>JGI20214J51088_10002926_pt1 | contig 11308 bp, 12 predicted proteins | sample WetSurMetagenome_FD_51088 | JGI IMG/M metagenome (IMG submission 51088)
CTCTATACAGCCGATCCCCGCACCGATCCTGACGCTGAATTGATCCGCGAGGTTGGTCCTGAGCCCTTCAGTCGCCAGCTCTGGCAATCCGTCGGAGGGTCCGTGAGCGGGCTGGGTATAGGTGGGATGGTGACCAAGCTGCAAGCAGCTGACCTGGCCCGGCACGGTGGAACCGCTGTAGTGATCGCCGATGGTGCCACGCCGGAGGTGATCGTCCGTTTGGTGTACGGCGAGTCCCTCGGGACGCGATTGACCGCGGTGGAGAACAAATTGGAGAGTCGAAAACGCCGGTTGATCTCGGGCAGCCGTACGAAAGCTGAGATCGTCATCGATGCAGGTGCGGTAACTGCGCTCGCGCGGGGGGGGTCACTGCTGCCGGCTGGGATCCTCAGGGTGAACGGCACCTTTGATCGTGGCGATTCCATCCGAGTGGTTGATAGCGAAAAAAAGAACATCGCCATTGGCCAGACCAATTACAGTGCAGCAGATTTGCAACTTCTCCTTGGGCAGCAATCNGCTGAAATCGAATCCATTTTNGGATATACCTTTGGTGATGAAGTCATTCATCGGGATAACCTGGTAAAGCTATGACACCTGAATCTGTGAAATTATCCATCCTGGAAATTTGCCGACTTTCAAAGGAAGCCTCGCATTCCCTGATGAGTGCTTCCTCCGAACAGAAGAATGAAGCTCTTAATAAGATGGCGGATTGCCTCTGGGAGGATCGCAAGGAGATTCTTGCGTCCAATCAGGTGGATATCACCACAGCCCGAGATGCTGGTATGAGCACCGCCATGCTGGACCGGTTGTTGCTGGACGAATCCCGTATGGCGGTGATCGTCAGCGACCTTCGAAATGTAGCCAGCCTGCCCGATCCGGTTGGAGAAATTTTTGAACCGCAGGAAATGCCAAACGGGCTGAGGATATCCAAGCAGCGTGTGCCATTGGGGGTGTTGGGTGTGATCTACGAAGCCAGGCCAAATGTGACCGTGGATGCTGCTGGGTTAAGTTTGAAATCGGGTAATTGCGTCATCCTCCGTGGAGGCAGCGAAACCATTCATTCCAACCGGGTAATCGTGGATGCCATCCAAAGGGGATTAATGGAAACAGCCATCCCCGAAAATGCTATCCAATTGGTCGCAGACCCTGACCGCTCTCTGGTCCTCGAACTCCTCCGGATGGATAACTACATCGATATGATCATCCCTCGCGGGGGCGGCGGGTTGCACGAGTTCTGCCGACAAAACAGCCGCATTCCCGTCATCACCGGCGGGATGGGAATCTGCCACCTATTCGTGGATGAAAGTGCGGATCAACTGCGAGCTATCGAAGTGATTCGCAACGCCAAGATTCAGCACCCTTCCGTGTGCAACGCTCTGGATACGTGTCTCATCCACCATTCCATTGCGAAGATTTTCATTCCTCAATTGGTCAATCGGCTTGCAAAAGACGGGGTAACTTTCAGAGCAGATAAAATATCGTGGGAAATTCTGCAGAAGTCGAATTTTGGTAGCGTCCAACCAGCAGGCGAGCAAGATTTCGACACTGAGTGGCTTTCTCTAATACTTGGTATTAAGGTAGTCAATAATCTGGAAGAAGCCATCGAGCATATTTCCGAGCATTCCACTGCACACTCGGATGGAATCCTGACCGAGAATAGAATTCACGCTTCCCAATTCCTTCAAAAAGTGGATTCCGCCGTAGTGTATGTGAATGCGTCCACAAGGTTCACGGATGGATCACAATTGGGATTGGGTGCCGAGATGGCTATTTCAACCCAACGCATGCATGCGCGCGGACCTATGGGATTGAAAGAATTGACCACTTACAAGTGGATCGTTGAGGGAGATTACACCACGCGACCCTAGGGAAATTTTTTCAGGTATTTCCAAATGGTAAAGAGAATTAAGATACCCCCATCTTTGGTTCTTTGGAAAATAGCACCGGTTTTTGGTGAAGTATTTTCCGGCTCCTCACATCTGATTGAATAAATCAACCCGATCATCTACCTGACGCTTGAACTTTTATACGATGCTGGGGCGGTCATCTGCCTGGATTTGGTCATCCGCTGAAGAAAAGGCTGACCGAGCCTGATAATTCAAAATTTTGCTTATAGAATATTTGAGAAAGAACTGCTGGGGCAATCTTTCTTTTATTCTAGCCGCATAAGCGTATTTTTCTGGGAAATCAACGATTATCCTGACCCGGTAATGACGCACTTCAGGTTTGGCTAATCCAGACCTGAACGGGGGAACAAGGAGAGGGAAGAACATTTGATCGGTTAGGAAATAGCTCCCTCCGCCCGATATTGCCACCCGCGCGAGAAACATCTGCTTCCCATCCGGGTTTACTAGGAACTGACAGGAAAACCGACCGAAGTCATTTTCGTCGATAAGATCCTGGGAAATGCAGCGTTGGTTTTCTATGGAAACAATAAATTTGTGACTTACATAAATGAGTGAGGAACAGATTTTCCAAGGGTATTAATAAATCACGATTCCGCAATAATAGGCAGGAATAGTTAGTTCGGATCAATATATTTTTGTTTTGTCTGTAGGTCATTCTTTTATATTAAACTATGGAGCGCATCCACCACCCACTTGCCACCCAGGATCAATAAAACCACCATCAGCACCGTGGCATTATGGATTCCCAGCCAGGCTTTCCAGGAGTTCAATGTTTTCTCGGCGGATTTTCCGGCGATATGCTGGTAAATTATGATCGCCAGTATGGGAAGACTGGATATTAACGCAAAAATGCTAATGACGACCCAGGATTGCGGGCTGGGAAGTTCAGCCAGCGCAATCTCGAGGGCGGCAGCGATGGTAATGCCAATATTCTTAGGATTTGCCCCAGCGATGGTAATACCGGTTGTGAGCGATTTCCTACCGGTAAAGTTCTCAATCGAATTCATCCAGGAAGGAACCTCCGCTGGCTTACCTTTCGCCGGGCGCTTTTTCCAGTAGTAGGAAGCTAATATCAGGAAGAGTATCCCGAATAACAGTTTGAGAATACTCATGGCGGTCGTGCGTTCGGCACCGGCGGAGATGTGACCTGCCTCAGCCAGGAATACCACCAGCCAACCCATCAGCAGGAGCGTTAAAACCCAGCCTAGTAAGAATAACGTGCTGTTGGTTCGGCCGCGTTTGCTCAACACCAGGAGGATCGCCAGGATGATCACGATTGGATTTAACGCGATCACGAGCGCGCCCAGGGTGATATCACCAATTACATTTGTCAATCATCCTCCTTCCCTAAATACTGACGGGGATTTTGATCGCATATCAAGCCAGAAAATGATCAATCCATTGGATGGATGAGGTATTATGCCATAGATCAGCCCTTGGTTATCTATCGAGTGGAATCATCATCAAACCAAGACAACCATTTGGAATACATCGGTGATATCGTAAAACTTAATTAATATGCGGTTAGAATTGCCTAAAGGGTTCACTGGATTTTAAGGATTACGAAGCATGATGAAAAAGATCAAGATCCCCCCAGCTCTGGTTCTTTGGATTGTCGCTCCCATTTTTGGCGAGCTTTTCTCCGGCTCATCCCCCCTCAACGAATATATCAACCCGGTCACCTTTCTAACCCTCGGTCTGCTTTATGGCTGCGGGGCCATCATATGCCGGGAGCTGGTCATCCGTTGGAATAAAGGATGGATCAGCCTGCTATTGCTGGGGTTTGCTTATGGCATCTACGAGGAAGGGCTGCTGGTGCAATCATTTTTTGACCCCGGCTGGCAGGACCTGGGCATACTTGCCACCTACGGGCGCGTCGCGGGTGTGAACTGGGTTTGGAGCGAGCACCTGACCATCTTCCATGCGCTCATCAGCATCTGTGCAAGCGTGGTATTCGTCGAAATCCTTTTCCCGGAGCGTCAGCATGATTCCTGGGGCATGGATTTTTGTGGGTAGCCATCTGGATCGGGTTCCTGGGGATCTACGCTGTTTGGGAAATCATGACCATCTATGATCCCGGGTTATGGAAGATCGTTACGGTGCTGTCAATCGCTCTGCTGGTTCTTTTAGCCCGGGTCATTCCCAAACCTGCACCCCTTGCACCGCTCCCAGCTTCCGCCCGTCCCTGGCGTTATTTTTTAACCGGTTTCCTGGGAATGACCGGGTAATTTTTCCTGATCTATTTCGGAGCCGAAAAGGATCACTTTAACTTCGTGGTCACCATGGTCATGCTACTGGTGTACGACCTCTTGTTCCTGCTCCTTATCCTTCATATGAACAAGCGTGGTGCTGGCTGGGATGATCGTCACCGGCTGGCGCTGATCAATGGTGCCCTTGGCTTCTTCCTGGTGCTTGGTCCGCTCACGGTGGGTCCCCAGTACCCGGTCATGTATTTCAGCAATCCGGTGTTCCTGTTTGTCCTTGGATTAATTTATTGGAAAGTTTCGAAGCGTTATTCATCTACAGATTTGGAGCCGAAATTACGAGGCAGTATTTAAACGATTTTTTTGATCGGCCATACATGTTGGAAATCCATTTTGGACTGATTATTCTAATGAATATAGGCGTAACCAAATCCAGTCTTTGGGTATATTAATGTGGAACATATATTCTTAAAATAAAATGAGATTATTGACATTTCATGCCAGATATGCTATCCTCACAAATGTGCTTCTTTGCACACGTATGTGCATGAAAAGGTCTTCCAGACTGCTTAGCGAATCGGATACACGGTATTCATTGGAGAAATAATCATTGGCATCAGATAAAATCAAAGAACTGCTCGTACCATCTGCCATTTGTATCCAGCTTGACGCCCCTGATTCCAAAACCGTGGTTGAAGCCTTATCGAATCGCCTCTATGAGGCTGGTTTTGTTCAATCCAGCTTTTCACAGGCTGCTCTTGAGCGTGAATCCAGAATGCCCACTGGTCTCCCCCTGGGAGGAAAATATAACGCAGCCATCCCGCATACCGATATCGAACATGTGATCAAGCCCGCTCTGGCGCTGGCAACTCTGAAGCAACCGGTGGACTTCCAGAATATGATCGAACCTGAAACCGCTGTCCCCGTACATATCGTGATCGTTATGGCATTGGAACAGGCAAAAACCCAGGTGGAAATGCTGCAGGAAATTGCCGGGGTGCTTCAGGATGAAATTATTATTGAAAAACTCATGAATGCGGTTGAAATCACCCAGGTTTATGAAGCTTTTTCGTAACCTGGGTGATTTATTTTAGTTATATTTTAGGGAATTCAGAGGAGGTACAGCATGGCTCAACCCAAACGGATCCTGGTAGCCTGCGGCACAGCGATAGCCACTTCCACCGTTGTCGCCAAGTCTATTGAGGAAGAGATGAAGAAACGCGGGATCCAGGTTATTACCCGGCAGTGCAAGGCTTCGGAAGTTAAAGGCCTTGAGCACGGGTATGACCTGATCGTGACTACCACACCTTTACCCAAAGATCTGGAGGTCCCGGTAATCCAAACCCTGGCTTTCCTTACCGGAATTGGAAAGGAGGACGTACTCAACCAAATCCAAAAAGCTTTGGAATAATCGACTATGGCAAGAAATCATTCTTAGAATATGGAGGAAGTAAGATGGATATAGTATTAGTTGCAATTAAAGGGTTTTTTGACAACCTCGGGGCGACTGTGATCCTTCCGATCATCATTTTCTTCATTGCCCTGATCTTTGGTGCGAAACCGGGACGCGCTTTTCGCGCAGCCATCACCATCGGTATCGCATTCATCGGTATCAATCTGATCATTGGCTTAATGTGGGGCACCCTCACGGAAGTTGGTCAGGCAATGGTCAAAAATACCGGCACAACGCTCACGGTTATGGATGTTGGTTGGCCTTCAGCTGCCTCCATCGCGTTTGCCACCCAGGTCGGGTTGTGGGTCATCCCCATCGCCATCCTGGTCAATGTGATCCTGCTCCTCATCCGGTTCACCAAGACCCTGAATATTGACGTCTGGAACTTCTGGCACTTTGCCTTCATCGGGTCCCTGGTCGCCATTGTCAGCAAGGATTTTTACCTTGGCCTCTTCGCTGCTGCAGTTGCCGCCGCTTGGGCACTGTTCTTCGGTGACTGGGTCGCTAAAGCCATTCAGCACTTCTATGGCCTGCCCGGCATCTCCATCCCCCACCTCACCACCGGCCCTGGTGTTCCGTTCGCAGTTGCCACAAACTGGGTACTCGGTAAGATCCCCGGTGTCAAGAAAGTAAATTGGGATCCAGAGAACATCCAGAAGAAATGGGGCATCTTCGGTGACCCAATCGTCCTAGGTTTCTTCATCGGCCTCGTGATGGGTATTATCGCCTTCTACAATGTAGGTGATACTCTTAAAGTGGTCACTAAAGTTCTGCAAACCTCCATGAACCTGGCCGCAGTCATGCTCCTGCTGCCCCGCATGGTCCAGATCCTGATGGAAGGCTTGATCCCCGTCTCCGAAGCTGCCCGAGATTTCCTAAACAAACGTGCTTCCAACCGCGAAATCTACATAGGCCTGGATTCCGCTATCCTGATCGGGCACCCGGCTGCCATCTCCACCGCTCTGCTGCTGGTCCCGATCGCAATTTTGATGAGTCTGATCCTTCCCGGTAACCAGGTCATCCTCTTCGCCGACCTGGCCGTCATCCCGTTCGTGGTTGCCGGGTTCGCACCGGTTATGCGCGGGAATATTTTCCGTATGGTCATCGCCGGGATCATTGAACTTGGACTCGGTTTCTACATCGCCACGTCCATGGCTCAGACCTTCACCGCGGCAGCTGTGGAAGCAAAATTCACCATGCCAGCGGGTGCGGTCAATATCACCAGTATCGCTGACGGATTCTTATGGACTCCCTATGTGTTCCAGCTGGCTGGCAGGTACGCAAGCTGGCTCGGTATCGGCTTCCTGGCCGTTGTGGTGCTGGTTGTGATGTACCTGTACAAACGCAACCCCAAGAAATGGGATGTTTTAGCAGGCGCACCGGAAGAAGAAGCTGCTTAACCAGCTAAAGTATTTGCTTCTTGTTAAAGGTTGTCTTTGGACAACCGCGTGGTAATCAATGCCGGGGCAATCTGAATTAGATTGCCCCGGTTAGCGAATATAATCATTGTAATGGAGACGATTAATGGCAAAAATTGAAGAAACTCATACTTTCCCCGGGAAAACGCCAGACCAACTATTCAACGCTTTTGAACCTGCCTACCAAAAAGCGGGATTCAACACCTGGAAAAAAAGACCGGTTGCTTGGCTGGCACTGGCGAAAAGGCAGGAATCAGAATCGGATGTTCAGAGCACTTTTTCCGCCCGTCCCGGTAACCCATCCGCCGCCACCTTGGTTATCACCAGCGAAAAACAGTCCCAAGAGCAAATCCAAACATGGGCTGCCGAAATATGGAAATCGCTGGAAGAAACGGAATAACGATGGTCAATATCATGGTTCGGGGGTTTCTGGGGGAATGGGGGCAGGCCCTGCTCAATTTTTATCAACAGAACAGTGTCTGGATCAACGCACTCTTTCTGCTTTATTTCCTAATCGTCATCTTCTCCCAGAATAATTACAAACAGACCCTCACAACTTTGATTCTTGCCATTGAGGATAAATATCCCGGGCAATTTGAAAAAAAGACCAGCAAAGAAATCGCCCGGGTCCTGAGCAAGAAAGAAATCCCCTGGCTAACAGTATTGAATACCTCAAAATGGCCGTTTATTGCCACTCCACGCATGCTTTACCCGCGTCTCAGGAATGAATCTTCATTAAAAAAGTTGATCACGATGGAGATTCTTGCAAATTCAATATTCAATAACCACAAAACTGGTTTGACTCAGTCTTCAAAATAATCGTTTTCTCATTCAATATGGTTCACAACGACCAATAATCTCCAGGAGATCATTACGATGCAATCATCCGATATCCTCGTCACCCATCCCGTGGGACTGCATGCACGCCCGGCAGCGGAATTTGTGAAGACCGCGGGGAAATATCCCTGCAATATCACTGTGAGCAATCTAACCACGGCGGGAAAAACCGTCAATGCGAAAAGCATTCTCAGCGTCCTTACGCTGGGTGTTCAGCAGGGGCACATCATTCGAATTGAAACCGACGGCGAAAAAGAGATTGAAGCCATGACTGCCCTGAAAGATCTTATTCAAACTAATTTTGGAGAGACAGCCTGATGCAGAAATTCTCCGGGATCGCCGTTTCAGGTGGGATAGCCATCGGTCCTTGCTGGATCTACAGACCGGTTTCGGTAAGCACTACCCGAAAACCCATAGAAGATCCGAAGCCGGAGATCGAGCGATTTGAAAAAGCGCTGCGCGATGCTGAAGTGCAACTGGAGCAACTCTATAATCGAGCGCTTGAAAGTATCGGCGAAGCCGACGCTGCGATCTTTGAAGCCCACAAGCTTTTCCTGAAGGACCCTGAATTCATTGGAGCGATCCATACCGCCATCACCGATGAACGGATCAACGCTGAGGCGGCTGTCGCCGAAACGGCCGAAGGATTTGCCCAGCAAATGCTTGTACTTGAGGATGATTACTTCAAGGCGCGCGCCCAGGATATCCGCGATGTCAGCCGGCGCATCCTTTATTGCCTCAACGGAATTTCCTTAGATCAATTCAAACTTTCGCAGCCGTCCATTATCCTGGCCGAGGATCTTACTCCGTCCGATACCATCCAGTTTGAGCGAACGATGATCCTTGGTCTGTGCACCCGGCACGGCGGACCCACTTCCCATACTGCCATCCTGGCGCGCAGCCTAGCTGTGCCAGCCGCAGTGAGCATCCCATTTGAATTCACTAGTATTAATGAAAGATCAGAGGTTATCCTCAATGGTGATTCGGGAACTCTGACAATCGAAGCCCCTGCAAAGGAAATAGAATCCGCAAAGAAAGCACAGCAGCAATGGAAGCTGGTCTGGCAGAGCCGTTTGAAATCCGCGAGCGAGCCAGCCCGCAGTCTGGATGGCAAGTTAGTTGAGATCGTTGCCAATATCGGTGGTGTGGAGGATGCCCGCCAGGCTGTCGAATTCGGCGCTGAGGGCGTGGGTCTGCTGCGGACTGAATTCCTTTACCTGGATTTCGGCCGTCTGCCCACCGAAGAAGAGCAGACTGCCATTTACCGGGAGATCTTCCAGGTGATGGGCAACCGCCCGGTTGTGGTTCGCACCCTGGATATTGGCGGCGATAAGCAGGTGGATTATCTCGACCTGCATCAGGAAACCAATCCTTTCCTCGGCTGGCGTGCGATCCGCATGATGCGCGAACACCCAGAAATGTTGCTCACCCAAATGCGTTCATTGTTGAAGGCTGCCTCACCGGAAAGCGACCTGCGAATCATGGCTCCCATGGTTTCAAGTATTGAAGAGGTAAAGCAAGCCAGAGAAATATTTGAAGAAGCAAAAACTTCCCTTCGTGAAGAAAACGCCCTGCATGTTGAAAAAACCCAATTCGGGATCATGGTGGAGATCCCCTCTGCAGCATTGATCATCGAACACCTGGCGGAATTTGTTGATTTCTTCAGCATCGGTACCAACGACCTGACACAATATACCCTGGCGGTGGATCGAACCAACGAGCGGGTAGCCTACCTGGCCAGTCCCTTCCACCCGGCAGTGCTGAAATTGATCGACAGCACGATCCAGAAAGCGCATGAAAAAGGGCGCTGGGTGGGGTTGTGCGGCGAAATGGCAGGGGATCCAGTTGCGGTGCCACTCCTGCTCGGGATGGGGTTGGACGAGTTCAGCATGTCACCCTCTGCAATTCCCGCGGTAAAAGAACTGATTCGCAGGCAGGATACCAACAGTTGCAAAGAGATTGCCACCGAAGCACTTTCCCAACCTAGTATCAAGGCGGTCAAAGAATTGCTGGCACGTCAGCGCTAAGTACAAGCATAATTGGATCAGTCTTCCAAAAAAAGTAGACCGCTTGTTTTTCCTACTGATAATCTTGTAAAATAATAACCATCCACAAAAAGGGAAGGGTTCTTAATGATATCAACCACCCAGCGCTTAGGTGTCCTCGCCTGTTACCGCTCCCTAATGGAAATCCCTGAACACACTGGGGATATTTCCCTTCTTGAAGGCAATACCCCTTTGATCCCCATGCCCCGCCTGGCAACAGAATTGGGTGGAGGGTTTGAGTTATTTGTCAAATACGAAGGTTTGAATCCCACTGGTTCCTTCAAGGACCGCGGCATGACCGTGGCGATATCAGAAGCCTATGGACGCGGAGCGAAAAAAGTCATTTGCGCCTCCACCGGCAACACCGCTGCCTCGGCAGCCGCCTACGCCGCCCGGGCGGGCATGCGCGCCATTGTAATCATCCCGGAAGGCAAGGTGGCGGCTGGCAAACTGGCTGGAGCTGTTGCCTACGGCGCGGAAGTTATCCAGATCAGTGGCTCATTCGATGATGCGCTGAGCCTGGTTGTGGAGATCTCCAACCACCAACCGATTGCCCTAGTCAACTCGCTCAACCCATACCGCCTTGAGGGGCAAAAGACGGCTGCATTTGAGATCTGCGATACATTCGGCAACGCACCGGATTGGCTGTGCCTGCCGGTGGGCAACGCCGGCAACATAACCGCCTACTGGATGGGGTTTCGGCAATATGAGAAGATCCATCAAACCGGTCTGCCGCAGATCCTCGGGGTGCAGGCGGCAGGTTCTGCGCCGCTCGTGCTGGGGCACCCCGTGGAGAAACCCGAAACGGTCGCCACTGCCATCCGCATCGGCAAGCCTGCTCGGGGGGAGGAAGCCCTCTCTGCCGCGGAGGAATCGCGCGGCAGGATCATTGTCGTGAGTGATGAGGAGATCCTGGCGATGCAGCGTAGACTGGCATCCGAAGGTGTTTGGGTGGAGCCAGCATCGGCCGCCGGAGTGGCCGGGTTGGCTCACGAATTGCAGGCGGGCAGGCTTGAACTCCGCGGCAAGCGCGTGGTTGCAGTCTGTACCGGTCATGGGATGAAGGATCCGGAGATCATCGCAAAAAGCATGCCCGCACCGCGTTTGCTTCCCGCGCGAGTAGACGTGCTTACTTCTGCGATCCTCGGGGATAAGCCATGAAGATCAAAATCGGGGTGCCAGCCACCACTGCCAACCTTGGTCCCGGGTTCGATTGCCTGGCCCTCGCCCTTGATCTCTGGAACGAAGCCGAGATCGAACCGGCTGTTGCCTTCCGGGTGGAAGTGACCGGGGAGGGGGCTACCCAGCTTCAAATGGATGAGAACAACCTCGTCATTCGCGCCTACCTGCGCTGCCTGGAGTCCCAGGGGCTCACCCGTCCCGGAGGGCTGCATATCCGCATGACCAACCGTATTCCGATCGGTTCCGGGCTGGGCTCCAGCGC
>JGI20214J51088_10002927_pt1 | contig 11306 bp, 9 predicted proteins | sample WetSurMetagenome_FD_51088 | JGI IMG/M metagenome (IMG submission 51088)
TTTCTTCTCTTAATTATCTGCTATTAACTGCAAATCCGTCGCATATCAGCAAAATATTCTATTCCCGTCCATAAAACCTGCAACCCGCCCTGCCGTGCAAAGAAAATTAGATCCCCACTTGTATAAGTGGGCGCCTGAGAACGCCTTAGGCTTTCTCCGCCAGGGAGACATGCACACCGGACATCCTACATCAGCTCCCTAAAGAACTAATTTGCCGGGATCAACATTTTCCCCTAATCACGCACAGGGCAGGTAAAGTATCTATATATATTTATAGCAGATAACGCATATTATAGCAACAGAAATGTTTTTGTAACCCTGTTGACCGGCTGTGTAGCGGGCAAGCCCTTTTGCTATCTATCAATATTTGGAAACAGAGTCGGCCCGACATTGATCGGTTTCTGCGGTTTTATGCCCGGATCAATGACCCTGTGCCCGGTGTCTTCTTTTTTGGGGGCAGACTTGCCGTAATCTGCCGCAGGAGCCCCGGATGGAGGAATTATCTGTAATGCCGGCAAATTCGGCTCCAGAGAGACACCCTCTTTTTTCTCCGGCTCGGACATAAGGATAAGGCTGATCCTTCTGTTCCGTGGATCCGTTGAGTTTTCCTTAATGAGTAGTTCGGTGTCGGCATAGCCTACCACCTTTGACACCAATGCCTGATCTATTCCGTTGCGTTCCAGTAATTTTCTGGCAACAGAAGCCCTCAATGACGACAGGTCCCAGTTGGAATCACGGGCTGTTGCTGATCCAACTGAGTCGGTATGGCCCTCGATAGATATGCGCATCTTCAAATCCCTGATTGTTTCAGCCACCACCAAAAGTATCTGCCGGCATTTTTCGGTAGGGATTGCGCTCCCGGGTTTGAACATGGGGCTCCCCTCAAGATCTATGATCTGTATCCTTATACCTGAATCGACTATATCTACCAGCACCTGGTCCTTCAGGCTCCTCAGCCGGTTGTCGAGAGAGAGGTTGATTTTGCTTTGAATATCTTTAGCCGCAACCACCCCGGCCGCAGGCTCCTTGATCGTTGTCTTTATCTCTTCCCGTATGCCGGAAGACGACGACATAAAAGACCGCCCGCTCTCTTTAAAAACATTGTAATTCCTGAAATAGTCGGCGACTGCAGCGCGTTTTTCGGGTTCGACCATCGAAATCAGCCACATAAGAAGGAAAAAAGCCATCATGGCAGTCATGAAATCGGCGTAAGCTACTTTCCAGCTGCCGCCATGATGCCCTGCATGTCCCTTTTTTATCTTTTTTACAATGACGGTCTTTGATTTGTCGGCCATTATTTCTTGAGCGCCCTCAGGGTTTCTTCAACCTCCAGGAATGTCGGTTTACAGTGGCCGGGGATCGCCCGTCTTGCAAACTCGACCGCAATCTGCGGAGCTGCGCCGCCTATGAACGCGACAAGTCCCACCTTGAGCACAACAAGATATTCCTTGTCGTCGTTGGCCATCACGTCGAGATTTTGCGATAGCGGTCCGACAAAGCCATAACAAAGGAGAACGCCCAGAAAAGTGCCCACAAGGGCTGCGCCTATGCTTGCTCCAAGCACCTCGGGCGGCTCTTTTATCTTTGCCATAGTAAGGATAACTCCCATAACTGCAGCCACTATGCCGAGGCCGGGCAGTCCTTCAGCAGTATTATTCAGACTCTTGGCAGGAGCCATAGCTTCCTCATGCTGAGTATCGAGTTCATTATCGAGCATGCCTTCAAGTTCATATGAGGATATGCTGGTGGTCATTACCGTGCGCAGAGTGTCGGTAACAAGGGCGACTGCATGATGGTTTTTGAGAAACTTCGGATGACTGCTGAATATCTTGCTCTCCCCTGGGCTGTCAACATCGGATTCGATGGATACGAGACCCTCTTTCCTTATCTTTGAAAAGATTTCATTGAGCATAATCAGGGCATCCATGTAATCGGCTTTGGTAACCGATTTGCCGGTAAGGGCGCGAAGGACGCCGGAAATAATTCTTTTCATTACACGCAATGGAGACGCGATAATCAGGGCTCCGAGGGCCGCTCCTCCAATAATCAATAATTCCACCGGCTGCAAAAGCATGGAGAGATTTCCATGCTCCAATAGATAACCGCCTATTACACTGACGAGCACTACAATGGCGCCGATTATTATAAACATGGGAGGGCCTACCCTTTTTTCTGACGCAGGATGTCTCTCTGCGTCTTGAATACAAACTGGACTATCTGCTCCCTGATATCATCCTCTATGGTGACGAATTTGACGGCGATCTGGAAATAGTCGTCTTTTGCCCTGATGTCGACCACCTCGCCATAAACATACAAAATGGACGAGAGGATGACGGGCAGCGCCATCTTGATTTCGAGCAAGTCCCCTATGTCGTACTTGTCGGTCGAATCGAAACTGAGCCCGCCGCCGCTTATATTGACTTTTTTTTGCGCTATGCGGTGGTTACTCTCATTCTGATGGGCCAATAAATTGATAATAGCGTCGAGTTTGGAATTCAGCATGATCAGCCACTCAGCTAAATCCGGATCTCCGACATTATTCGGGACCTGAAAATCGGGAAGGGCCATATCTGGAGCGGCATAACATTTGATATTCTGGCGTTCCGGCGGAGGGACCAAACGCACCTCAATCGCAATCATTGCATCTACGCGGGAATACTCTCTGAGATTAATCCAGGCTGAATCGTCCATACTTCCCCCTTTTAGGAATTATAACACTAAAAATCATCCTGACACCGGCTCGCAATTCAGAATATTTAAGGATATCTATTTTATCGAAACCGGGGCAAATACAATCTCCACCCGCCTGTTCCCGGCCCGGCCTTCGGGCGTTTCATTTGAGGCCAGCGGTCTGTATTCACCATATCCTGCAATGATCATCCTGTTCGGATCAACGCCCTGTTGTATGAATACATGCAATACTCCGGCCGCCCTTGCGGATGCGAGTTCCCAGTTGGATTTATACCTTGCTCCCGACAGGGCCATATTATCCGTATGCCCTTCAATCACAATCCTGCCGGGTGTTTTATTCAGAGTGTCCGCAAGTTTTTTTATCGATTCCCTCATGGAATCATTTATATCCGCCGACCCGGAAATAAAAGCCGTATCATTGGAAAGGGTAATTACGACACCTCGCGTATCGCTTTTGACATTTATCCCCTCGACATTGGAAACCACGCCGGTCAGACTTGTCATTACACGTTTTTTCAGGTCATCCACTTCCGTAATAGGGCTTTCGATTACATGAAACGCCTGACGCAGCGAAGCCGAAAAACTGCTGATTTTTTCCTTGTCGACAATGGAGAGGGCGTAAAGAGCCGCAAAAAAGGTGAAAATAAGGGTGAGAAAATCCGAATATGACACAAGCCACCGGTCATTGTTCTCATGTTCATCATCATTCCCGAATCGTTTTTTCATAACAGACCCGGACAAACAGCCGACGCGACTGCCGATATCGTATTATTTTTCATTATTGGGCAGAAAGGCATTAAGCTTTGCCTTCAGAAAATAGGGGTTCACGCCGCTTTCGACTCCAAGCGCGCCCTCTATTGCGAGTTCCATAAGGAATATCTGTTCCCTCATGCGGCACAAAATACGTCTCGAAAAAGGGAAAAAGACGAGATTTGCCGACCCCACGCCATAAATAGTGGCCACAAAAGCAACCGATATGCCCGCGCCTATCTTTGAAGGTTCGGCGACATTGCTCATTACCTGGATCAGCCCAAGGACGGCTCCGAGTATCCCTATTGTCGGCGCATATCCCCCGGCGGATTCAAAGACCTTTGCCGCTTTCTTCATCCTCGTTTCGTATGAGATAATTTCCTGTTCCAGTATGTCCCTGATCATATTGGGCGGCATACCGTCGACCACAAGATGCAGGCCCTTTCTGAGAAAAGCGTTATCGATTTTTGCAATCTGGGATTGTAAGGCCACGAGGCCGTTGCGTCTGGCCTGGATAAGTATATTTACGGAATTTTCGATAATGGGAGCCGGATCTGCGCTTTTTTTCGCAAAGACAAGCCGCAGGGCGGACAAAGCAGCCCTGATATCATCGGCAGGAAAGCTGAGCACGGTCGCGCCGGCCGTTCCGCCGAATACGATTAGGGCGGCGGCAGCCTGCATCAGATGGGCTGTTGTGCCGCCCTCGACGATATTGCCTGCAATTATCGCGCCCAAACCGATCATCAGTCCGAGCAATGCCAATAGATCCATTATTCTCCGGCGCCGAAAAAATAAGACTGCTGCTTCAAGCATCTATAGTATTATAATAAGTGTTGCAATATTAATTATCAAGGCATCTCAGGGGTGTTGGCCGGGAATAAGGGTAAAACTGTAAAATTACCGGACATTTCCGACACGCGGTTTATCCCTGCAGATGGATCTCGCATTGCATATTTACCGTTATTGGCGACATAATTTAAAATATAAGAGGTTATCCGGAGAGGCTTCAGGGGTAAGGGTTAAAGTCTATCGGACGCAAAGACGGGATCAAAGGTTATGAAGGAGTCTATGCATGGCTACCAGATTCATGATTACCGACGAGCAGCGATACTGTCCTTTTTCCTCCACAGATCTTATTGTAGGCGCAAGAATACCTTTTGATGTCTATATCCAGTCGAAGGGCATATACCATCTGCTCTTCGACTCCGGCACGGATTACACCGACATCACCAGGGACTTTCTGGCCAGGCGCGACTTGAATACGTTATATGTTGTCGAAAAGGACAGGGGTTCGCTCGAATCATACCGTTTAAAAGGATTTACCGAGAGCGTGTCGATATACGGGAGTCCGGAAGCGTTCACCGATTATGTTGCCCGCAAAGACAGGTATTTCCAGATAGACAGGAATATGCTCATACCCGGAACCCGTGTGGATTTCAGCCTTTATCTGATGGATAACTATAATTACACGCTTGCATTGCATGCTGATGCCGGCTCTCCGGCGACAATCGACAACGCGTTGCTTTCCTCAAAGGGCGATTTCATTATAATGAGAAGCGATGTCCCAAGGTATAACGATTATATCGGATCATTGCTGAAGTCCGGCCCCCCCGACGAAGGGGACACCTCGAAGCTCAAGGCTCTTATAATCAGGGAAAACTCGAAAATAGTGCTAAGGGACCTTTTCGACAATCCGCGGAGTGGTGAAAAAATCAGGCAGACTCAATTAATGGTTGCTAATATGGTGGATTCCATAATGAAGGACAGCGACGCCGTCTATGATTTGTTATCTATCCGGGGATACGATTATTATACTTATACCCATTCCGTAAATGTCTGCGTGCTTTCCGTGGGCATGGGCTCCGCGCTGAATTTAAGCAAGTCCAGGACGGAAAGGCTCGGGATAGGCGCCATGCTGCATGATATAGGCAAAAGCGCGATCCCTGTGGATATTGTCAATAAACAGGGGAAACTGAACGACTCGGAGTACATTATTATAAAGAGCCATGTTGCCGAAGGAGAAAGGATCCTGAAGGGAAATCATTACCTGCCGGACGATTCGCTTTCGGCCGTAACCCAGCACCACGAAAAAATGAACGGCAAGGGTTATCCTGCCGGGCTTACCGGAGAGGATATAACCCTTTTTGGGAGAATAACCGCAATTGCCGACTGTTATGACGCCATGACAACTACGCGTCCATACAGGGTTTCCATGACACCTTTCTGCGCGCTCAACACAATAGCGACGGAGACGGGCAATTACGATCCTGCGGTTCTCAAGGTCTTTATCGCCATGCTGGGGAAGATCGGATAATGGACCTTTTTGAAACCGGTGAGGTTCAGGGGCTAAAGCCGGAACCGGCAGGCAAGGCTGATCCTCTTCCATTTCGCATGAGCCCGAGGACTCTCGACGAATATGTGGGACAGGAGCATATTATAGGCAAGGGGATGCTCCTCAGGAGGGCCATAGAGGCCGATCGCATTACATCCCTTGTTCTTTACGGTCCTCCGGGCACCGGCAAGACAGCCCTCGCAAAGGTGATCGCTGCAGGCACCAAATCCCATTTTGAATGGCTTAACGCAGCCACTGCCGGTCTTGAAGATCTCAGGAAGATCATACAGTCCGCCCGAACCCGCAAGGCAAGGGGAGCGCGCAGCATAATCTTTCTCGACGAGATACACCGGTTCAACAAACTTCAGCAGGACGCCCTTTTGCCTGATGTCGAGGAAGGCAATATCATACTGATAGCCGCTACCGTCGAAAATCCGTCTTTTTATATCAATTCAGCCCTGCTTTCGAGAAGCCAGGTCTTCGAACTCAGACCTCTCTCTTCAGCGGACATTATGAAGATCCTGGAAAACGCCCTTGGCGACCGGGACCGGGGACTCGGCAAGCTGAACATTACTGCCGATGAAAACGCCTTAGCGCATTTGGCGAAGATGTCCGACGGGGACGGACGCAAGGCTCTTTCAGCGCTTGAGATAGCGGCCCTGACAACACCGCCGGGAACCGACGGGATTATCAGGCTCACACTTCAGGTCGCCGAAGAGTCCATACAGAAAAAGGTTGTTGTTTACGACAAGAAGGGCGATCAGCATTATGACACTATTTCCGCCTTTATCAAAAGCATGAGGGGATCCGACCCTGATGCCGCCGTATATTATCTTGCCAAAATGGTTTACGCAGGCGAAGACCCGAGATTTATAGCCCGCAGGATTGTTATCTGCGCATCCGAGGATGTCGGCAATGCAGACCCGATGGCCCTGGTGCTGGCGACATCCGCATTACGCGCCGTGGAATTTGTGGGGATGCCTGAGGGCAGGATACCTCTGGCTCAGGCCGCAATATATGTTGCCCTTGCGCCGAAAAGCAACGCATCGTATGCTGCAATAGACGCTGCGCTTGAAGATATAAAGAATGAAGAGACTATGGAAATCCCCGACCATCTTAAGGGCAGCGGCTATTCAGGCGCAAAGAAACTCGGGCATGGAGAGGGCTACAAATATCCGCATGACTTCGGCGGGCATGTCGAACAGGAATACATGAAGAAAAAGAAAAAATATTATAAACCCTGATATCAAAAGTGAGAGGCTAAAATGATACAAAATGATCCTGATATACTGGGATTGCTGATCGATCATGAATCCGCATTAAGTAGACTTTATGGAACTTTTGAAACATTGTTCCCGGAATATAGGGACTTTTGGGGCCGGATTGCAATTGAAGAACAGGAACATGCCGCCCACCTCAATAAACTGCGCTCGAACCCGGATGTCAACAGGTGGTTGCTTAAAAGCAGGTTAAAACCACAGGCTATCAGTTTGTCAATAGAATATGTTAACAGTATTATAACTAAGGCAGGGGGCAGGGACTTCAGCCTGCTGAACGCGCTCTCTTATGCTAAAGATCTTGAGAATGCGCTTATAGAAAAAATCTTTATAAATATGGACTATCCCACCTCAGCTGAGATTGATTCGATTATATCAGTCCTTGTCTTAGAAACGACAAGACATCGAAAAATAATCTCCGAGACATTGGAAGCGAACAGATAACAGGACGAATAACGCGTTTGCAGTTAGAACAGTCCCTTCACCTTTCCGGTTTCGACATCCACATCCACTCTTCTGTATGCGGGGTCCGACGCAGTGCCGGGCATGAGTTTTATAGCGCCTGCAACAGGCACAACAAATCCGGCGCCCTGATAGGTAAGTATGTCCCTGACCTGAAGCTTCCAGCCCTTCGGCACACCCTTGAGATTCGGATTGTCCGTCAGGCTGAGGTGCGTCTTTACCATGCAGGTCGCCAGTTTGGAAAGTTCCGGATCAGTCTCAATGCGTTTCGCCTTGTTCAGCGCCTCAGGAGAATAATTAACCCCGTCTGCGCCATAGACCTCTTTGGCTATCAGCTCAATGCGTGTCCTGAGAGGTGTTGACAGTTCATAAAGCAGCCTGAATTCGTTTTTATCATTGCATGCGTCGAGCAGGGCGTCCGCCAGTTCAAGGGCTCCATCCCCGCCGTACTGCCAATGTCTTGATACTGCCACGCGCGCGCCGGCCGCCTCTGCAAGTCTTTTTACTGCGGCAATTTCATTGTCCGTGTCCGTATGGAATGCATTGATACAGACTACAGGACTGACCCCCGCCTTTTCAACGGTTTTAATATGATGGACAAGGTTTTCACAACCCTTTTCGACCCAGCCGACATTCTCGCCCTTATATTCATCCGGTATGGGCTTGCCCGGAACGGGTATGGGCGCGCCGCCGTGGCACTTGAGCGCCCGAATGGTAGCCACAACAACAGCGGCATTCGGTTTGAGCCCAGAAAAGCGGCACTTCAGATTCCAGAATTTTTCGAATCCGATATCAGCGCCGAAGCCTGCCTCTGTGAGCAGGTAATCACCAAGCTTCAGTCCAAGCCTGTCGGCTATTATCGATGACTGGCCTATGGCGATATTTGCGAAAGGCCCGGCATGCACGAATACAGGCTGCCCCTCTATGGTCTGCATGAGATTGGGATTTATCGCTTCAGTCATCCAGGCCGTCATTGCGCCTGCCACATCCAGATCACTCGTAGTCACAGGTCTTCCGTTTTTGTCGTAGGCCACAACTATCCTGCCCATGCGTTCACGCATATCTCTAAGGTCCGACGCAACTGCAAGTATTGCCATGATCTCCGACGAAACTGCGATGGCAAAGCCCGACCTCATCATGAAGCCGTCGTCTTTACCTCCAATGCCGATAACAATATCCCTGAGAGCCTGCGCGCAGAAGTCCATGATCCATTTCATCTCTACATTGCGGGGGTCGATGTTCAGCCTTTTCAGTTTGCGTTTGGCAAGTTGTTCGTCATTGTAGTTGAATTCGTGCTGCATGCGGGATGTCAGCGCCACCATCGCCAGGTTATGCGCATTCATTATCGCGTTGATATCGCCGGTTAGCCCGAGAGAAAAGGGCGTAAGAGGTATGCATTGTGAAAGTCCGCCGCCTGCAGCAGACCCCTTGATATTCATAGTCGGACCGCCGGACGGCTGGCGTATGGCCGCAATTACATTCTTTCCACGCTTGCCGAGGCCCTGGGTAAGACCGATCGTGGTCGTTGATTTGCCCTCACCGAGAGGAGTAGGCGTAATGGCGGTGACTATGATGTATTTACCGTCCTGTTTGGAGGAGAGACGATTCAGCGTCTTTTTATAATCCACCTTTGCCACAAAATGTCCGTGAGGGAGGAGTTCTTCTTTTTCGAGTCCGAGTCTTTCGCCGATTTCGTAGATGGTCTTCATCGATTTCTCGGCCTCTTCTGCTATCTGCCAGTCGGCTGACATAGTGGGATCAAGCGGCATATAAAACCTCCTCGAGATTGTGAGAATAAATATGTGGCCATCCGAAACGCAACATAAAAGCGGGCCGTCCGAGATGAACGAAACCCGACACAGGTATTATATTATATCAGATCAGCCCGGCGAGGGAAGTTGCTTTTTCATCCGAACTGTGCAGGCCCTGAATTAAGGGATACCGGGGCGGCTTTTGGCCGGGTTTTTTATGCGCATTCCGCACAACGCCTGTTGGCCGGCTCTTGTTTTCAGGTCGCATCTCAGGCATCTGCAGGCCTCTTTGACGGCCATATCTCTCGAAAATCCGAGCTCTACCTCCATAAAGCCGCCAATCCTCTCTTCGGCGGGAAGGGACGGCATTTCAGGACGCTTCGCTCCCATAAGTTCTTCATCCGTCAGTGCGACAGGTTCTATGAAACGGGAAGGCCGCAGCGTTTTATGCGCAGGGTCCATATCATTGCCCATGAGGTAAGCGTCTATCGATGCCGCTGCCCTCTTGCCCGCCCGCATCGAATTTATCATATTGTTCGCGCCTGTAACAACCTCTCCGCCGGCAAACACTCCTTTCCTTCGAGTGGCAAAGGTGAGAGGGTCGATTGAAAGCCTGCAATCTTCGGACAATACGGAGTCTTCCACGCACGAGAGGTCCGGTTGTTCTCCTGCCGAGATGATCAGGGTATCGGCGCCGAGACTGAATTCAGACCCCTTTATAGGGACTGGTAACCGTCTTTGCGCGGAGTATAGTCCGGCAGGCTTCATGCGGGCGCATTCGATACCCGTAACAAACCCGTCACAGGCCAATATCCTTAAAATGTCCGTAAGGAAGTGCATGTTTATCCCTTCCTCATGCGCGGCGACAACCTCGTCTCTGCATGCGGGCATTTCGCATTCCGCGTTCCTGTAAACAAGAGTCACATTTTTCACACCTTTTGACCGCCATGCAGCCCTTGCCGAATCTATGGCCGAACTGCCGCCTCCGATCACCACAACCTTTTCCCCTATGGCCATTTCCTTGCCGAGATTGACAGCATTCAGGAACTGGAGAGAAGGGACTACCCCCTTTACAGACTCTCCATCAAGATTGAGTTTTTTGGGTCTGCAGGCTCCAATAGCAAGGAATACGGCTTCATATCCCCCGGCAAAGAGATCATCTATGGAAAAATCCTTGCCGAGAGCCAGGTCTGTTATGAATCTCACTCCGGATTCCTTTATGAACCGGATGTCGTTGTCCAGCGCGTCTCCCGGCAGGCGGTGCTGCGGAATGGCGACGCGCAACATGCCGCCGATAAAAGATTTCCCCTCGAATATGGCGACATCATACCCCCTTAGCGCAAGAAAATATCCGGCAGTAAGACCTGAAGGGCCTGAACCTATAATCGCTATCTTTTTCCCTTTGCAGGGCTTCTTTTTTATATCAAAGGTCACGCCCATTTTGCGCGCATGATCCATAGCGAATCTCTTCAATGCCCTGATGGCAATCGGATTGCCTGTCTCTCCGGCGCTGCAGGCCGCTTCGCATGGATGATGGCATATCCTTGCGCAAACACTCGCGAGAGGGTTGTCCATCCTTATTATCTGCGCCGCCTCTTCAAAGCGTCCCTGTGCGATCAGCGCCATATAAACATAAGGTTCCGATCCTATAGGACATGTATGTCTGCAAGCCGATGAAATGATTTCTTTGCATTCAAGGGCCCTGCACCTCTTGTCCCTGATATGCTCCTCGTACTCTTTCCTGAAATATTTCAGGGAGCTCAGTACAAAGTTTGACGCTGACCGTCCGAAGCCGCAGAGCGCTTTGGAGTTGATATCCAGACTCAGGGATTCGAGCAGTTCGACGTCTCCGTCCCTGCCGTGTCCGGTCGTTATTCCGTCAAGGATTTCAAGCAGTTTTTCTGTGCCGGGACGGCAGGACACACACCTTCCACATGATTCTGAGAGGGCGGATGCTGCAGCATTGCGCGCCATATTCACCATGCAGCTGTTTTCATCCAGCGCAGTAAGCGAGCTTGAACCCATGCCTGCGCCGGCCCTGGC
>JGI20214J51088_10002928_pt1 | contig 11305 bp, 7 predicted proteins | sample WetSurMetagenome_FD_51088 | JGI IMG/M metagenome (IMG submission 51088)
TGACCATTGCCACTGCTGGACGAGCGCCTTTGCCATAACTCCCCATGCGTAAAGAGTTCCAAGCACAAGACTGACGGCAAGACCCGCCAATACAACTATCCAGCCTCTGGTGTTCGATTTTTCCTGTTCAGACATGAATTCCCCCTGTTTTAGAGATTGGCTTACTGTAGCATTTCAGCGTGTGGTTGTCAACGGCGATTGTATTGTCCGGAAATATGTTGCAACCCGGCAAGGGAACCGGCAGAGTGCGGAGGAGGGGTGATGAATTTTCCGGACCAAATGTGCGAAGATTCTTGACACTATCTTAATCCGGCCAATATTATATTGGTTGGATGGCGTCCCTTTTGGTATGATATCAGAATAGACTTGGGCCTATTATATTTATTTAAAATTAACGAAAGGTTTTAACCGAATGAGAAACAATATAGTGCATCCCGGAGCAGATGAACTGATATATGAGATCAGAAAGATCGTCGAGGTCGGCGAAAAAATTGCAAAGACGGGAGTTGAAATTACCTGGGACAATATTGGAGATCCGGTTGCAAAAGGAGAGCTCGTCCCCCAATGGATAAAGGAAATTGTCGCATCAACGGTATTGAATGATAATTCAAGCTTTGGATATTCCCCCACAAAGGGACTGCTTGCCACAAGGGAATATATCGCTTACGAACGCAATATTGAAGGCGGGGCACAGATAACCGCCAATGATATCCTCTTTTTCAACGGTCTCGGCGACGCCATTTCGACCGTCTACAATTATCTCAATGAAAATGCCCGTGTAATCGGTCCCAATCCCGGTTATTCGACACATTCATCCGCAGAAGCGGCCCATGGCGGGTCTCCCCAGATGAGTTATCGGCTCGATCCGGAGAATAACTGGTATCCTGATGTTGATGACCTTAAAAGCAAGATTGAGAGACATCCGGAAATTTCGGGAATTCTGATGGTTAACCCCGACAATCCCACCGGTATGGTCTGTCCCCAGGATGTTATCAGGCAGATTGTAGAGATTGCCAAACAAAAAGATTTGTTTATCATTTCCGATGAGATTTATTCAAACCTCTGTTATGGAGGAGTTGTTCATAAAAAGCTGGCGTCGGTGATCGGGGATGTGCCGGGCATATCATTAAGAGGAATTTCAAAGGAGTTTCCATGGCCGGGAGCCCGTTGCGGCTGGGCGGAGTTTTATAATTGCGACAAGGACGCTTCATTTGCGCGCTATGCAAAAACGATTATCGACGCAAAGATGCTGGAAGTCTGCTCAACCACATTGCCGCAGAAAGTCTTGCCGCTGGTAATGGGCGACGCGAGATATTATCCCTATCTTGAGGAGCGTACCGCTGTATATTGGGAAAAGTCCCAGATTGCGCATTCAATTTTGTCCGCGGTCCCGGGACTCACAGTCAATAAGGCATACGGGGCTTTTTATATGGCGGTCCTTTTTAAGGACGGGGTCCTGCGCAAAGGACAGTTCCTGAAACCTGCGAATAAGGCGGCCGGCGACATTATAACGCCGTTGATTGAAGGCGCAGGCTTTGACAAATGTTTCGTATATCACCTGCTTGCCTCACGGGGGATTTGTGTGGTCCCGTTGTCTTCCGGATTCAACTCCGATTTGAATGGTTTCAGGATTACGCTGCTTGAGCCTGATATTGACCGTTTCAGGAATATGTTGCGCATTATCGCTGAGGCAGTCACGGAATACATAGGGTCGTAATAAACTTGCTTATCCTCCTCCATGATGTTGGATGCGGATTATGCCGGGAAACGGGGAGCCCTCCACACGGCAAACCTGTGCCGGACGGCGCCGATGACGATTCCCATGCTGATGTATAATACGATTGTGTCGTCGGGGCTTATCAACGGCATAGCTTTTTGATCGGGGTAATATCATGGTGATTTCGGGAAGCGGGAATAGAATTACATATTTTGACACCGTTCCTGTTATGCCGTCCGTTGAAGAGATAATGTCGCGCCTCGGTTATAACAAAAGCTTGACTTCATTAAGCGCCGGCGACAAGTGTTTTATTGACGCCTCCATACAACTCGGATTAGCTTTATGCCGTAATCAGGGGGCTGCCTGCCGGTTCACAGTGAAGGAACATAAGAGGGATATGGTCATATTTGGCGATAATGAGTCTTTTGAGAGCAGTCGGCTTTCCGGGCTTTTGTCAAACAGCGATGAAATTCTGCTGATGGCAGGCACGGCCGGACCGGAGATCATGAACAGGATTAATTCCGAGATGGAGTCCGGTAACGTTGCCCTTGCCGTTGTCCTTGATGCGGTGGGGTCCCAGGCGGCAGATGTAATCCTGGACTGGATGATGGAATTTTATAAAAAAATATTGCGCCGTGAAGGCAAAAGATTGACAATGCGCAGGTACAGCCCGGGATACGGCGATCTTCCTCCGGCCAATCAGGCAATTATTTTCAGGCTGCTTGGACTTGAAAGGCTTAAACTCAAATTAACCGAATCAATGATGCTTGTGCCTGAAAAATCCGTGCTGGCCGTCGCAGGTATTGAGGGGATACAACCGGAGTGAAAAAAGAAAAATTCAGAAAATTGCTCAATAGCAAAGTGCTTGTCCTTGACGGGGCCACAGGCACTGAACTGCAGAAACGCGGCATGCCTGCCGGCGTATCCCCTGAAAAATGGGTGTTGGATAATCCCCGGGCGCTGATTGACCTGCAGAAGAAATATTTCAGGTCCGGTTCAAATGTCGTTTTGTCGTTCACGTTCGGCGGCAACAGGGTAAAGCTGCAGGAATACGGCATGGGAGATCGTGTGCGCGAAGTCAACCGCGAGCTTGTGGGTATTTCGCGCCGGGCTGCAGGCAGCCGCGGCCTTGTAGGCGGCGATATATCGTCAACCGGGAATTTCATAGAACCTTTCGGAGACACGCCGTTCGAGACGGCGGTGGATATATACAAGGAGCAGGTAGAGGGCCTTCTTGAAGGCGGTGTTGATTTCTTCTTTATCGAGACCATGATAGATATTCAGGAGGCGCGCGCAGCTCTTTTGGCTGTAAGGGAAAGCTGCGATCTGCCTGTTTGCGTAAGCATGACCTTTAATGAAGACGCGCGCACACTGACGGGAACAGACCCGGTCAGCGCATTGGTTACGCTTCAGAGCCTTGGAGCGGACGCCGTAGGCTGCAACTGTTCAACCGGGCCTCTTCATATGCTGGAATTTTTAAAGGCCATGAAACCTTATGCCGGCGTTCCGCTTTTTGCAAAACCGAATGCAGGCCTTCCGAAACTGATTGACGGGAAGACTGTTTTTGATATGAATGCGCAGGAATTCGGGCAATACGTTCCGATGCTTGCCGAGGCAGGCGCGTCCATGATCGGAGGATGCTGCGGGACCGACCCGTCTTTTATTCATGAAATCGGCAAATGCGTAAAAGGCATAAAACCGGGGCCTGTCGGGAACAGCCGGTTCTCTGCCGTAAGCTCTGCCAGAAAGACCGTGCATATAGGCCCGGCTTGTCCGGTAACAATTATAGGCGAGCGTATAAATCCTACAGGCAAAAAGGTCCTCCAGGCTGAACTCAGTGAAGGTAAGACTACCGAAGTGCGCAGATTTGCAATGGAGCAGATAGAAAAGGGCGCGTCTATCCTTGACATCAACGTTGGAATGCCGGGGATCAATGAAGCGGACAGGATGATGGAGATAGTGCAGCTTCTGTCCACGACAGTCGAAGCCCCGCTCTGCCTTGATTCATCGATTCCGGAAGTCATAGAAAAGGCATTACGTATTTATCCCGGGCGCGCGCTTATAAATTCCATTTCCGCAGAGAAGGTCAAGCTGGAAAAGTTGTTGCCTATAGCTGCAAAATACGGGGCCATGTTCATATTGCTTCCGCTTGGAGACTCCGGAATACCCGCGACCTCGGCGGAACGCAAGGTCATAGTCAGGGAGGTCTTCAGGCAGGCTCAGTTTTACGGTTATACCAGGCAGGATGTCATTGTTGACGGACTGGTAATGACGGTCTCTTCCGACCAGCAGGCGGCAATGGAAACACTCGACCTTATACGCTGGCTCAGCCGTGAATTCAAGGTGAACACCGTCATAGGTTTATCCAATGTCTCGTTCGGCTTGCCGGAGAGAACACGCATAAACAATACCTTCCTTGCCATGGCAATCGCAAACGGCCTTACTGCGGCTATCGCAAATCCTTCAAGCGAAGGACTTATACCGGTAAAACTATCTGCGGATGTATTGACGTCAAGGGATAAAAACAGCCGCGCATTTATAGCATACTGTACGACTAAAACCAAAACAGACGCGCCTGCTGCCCGCGTTTCTGAACGGACTGTTATTGAACGGATCTTTGCGGCAGTGGTCGACGGGGACCGCGAGATCATCGGCGATCTGCTGAAGAAGGCGCTTGCCGAAGGGTTCAGGGCCAATATTCTGATGAATGAACATCTTATCCCCGCGATAACCAGAGTTGGGGAATTGTTCGAAAAGAAGGAGTATTTTCTTCCCCAGCTTATCCAGAGCGCCGAGGCAATGAAAAAGGCTTTCGAATACCTCGACCCGTATCTTCAGGCTGCGTCCGCCGATTCTCCCCAAAAAGCAGCTATTGTCCTGGCTACCGTCAAAGGCGATATACATGACATAGGTAAAAATATTGTGGCCCTTATGCTAAGGAATTACGGCTTCATTGTCCATGATATGGGCAAGGATGTCGATGCACGCGCCATTATCGAAAAGGCAAGGGAAACGGGCTCTGCAATTATAGGATTGTCCGCACTGATGACCACAACTATGGTACAGATGCAGACTGTGGTCGAGCTCGCAAAGAAAGAGGGGCTGGCCTGCAAAATCCTTGTCGGCGGAGCTGTTGTCAACCAGGCTTACGCTGATGAGATCGGTGCGGATGGGTATGCCTGCGACGCGCATATCGCAGTCAAGATCGCTCAGCATTTGACTTCGGCATAAAATCGATAAATTTTCTCTTGCCCCTATCTTGACCATCCCAATGCTATGCGTCCGCTTTCAGAACGGCATTCGTGGAACCACCGGACCCGCGGATATTCGACTTCAGTCTCCGGCTTTGGTTAACAGAATATAAAAGAGACAGCTTTCTGAAACGAGCGCGGCTCTGTCTTCCCGGAGCTTGCGAATGAGCGCTCAATCCCCGGGCCGGTTCTTGTTTCAGAATTGAGGCTTGACATTATGGAACTCGCGGTTTATAATAATTGACTCAAGTCAAATGACTTGAGTCAATTATTCTGAGGCGATAAATATGGCAAGACCGGCACAGGACCCACAAATAAGAAGAAACGAGATTTTGGACGCTGCGGAGGCGCTGTTTTATGAGCGCGGTTACAATCAGACGATGGTCAGCGACATTGTAAAGAAAATCGGGGTGGTTCAGGGGACATTCTATTACTATTTCAAATCGAAAGAGGAGATGCTGGAGGCCCTGATCAGCCGCCATTTGTCCAAGTTGAATTCTGAAATAGAGAAGATAATGTCTGATGATATCAGTTTGCAAATGAAGCTTGAGGCGCTGCCGGATGTCATATTCAACACGATCCGGACCGAGCATGGACTGGTGTTCGAGTATTTGCGCCAGGACCAATATCTGCATCTTGTGGAAAAGGTGATGCGTCAGGCCAAAAAGCTTATAGCCCCTTGTTTATTCAGGATAATTGAGGAGGGTAACCTCAAACAGATATTTAACGCTCCTGATCCTAAGACATGCGTAAGTTTTATCCAGGCAATAATCAACTGTTATATAGAGGCCCTCTATGAAAAGGAACCTGAGGAGGTTTTATCCCATCACATGGCTATGATGAAGCTTCTTATAGAAAACGCTGTAAACCCGCCGAAAGTAACTTAACTAACCCTGATCTGGTTGATTTTAAAGGATAACTGAGAGGACTCAAGGTAAGAAAGGGTCTCTTTGCGAATTAACTGACTTAAGTCATATATTATGAAAATAAGCGTCAAGTGAGGCAAGGCATGGAAGGAGAGAAGACAGGCAAGCGGGCAGCGATAATGAAGGCGGCAATGGAGCTTATTGCAGAGCGTGGTTTTCATCATGCCCCGACCTCAATGATCGCTGAAAAGGCCGGTGTCGCAATTGGCTCGATTTACAGGTATTTCGAGAACAAGGACGCGCTTATTATCGAACTGGAAAAGGAAATTGAACGGCTGGCTATGAAGGAGATAACGCTTGGTTATGACAGGGGAAGGCCGCTAAGGGAACGCTATTTCCATGTCGCAAAAAAGATGATCGAATATATGATCAGCCATCCCCTGGAGTTCCGGTTCATTGAGCAATTTTATCATTCGCCCTATGGCAATGAATTTCGCAGGGACAGGCATTTTGCAAGGTCGGCAACGGGGAGCGGGGCTATGTATGTACTGGATGAACTTTATGAAGACGGCAGGTCTGAGCAGATAATCAAGGACTTCGAACTCCCGCTCCTTTTTTCGCTTGCCTTCGCGACTTTGTTCAACATCGCGAGGGACAACATTGCCGGATTCAACAAGCTTGACGAGGTTGTTATCGACCGGATTGTGGGCGCTTGCTGGGACGCAATAAGACTGTAGATGTCAAAAAGGGATTTGAATACAGGCTGTAAAGTGAGTGAATGAATGCTCATTAATTCTATCAGGTAAAAGGGGTTTAAAAAGTGATCTTAGGGGTGTTTATATGTTAACCGGACGCAGAATAAGGTGTATTCCCGTGATATTGGCTTTTTCAGTTGCGCTGTCTTTGGGCGCATGCGGAGGCGGTGGGCCAAAACAGGTTCCTGTTCCCGAGGTCTCGGTGGTGGTCGTCAACCCGGAGCGGGTTGCGCTGACAGTGGAGCTGCCGGGCAGGATATCGGCGTTTCTGGTGGCGGATGTGCGACCGCAGGTGGGCGGCATAATCAAGAAGCGGCTGTTCGTTGAGGGCAGCAATGTAAAGGCCGGACAGGTCCTTTATCAGATAGATCCGTCCATATATCAGGCGGCGTACGACAACGCGAGGGCGTCTCTGGCGCGGGCCGAGGCGAATCTTACCACTACTAAGCTCAAGGCCGGGCGGTATAGGGATTTGATAGCCATCAAGGCCATAAGTCAGCAGGAATATGACGATATAGTCGCGCTGCTTAAACAGGCCGAGTCTGATGTTGCGGGCAACAGGGCGGCGGTCGAAAACGCGAAGATCAATCTGGCGTATACGCGAGTCACCGCGCCGATATCGGGACGCATCGGGAAATCGTCGGTTACTGACGGCGCGCTGGTGACTGCAAGCCAGCCGTCTTCGCTTGCAGTGATTCAGCAGCTCGATCCGGTATATGTGGATGTGACCCAGTCCAGCGTCGATCTGTTACGCCTGAAAGACGATATCGCCAAGGGCAAGATCAGGACAGGCGGAGCCAATCAGGCCAGGGTCAGGCTTATCCTTGAAAACGGCGCCCAATATTCGCAGACGGGTGTCCTTAAGTTTTCCGATGTCACCGTCGATCAGTCTACCGGATCGGTCACCTTGCGCACAGTGTTTCCGAACAAGCAGCAGATTTTGCTGCCCGGCATGTTTGTGCAGACAATCATAGAAGAGGGCGTGAACGAGCAGGCGATCCTTGTCCCTCAACAGGCTGTTTACCGCGATCTCAAGGGAAAGGCTATGGTTATGGTAGTTGACGCCTCGGACAAGGCGGAGCAGCGCATTATTAACGTAGGGCAGACAATAGGAGACAAGTGGCTGGTATATGAAGGGTTGAAACCCGGAGACCGGGTTGTCATGGAAGGCCGTATAAATGCAAAGCCCGGAGCTATTGTTAAGGTTGTACCTTTTGAAGGGGACAAGTCCGCGGCCGGACCTGATTCGCAGTCTCGGAAGCAGGCGGACGGGGGAAAATAATGTTATCTGAATTCTTTCTGAAACGGCCTGTTTTCGCCTGGGTCATCGCTATTATCCTGATGGTGGCGGGCGGCATGGCGATCTATAATATGCCCATATCCCAATATCCTCCGATCGCGCCGCCGTCAGTGGCTATTTACGCCGCATATCCGGGCGCGTCCGCTGAGACGACTGAAAGCAGCGTGACGCAGGTCATCGAGCAGAAGATGACCGGCTTCGACAAGCTTTTGTACATGACTGCGACCAGCGATTCGTCCGGGACCGCGCGTCTCGAGCTTACCTTTGCCCCGGGGACCGATCCCGACCTGGCGCAGGCGCAGGTGCAGAACAAACTGCAGCTGGCCATGGCGAGCCTGCCTGATGTGGTCCAGAAAACAGGTGTAGCGGTGGTCAAATCCACAAGAAACTATCTGCTGATCATGGGTCTGGTCTCGGAAGACGGCAGCATGGATGGAAACGATATGCGCGACTATGCCTTGTCCAACCTTGAACAGGTGCTTGCGAGGGTGCCGGGGGTAGGCGAGGTGGAGGTCATGGGCAGCAGGTATGCCATGCGTGTCTGGCTGAACCCGGACAAGCTGACCAATTACAAGATGACGGTTGCCGATGTGGTCGCCGCGCTGGAGGCCTACAATGTGGAGGTCTCTGCCGGCCAGTTCGGCGGGGCGCCTGCCGTGAATGGCCAGCGCATGAATGCAGCCATTATCGTACAGACCATGCTCAAGACGCCTGAAGAGTTTGCCGAGATCCCCATCCGCACGAATCCCGACGGCTCTGAAGTTTGTATAAAGGATGTGGGCAGGACCGAGATCGGCTCCGAATCCTACGATATCACCGGAACTTATAATGGGAAACCTTCGGCAGGCATAGCCATCAGGCAGGCGTCCGGGGCCAATGCCCTTGAGACGGCTGACAGGATCAAGGCCAAGATGGAGGAGATGAAGCCGTATTTCCCTGCCGGCATGAAGGTAGTTTATCCGTACGACACAACTCCCTTTATCAGGGTTTCCATAAATGAGGTGGTCAAGACCTTGTTTGAGGCCATCCTGCTGGTCTTCCTGGTGATGTATCTGTTCATGGGAAACATACGGGCCACACTGATCCCGACCATTGCGGTGCCGGTGGTGCTCCTCGGCACATTCGCCGTGCTATCGTTCTTCGGTTTTTCCATCAACATGCTCACTATGTTCGCAATGGTGCTGGCCATCGGGTTGTTGGTCGACGACGCCATCGTAGTGGTTGAGAACGTGGAACGAATAATGAGCGAAGAGGGGCTTTCACCTATGGAGGCCACACGCAAATCCATGGGCCAGATCACCAGCGCCCTGATTGGCATAGGTCTGGTGCTCTCCGCGGTTTTCGGCCCGATGATGTTCTTCAGCGGGTCGACCGGCGTCATCTATCGTCAGTTCTCGGTGACCATCATCTCCTCGATGCTGCTTTCAGTTGTGGTGGCCCTGATATTGACGCCGGTACTCTGCGCCTCACTCCTCAAACCGGTAGCCCAGGGAGAGCATACGTCAGCCGGGGTCTGGTTCATGAGGCCGTTCTTCAAGTGGTTTGACGGAAACTTTCTTTTGGTCAGGGAAAAGTATATGGGTTGGGTCAGCCGTTCCCTTTCGAGGAAGCTCCGCTATTGCGCCATATTTGTCGTGATCGTGGTTGCCATGTGTGTCCTCTTTTATCGCATGCCCACGGGCTATCTCCCGGATGAAGACCAGGGAGTTCTGATGGTCCAGATAATGCTGCCCGCAAACTCGACCCTGGAGCAGACCGACAAGGTTGTGGCGCAGGTGAGGGACTATTTTATGACAAACGAGAAAGACGCGGTCGAAGCCGTCATGACGGTTTCCGGATTCAGCTTCTCGGGCAGGGGGCAGAATGCAGCAATGGTCTTCGGCAAGCTCAGGGACTGGGACCTGCGCGGCAGTTCAGACCTGAAGGTCGACGCTATTACCGCCAGGGCCATGAAGGAATTTTCCCAAATACGCGACGCCCGGGTTTTTGCCTTTGCGCCGCCTGCTGTTGTTGAACTGGGCAATTCAAAAGGGATTGATTTCCAGCTGCTGGACCGCGCCGGTCTTGGGCATGTCAAACTGATGGAGGCCCGCAACCAGCTCCTCGGCATGGCTGCAAAAGACCCGAGACTTACCAAGGTCCGGCCCAATGGACTGGAAGACGTGCCCGAGTACCATATCGATGTAAACTGGAAGAAGGCGGGCGCATTGGGGGCGCCCATCTCTTCGATCCACAACACGATCTCAGCTGCCTTCGGCAGCGCATATGTCAATGACTTCATTCAGCGGGCGCGTGTCAAGAAGGTGTTTGTCCAGGCAGACGCTCCTTATCGTATGCTGCCCAAGGACCTGGAAAAGCTCTATGTGCGCAATACAAACGGCCTGATGGTGCCCTTTTCGGCCTTTGCAACGGGGCACTGGACCTCGGGTTCTCCAACGCTGGAGCGCTTCAACGGTTTTTCGTCCCTGAATATCGTGGGTGAGCCTGCAGAGGGAAAGAGCTCGGGTGAGGCCATGGCAGCCATGGAAGAATTCGTGAAGAAGCTGCCGCAGGGCATAGGCTATGACTGGATAGGACTTTCCTACCAGGAGAGAATGGCCAGTACCCAGACAGGTCTGCTTTATGCCTTTTCGGTCCTGGTGATCTTCCTTTGCCTGGCTGCGCTCTATGAGAGCTGGCCTATCCCTATCTCAATACTGATGGCGCTGCCCCTCGGCGTCATTGGAGGACTGATCGGCTCGTCTCTAAGGGGGCTGCCGAATGACGTTTATTTCCAGATCGGGCTGCTGACGACCCTCGGTCTTACCACCAAGAACGCCATCCTGATCGTCCAGTTCGCAAAGGCCCGTGTGGAAGAAGGGGTTGGGCTGATCGAGGCGACCCTGGAGGCCGCAAAACTGAGGATGAGACCGATACTTATGACCTCGCTGGCCTTCGGATTCGGTGTTTTGCCGTTGGCCCTTGCGACAGGCGCAGGCGCGAGCGCTCAAAAGGCCATAGGCACTGCGGTGCTGGGCGGCGTTGTGACATCAACCTTTCTTGTTACAATTTTTGCGCCGCTCTTCTTTGTGATGATAGAGACGACCTTCGGCAAAAATAACATAAATAAAACAGCCGGGGATTCCGGGATAAAACGTTATTCAATGGTGTTTATAAACAAGGCCATTGGCAAACTGAACAAAAACAGGGCGACCAAAGGTTCAGAGACGAGATCCTTTTTCTCCGTATTAATCGAAAAGGTTTTAGGCAAACTCAATAAATTGAAGGCGACCGAAACCGCTGTAACAAAGCTGTTGCGTAAAATGAAGCCGCCGGAGGAGCGAAAAGATGATAAATAGAAGACTGATAGTTTCGATATTGTTGAGCGTCTCTGTCCTGGCCGGGTGCACAATGGCGCCGAAGTATACACGCCCCGC
>JGI20214J51088_10002930_pt1 | contig 11286 bp, 12 predicted proteins | sample WetSurMetagenome_FD_51088 | JGI IMG/M metagenome (IMG submission 51088)
TCATTCGGCAGATTTTTTCCCTTGTCCCGCATCCAGGGAATTAATGAATTCCCTGAACCACGGCGGGTTGTAAATCAGTATATAGGCCATGAACACAGCGGCCAACGGAACCACAAAGACGGCAAAGTCCAGAACAACCACCCCTAGAGCCAGCAGAACTCGGTTGGTCATGCTCACGTTTTCCCTCCTTCAATTCGAGCTTTCCACAGAAACCCAGGAGTCATCCTAAAGAAATATTGAGGGAAAAGCAAAAAGCCAATGATCGTTAACAAATCTGATAGTAGAATTGGTTCTCTATCCANTAAGTTGATAAACGTTATCAAGATACGGTCATAGTTATGCTTAATTATCTAAAAAATGCTAATTTTTCCTTGACAATGCGAGTGTTTAGCGTTCAAATATTGAACATTTAGAGTGTTCAATTTTTGAACTTTCCCTTAGAGGTGTGGCAAGGCTCNAGTGGACAAAGAAGATCTGCAAACTCTGCGCTTAATGGATGAAATCGACCACAACGGCATCCACAGCCAGCGGGAACTTTCACAGCGTCTGAACATCTCTCTGGGCCTGGTCAACACCTTCCTGAAACGGCTGGTGAACAAAGGATACTTTAAGGTGACGACCATGCCCCGCCACCGGGTGAAGTACTTTCTAACGCCCGAGGGTCTGGCCCGAAAAGCAAAGCTCACCGCAGAATACCTCAGCTACTCTGTTCATTTTTACAGAGACATCAAAGATCTTCTTTTGGATAAGTACGCTGAAATGGAAAAAATGCAGGTAAAGTCCATCCTCTTTTTTGGGGCAGGGGAAGTCGCCGATCTTGCCTACCTGTACTTGCAGTTGACGACTGTTCGTCTGGCAGGGATTATCGATGACAGCAAGAAAGGAAGAAACTTCTTCGGCCGCGAGATCGCCGGACTCGAAGCCGTTCGGCAGGCGGACTGGGACATGATCCTTGTAACACGGCCGGACCACATCGAGAAGGCGCTCGACTTGCTTAGCGAAGCAGGGGTGGATCGCAACAGGATAGCAACCCTATGAATGAAGACCTAACCAAGTGGTACGCGGTTCACACGCGAAGCCGTTTTGAAATGAAAGTGTTTGAAGGCTTTTCAGGCAAATCCATCGAAGCCTTTGTCCCTCGAATCCAGGTCATGAGCAGAAGGAAAGACCGGCGAAAGAAGATCTTCATTCCTTTGCTGCCCGGATATGTGTTCGTGCACTTTGACATGACCCCTGAAATCTACTGGGACATCATCAAGACCACGGGCGTGGTCCGCATGGTGAGCTTTCGTGGAGAACCGGTCCCTGCAAGGGATGAAGAGGTGGCTTCCCTGATGATCCTGGACGGCACGGACCGCACGGTCCAGAACCGGGCGTTTGTGAAAACAGGAGATAGGGTCATGATCATGGAAGGCCCGCTCAAAGGGCTCGTGGGATTTTATCTTCGGCGCAAAGGACAGTCCGACAAGGTCGTGGTGAGCGTGGAGCTTCTGAAGCGTTCCCTGGCCGTGGAAGTGGAAGACTGGACTTTGGAAAAAGTCCGTTAAGGCATAACAGCATGCCCTCCTTAAGGGGAGGGAAATGGCAGCAAAAACTAGGAATCTTATTTAGTTAAACCTCAGCCGGTCATGGAATCGGAGGGGCGGAGCTGTGAAGAAGCTGAGAGCGAAGAGCATAGAGCAAATCAGAAAGCATAGAGCAGAGAGCGTGGAGCACAGAGCGCAGAGCGTAGAACATAGAGTTAAGCCGTTCGATTCTGGTCCTGGCTCTTTGCTCTTAGCTCTATGCTCTATGCTTCTTCAGAAGGGAGTGGAGGCATGAAAGTTCTGATTACAGGCGGTGCAGGTTTTATCGGATCTCATCTGGCGGAGAAGCTGCTGGAAAGAGGCAATGAGGTCTTCGCAATCGACAACCTCTGGACAGGGAAACTGGCGAACCTCTCCAGGGTTCAGAACAACGAGGGCTTCCACCTGGTGGTGGACACCATCCTCAATGAATCGGTCATGAATGAACTGGTTTTCAAAGCAGATCACCTCTATCACCTGGCGGCTGCGGTCGGAGTCAGGACCATCATGGACAATCCTGTGGAAACCCTGGACATCAACGTGAAGGGGACGGAAGTCGTTCTGCGACTGGCCAATCGTTTCAAGAAAAAAGTCTTCATCACCTCCACTTCGGAAATCTACGGCAATCACATGGAACACACCCTCAGCGAGGATGACAATCGCGTCATGGGCTCTGTCAAGAAGAGGCGGTGGGCGTACGCCTGTTCCAAAACGCTGGATGAATTCCTGGCCCTGGCCTATTTCGACGAGAAGAAGCTGCCTGTGGTCATCGGCCGGTTGTTTAACACCGTCGGACCCCGCCAGACCGGCCAGTACGGCATGGTGCTCCCCAACTTTGTGCAAAGTGCTCTTCTCGGCAAGCCGATCACCGTGTATGGAGATGGAGATCAAACCCGAAGCTTCACTCACGTTCGGGACGTTGTCGAAGCGATCACCGGGTTGATGAGCGAACCTGCGGCTGAAGGGGACGTGTTCAACGTGGGAAACGACAAGGAAGTGACCATCAACGAACTGGCGCAGAAGGTGAAGAAAATGACAGGCAGCGCTTCGCCGATCGAGCACGTTCCTTATGAAAAGGCCTATGGCCCCGGATTCGAGGACATGCGCAGGCGCTGCCCGGACATCAAGAAAATTCGCAAGCTCATCGGTTTTGAACCGAAGTACGACCTCGAAGCCATGATCCAGGGCGTCATCGACTACTTCAAAGAATGAAAATCATTCCCTACGGCAGACAGAGCATCAATCAGGACGACATGGACGCGGTCAACGAAGTTCTCCGTTCGGACTGGTTGACCCAAGGACCAAAGGTCAAGGAATTCGAAGAAGCGCTTGCATCGCAATGTGGGGCCAAGCACTGTGTGGCCGTGGCGAATGGGACGGTCGCCCTCCACCTTGCATGCCTGGCCCTGGCGGTCAAGGAAGGAGATGTGGGCATCACTTCACCGCTCTCTTTCCTGGCTTCTGCCAACTGCATCGCCTACTGCGGAGGCAGGCCTGTTTTCGCGGACATCGACCGTTCCCGGCTTTGTTTGTCTCCGGATCGGGTGGAGGAGTACTGCAAAACCCACAAAGCCCCCAAAGTCGTCATTCCTGTTGACTTTGCCGGCGTGCCTGCTGATCTGCCTCGCTTCAAAGAGCTTTCTGAAAAATACGGATTCCGCCTGGTCGAAGACGCGGCTCATGCCATCGGCTCCAAGTACACCCTTGATGGGCAAGAATATGCTTGCGGGTCTTGTGCCCACACGGACCTGGCGATTTTTTCCTTTCACCCGGTGAAAACGATCACCACAGGGGAGGGAGGTGCGATCCTGTTAAACGATGATGAATTGGCCTCCAGGCTCAGGCGTTTCGCAAGTCATGGAGTCGAAAAGGACAGTTCGAACTTCGTCCCCGGCCATTCGGAAATCGTAACTCGTCACAAGTTTCCCGCCTGGTATCACGAAATGCAGGATCTTGGTTTCAATGCGAGGATCACGGACATACAGTCCGCCCTGGGGATATCGCAGCTCAAGCGGCTCGATGAATTCAAGTCCAAAAGGCAGCNNCTCGTCAGGAAGTACAATGAGGCCTTCGATGAACCGGANCGAAAACAAATGGTCCTTCGACCCCCGTGGCCGGAGGATACGGACCCCTGCTACCATCTTTACACGTTGAGGCTGGGTCCGGCCTGTAAAACCTCAAGAGACGACCTGTTCCTTGCGCTGAGGAACANTGGGATTTACTGCCAGGTGCACTACATCCCCATCTATCGGCAGCCCTATTACGTCGACCGGTTCGGTGTCGTGCCGGAGCGGTTCCCAGAGACAGAGAAGTATTTCGCCTGTTGCCTCAGCCTTCCTCTCTTCCCTGACATGGACGAAGCGAACTTCAACTATGTCGTGACTGAGATCCTCTCCCTAATAAAATGACAAGAACGAATTTGATACCGTGATCTATGGAATTCTTACAAAAATCCCCCCATCCCCCCTTTAGCAAAGGGGGGCAAGGGGGGATTTTAAGTGACTCAGCAACATGACATTTCCTTCAGCAGTTGGGGTTTTTTTACAGTGAGGTAAGTCCATGCTAAACGACAAAGTGGTTTTGATCACCGGCGGTACCGGGTCCTTCGGCAAGAAGTGCACGGAGATCATTCTCAAAAGATACAAGCCCAAGAAGTTGATCATCTTCAGCCGGGATGAACTCAAACAATGGGAGATGGCCCAGCAATTCCCCGATTCCAAGTACGACTGCATGCGCTACTTCATCGGGGACGTAAGGGATAAAGAAAGGCTGCACAGAGCTTTTGTGGGTGTGGACTATGTCATTCACGCTGCGGCGTTGAAGCAGGTTCCAACCCTGGAGTACAATCCCTTTGAAGCCATCAAGACAAATATCCTGGGGGCCCAGAATATTATCGACGTCGCCATTGACCAAGGGGTGAAGAGGGTAGTGGCTCTGAGTACAGACAAAGCAGCCAACCCTATTAACCTTTATGGAGCCACAAAACTCTGCTCAGACAAATTATTTATCCAAGGCAACTCTTACACCAAACACGATGGCACTCTGTTCAGTGTCGTTCGATACGGCAATGTCCTTGGCAGTCGCGGCAGTGTGATTCCTCTTTTCCTCAGACAAAAGGAGACGGGGATCCTGAAAATAACAGATCCACTGATGACTCGCTTNTGGATCACCCTGGAGCAGGGGGTTAATTTTGTTCTTCGGTGCATGGAGAAGATGGTCGGCGGTGAGCTGTTCGTCCCGAAAATCCCAAGCATGCGTATCATGGACCTGGCAAAGGCGATCGGGCCGGAGTGCAAGATTGAGATCATCGGGGTGAGGCCGGGTGAAAAGATTCACGAGGTGATGGTAACGATAGACGATGCCAGGAAAACCATCGATGTGGGAGACTTCTATATAATCCAACCCGCTTTCTTCTTCTGGGAAAGAAGATGCAACGCGATCAACGGCAAGTCTCTGCCTGATGACTTCGAGTACAATTCGGGCACCAATCCTTGGTTTTTGAGCATCGAAGAGATGAAGAAACTGATCCGGGGACTCGAAGTTGGAGACGGCAGACCTTGAAAGCTTCGATCCAAGGCCTTCCGCTGGTTCTCGGAACCGCTCAGCTTGGAATGAATTATGGAATTGCCAACAAGGAGGGCAAGCCAAGTCGAGAGAGAGCTCTGGAAATTGTTGCGGAAGCGTGGGAGAAAGGCATCCGGTTTTTCGATACGGCGCAGGCTTACGGTGAGAGCGAGAGCGTTCTGGGGGAATGTCTTGGGCAATTGTGCGGGGGGAGCTCTGGGAACGAGCCCGCCGTTATATCCAAGCTTCATCCGGAGATTCGTCCTTCGGATGAACAGGCTGTTTTAAGGGCGGTGAGAGAGTCTCTCGAACGCCTGAGGATCAAGACTCTGTGGGGATTGTTGCTCCACCGGGAATCGTGGCTGGAAGGAGCCACCGAGCCCCTTGAAAGGGTTGCGGATCGGCTGAAGAGAGAAGGGAAGATAAAATTTTTCGGCGTATCCGTCTATTCCCCGGAAATGGCCGCCAAGGCCTTGAACACGGCCGGGATTGACCTCGTCCAGGTTCCTTTCAACCTCTTTGATCAGAGGGCACTGCGGCAGGGGGTCTTCGATTCGGCAAGAAAAAAGAATAAGAGGATATTCGTGAGAAGCGTTTATCTGCAGGGCCTGCTGCTTCTCGATCCGAAGGATTTACCCTTCCATATGCTTTTCTCCAGGAAAGCCCTGAACCTCCTTCGCGAAGCGGCGAGGAAGGAGAACCTTTCCCCCAAACTGCTCGCACTGTCCTATGTCGTCCAGAATGCAGGAGGAGCGCTCATTGTCATCGGTGCGGAGGAGCCGTCGCAGGTGAAGGACAATGTGGATCTCCTGAAAAANGCGCAGCAGGTTTCCCTGCCGGATCTGGAGTTTCTTGNCCAGGAGGATCCGAAACTCATCAATCCCGCCGCTTGGTCCGCCTCCTGATCGAGCAGGGCGGCCGGGTCTGCAGGAGGGTGCCAATGCCATGAAAGTTGTTGCGATTGTTCAAGCGAGGATGTCCTCTTCCCGTCTCCCGGGCAAGGTCCTTCTCCAGGCGGCAGGTAAACCTCTGATCATTCACCTTCTTGAACGGGTCGAGCGTTGCCGACGGATCCATTCGGTTTGGCTCGCCACCTCCCAGGAGAAGGAAGACGACATCCTGGCGAACTCGGTGAAGGACAAGGGATATAGGGTGTTTCGCGGAAGCCTCGATCATGTTCTTTCCCGCTACTGGCACATCGGCCNGCAAGAGAGGGCGGGTGCGGTCGTCAGGCTGACCGGGGACTGTCCTCTTCATGATCCGGCGGTCATCGACACAGTCGTGGACCATTTTTTCAAGAACAGCAAGGAGTACGATTACGTCTCCAATGTCCTGCCGCCCACCTATCCCGACGGCCTGGACACAGAGGTTTTCACTTTCGAGAGCCTGGAGGACGCCTATCAAAACGCGACCTCGACCATGGATATAGAGCACGTTACTCCNTACATCCGCAAAAGGGCGCTCGACAGAGGGCGGCTGGGGAATGTTTTCGGCCCTTCAGACTTCTCGCACCTTCGCTGGACCCTTGATGAGCCTGAAGATTACGAGCTCATCAGGAGGGCCTTTGAGGATCTTCATCCAGTAAAGAAGGATTTCGGTTGGCTGGATGTCCTGGCGTGGCAGACTCAGAAACCGGAAAGGCTGGAGATCAACGCAAAATACAAGCGAAACGAGGGCCTTCATCTCTCGGCCCGCCATTGAAAGGCCGTAGAGGACTTACCGAAAGGAGTGCTATGGAACGGACGCTCGATCGATACAAGAACAGCAAAGAACTGCTGGAAAAGGCGAGCCAAGTGATTCCTCTTGCTTCACAGACTTTCAGCAAGAGCCATATTCAGTTTCCGGAGATGGCTCCTCATTTTATCGTCAAGGGGCAGGGGTCCCGGGTTTGGGACGTGGACGGGAATGAATACGTCGACTTCGTGAACGGCCTTCTCCCCGTCATCCTCGGGTACTGCGACCCGGATGTCGATGAGGCGGTGACAAGGCAGCTTGGGAATGGAGTCTGTTTCAGTCTCCCNTCCCCACTCGAATACGAACTGGCGGAACTTCTGGTGGAGATCGTTCCTTGCGCGGAAAGGGTCCGGTTCGGCAAGAACGGATCGGATGCGACGGCAGGGGCGGTGAGGGTTGCGAGAGCATACACAGGAAAAGACAGGGTGGCGGTGTGCGGGTATCACGGGTGGCAGGACTGGTACGTGGGATCGACGGCCCGCAACAAGGGGGTCCCCGAAGCCGTTCGAGCGCTCACCCATCCGTTCAAGTATAACGATCTCGCTTCTCTCACCCAGCTCTTTGATCGTTATCCTCGAGAATTCGCCGCCGTGATTATGGAACCCATGAACGTGGAAGATCCGGCGCCCGGTTTTTTGGAGGGAGTGAAAGAGCTGACTCACAAGAACGGGGCGGTCCTGATCTTCGACGAGATCATCACCGGGTTCCGCTTTGCCTTGGGGGGAGCGCAAGAACTGTTCGGAGTGACTCCGGACCTTGCGGCCATAGGAAAGAGCATGGCAAACGGGTTCCCCATATCGGCCGTGGTAGGGAACAAGGAGCTGATGAGGGAAATGGAGGATGTCTTCTTCTCCTTCACCTTCGGGGGTGAGGCGGTCTCCCTTGCCGCATCCATAGCCACGATCAAGAAAATTAGAGAGAAGTCGGTCATCGAGGCTCTTTGGAAGACGGGGTCGAGAATTATCGACAGGGTGAGAAATCTGATTTCTGCTCACCATCTCAACGCGGTCTTCTCGCTCAAGGGGAAACCTCCTTGGAGCCTTCTTTTAATCAATGATCAGGCTCAGGCAACTTCGTGGGAGATAAAGAGCTTGTTTGTGCAAGAGATGCTCCTGCGGGGCATATTGATTTCCGCCAGCCACAACGTCTCCTACGCGCACACCGATAGCGATCTGGAAAAGCTCTTCTCCTCCCATGACGAAGTGTTCGGACTTATCCGCCGCGCCCTGGACAACCATACGGTGAGAAAGGATTTGACCGGCAAACCCATAGAGCCGCTTTTCAAGATCCGGTGATGAGGGAATACCGGGAGAATAGAGAGAACCCCCTTGGGTTGATGCTCATCCGGGCGGATGCCTCTGCCACCCTTGGAGCCGGCCATGTCATGCGATGTCTCGCCCTTGCACAGGCATGGAGGAGCGAGAGAGGAAAGATCGCGTTTGTCAGTGCCTGTGAAAGCGCTGCCGTCAGGGAGCAAATCGTAAACCAAGGGTTTGCCCTCCACGACTTATCCGATGCACAGGGAAAAGAGAATGGCCCGGCGTTCTGGTGGGAAACCCTTGGGCCTGAAAGACCCGAATCGTCCATTCATCCTTGGGTTTGCCTGGATGGCTATCATTTTGATGCCTCCTATCAGCGAGCCTTCAAAGAGAAAGGCTTCAGAGTCCTGGTGATTGACGACACGGGGCACCTGCCCTGCTACCTTGCGGACATCCTCCTGAACCAAAACCTTTACGCGGAAACCCTTTCCTACTCCTGCGGTCCGGACACCACTCTCCTGTTAGGTCCTCGATATGCCCTGATCAGGGAGGACTTTCTCCGGTGGAAAGACCGGGAACGGCCCATTTCTGATGAAGCACACAACGTTCTTGTCACGGTTGGGGGAGGAGATTCCCCGGAGGTACTGGCAAAAATCGTGGCGGCGATCCGCAGAATTCACCTCTCCGGTCTGGATGTCGTCGTGATTGCCGGCTCCTCCGCGGAACGTCTCGAAGCCCAGGTCGGCTCCGGCGCGAGTGAGAAACATCGGTTTCGATTCCTGACGAGCACCAAGACCATGCCCCAACTCATGGCATGGGCGGATGTGGCCATCTCCGCCGGCGGAAGCACGTGTTGGGAACTCGCCTACATGGGCTTGCCGAGTCTCGTGGGCGTGCTGGCCGAGAACCAGCTGGGGATCGCTCAGGCTCTTGGGGAGAGAGGTATGGCTCTGAACCTTGGATGGTTCCATGAGGTGGACGAGAGAGAGATTGGGAGCGCTCTTGTCGAGCTCCTGTCTGACGTAGGAAAGCGAAAGGAAATGAGCTTCAAAGGCAGGGAAGCGATCGACGGCCTTGGCGCTAAAAGGGTGTGTGACGAGATCGCCGCGAAAGCTGGAAATGGAGAGTGAAGCCTGATGCCGGGGAGCTTGAGGGACCGCATCCATCTCAGGAGAGCCATGCCGGAGGACTGTGACAAGGTGTGGCAGTGGAGAAATCACCCATCGGTGAGGAGATTCTCGGNAGATACAAAAAAAATCAACCTCCAATCTCACCGGGAGTGGTTCCAACGTGTGCTGAAAAGCCGGAAACAGGTTTTGCTGATCGCGCTCAGGAGTGAGGAAGAGGTAGGAGTCCTCCGCTTTGACACGGATCCAAAGACCCGTGTTGCGACAATAAGCATCTATGTGAAACCGGGTAAGCATCACCGCGGGATAGGGACTGAGATGATGAAAGCGGGAGAGGTGTGGCTCAGAGAAAAGAGACCCTCCATCAGAAAAATTGTTGCTGCGGTGAGAAAAGACAATGCGGTTTCGACGAGACTCTTCAGTCAAGCGGGTTTCNGTCCCGAGATTTCCATTTTTTCCAAGACCCTTTGAAGAGACAGAGCCATGTGCAAGGGCTTTTCCCTTGGGGAGCGCAGCGATGAACAGTATCACCATCGGCAACACCAGGATCGGAGAGGGCAGCTCATGCTTTATCGTGGCGGAGATGTCCGCGAATCACAATCAGAGCTACGAAAGGGCTCTTGAAATTCTCCGGGCGGCAAAGGAGAGCGGAGCCGATGCCGTCAAGGTGCAGACCTACCGGCCGGACACCATTACCATTGACTGCAACAACAAACATTTCCGCATCGAAGAAGGCCCGTGGGCTGGTCAAACCTTATACGAGCTTTATGAGAAGGCCTATATGCCCTGGGAATGGCATGAAGGATTGCTGAAAGAAGCGGAATCCCTTGGGATGACTCTCTTCTCCAGCCCTTTCGATGTGACGGCAGTGGATTTCCTGGAGCAGGTGGGAATAAAGGCTTACAAGGTGGCTTCTTTTGAACTGGTCGATACTCCCTTAGTGGAGCACATTGCCGCCAGGGGGAAACCGGTGATGCTCTCAACCGGGATGTCGACTCTGGGAGAAATCGACAGTGCCGTGAGAGCCATAAGAAAAAAAGGAAACAGCCGGATCATTTTACTGAAATGTGTGAGCGCCTACCCGGCCAGACCGGAAGCGATGAACCTCAGAACGATCAGGAACATGGCGGAGGTTTTCGGTTGCCCGGTCGGGTTGTCGGATCACAGCTTGGGCGCCGAGGTCGCGGTTTGCGCCGTGGCGCTTGGAGCCTGTGTGGTCGAAAAGCATTTCACCCTTTCCCGCAGAGAAGGGGGTCCGGACTCCGGCTTTTCCATGGAACCCGATGAATTCAGGAACATGGTGAAAGCGATCCGCGGTGCCGAAAAAGCCATGGGCGAAGTTTCCTACCAGGTCACACCGGACGAATCCAAGCAGAGGATCTTTCGCCGTTCTCTCTTCGTGGTCTGCGATGTTCAAGCGGGAGAGAAGGTGACATCCGACAATGTCCGGTCCATCCGGCCCGCCTCCGGATTGCCACCGCACTACCTGGAGAGAATCCTGGGGCGGACTTTCAGGAGAAGTGTTTCGAGGGGGACGCCCGTGACGCATGATCTGATCGATTTCTGAGAATGCACAGGGGCATTGAGGACCTGTTTTGAAAGCACGAGGATGACGATGACAGAACTGAGAAGATGCAGCAAATGTGTCCTGCCGGAAACCCATGAGACGATCGTTTTCGATGAAAAGGGAGTGTGCAATATTTGCAGCCAGCACGCGTACAAGCAGAATGTGATCGACTGGAAGGCGAAAAAGAAGGAACTCGACGACATTATCTCAACCTACCGGGGTAAGGGGGATTACGACTGTATCGTGCCTTTCAGTGGGGGCAAGGACAGCACCTGGACCCTCTACTACCTGGTCATGGAATACGGTCTGAAACCTCTCGTGGTTCGATTTGACCACGGGTTTCTGAGGCCGAACCTTCTCGAGAACACGACCCGGACTCTTTGCAGGCTCGGGGCCGACTTACACGTGTTCACGCCGAACTGGAAGGTCGTTCAAAGGCTCATGCTCCAGAGTTTTCTCGAAAAGGGGGA
>JGI20214J51088_10002931_pt1 | contig 11284 bp, 11 predicted proteins | sample WetSurMetagenome_FD_51088 | JGI IMG/M metagenome (IMG submission 51088)
CAGCGGTTCCCGTGGCGGGCGGTGCCGTCGAGGCGGGCACCAGAAGCGAACCACCGGGCTTCAGGGTGGGGCGTTTGCCGAGTCCATTCATGTCCAGGACCGCTTGGAGGTTTGCGCCGTACCGCTTGGCAATCGCGGGAGCGGTTTCCCCCTTCCGGACGCGGTGGGTGATCCAGCCGACCCGCTGCGAGGCGGGAATTTCGGCGAGCTCCTCCAGGAAGTCGGCCTTGACGCCCGCCGGGATCCGCAGGGTATACCGCGCCACGCCTGGGGGCGTGGACCAGCGGATCAGCTCCGGGTTCAACTCGCGAAGGCGCTCCGCAGAGGTGCGCGACGCCCGCGCGAGGCTGCGGAAATCCGCAGGCTGATCCAGCGTGACGAGGTCCGTCTCGAACGGTTCGTCGGGCGGTGGCGAGAACCCGTACCGCTCCGGGTCCTTCGAGATAATGGTCATCGCCATGAAGGCGGGGACGAACAGCTGCGTTTCCTTGGGAAGCCGCAACGCCCAGAAGTTCCGGGTGCGCTGCCGGTCGATGGCCCGCTGCACCGCCCCCTCGCCGGCGTTGTAGGCGGCCAGNGCGAGCTCCCAGGAGTCGAACATCCGATACAGGTTCTTGAGGTACTCGGCGGCGCCGCGCGTGGCTTTCTCGGGATCCCGGCGCTCGTCCACCCACCAGGACACCTGCATCCCGTAGAGGCGGCCGGTCCCGGCCATGAACTGCCAGATGCCCGCCGCCTTGGCCTTGGAGGTCGCCCAGGGGTTCACGGCGCTTTCGATGAACGCCAGGTTGATGAGTTCTTCCGGTAAACCTTTTTCTTGGAAAACCTTCCGCATCATGGGGAGATAGCGACTGGCGCGCTCGAAGGCACGGGCGACCACGTCCCATTTGCGGGTCTGAAAGTACCCGACGAACGTCTTGACCTGGTCGTTGTACACGATCGGGAACTGGGATTCCCCGAGCTTGGGGTCGGGCACCGCGCCGGTGTCAACCGGGACATCCTTTCCGACCGCCTGCAAATCGTCGGGTTCCAGGAGTGCTGGTGCGTCTTGTGTCGGCTCGTCCGGATCCCGGGGAAGACCTTCGGTCACAGGCTGGGGCGCGCGCGTCGCCGGTGCGAGCCAGCCGTGGAGCGACACCGCGAACGAGCCATCGGTTCCCAGGAGGCGAGGGGGCAGGGCCGGTCCCAGCCCCGTGTCCAGCAGGGTCTCCAGGGCGGTGTCGAACTCCCACTCGGCTTGGTCGGTCTTCCCATTCCGCATGGCCAGCAGCCCTCGCTGATAATGCGAGTCGGCACGGGCCATGGCAAGCGCCAACGGCGACAATGGGGTGGGGGTGGGGGCCGATGCGCTCTTCTCCGGCACGATCAGCGCCGCGGTCTGTCCGCTGTCCGTCACGGCGACAGGGTCGCCAGCAGAGCTCTTCGCCGTCGGTTGGTCGGTTGGCTGGAATCCAGAGGCGGGAACGCGGCCAACGGTGCAGCCGGCGCCGCAGGCGGCGACGATCGCCAGCACGATACTCACCCGGAGTCCAGGGAACTGCCGGAAGGCCATGAGGAACCCCCACCAGGCCTCGCTGACATGAGCTATTCAGCGAGGATGGCGATCCTTTTCGGTCATCCTCGACAACCCCTGAGCGAGCGGGCCGACGAACGCCAACTTTTTAACGGTTCCCTCGCCCTTTGTCAAGCTCTTCTGGGTTTCCGACGGCCCCGGGACTTGGGGCCGGTCGGCGCGAGACGGGTAGAAACTGGGCGGGCTTCCGCGACCCCGTCGGGCGGCAGGCTGTGCGGCCCGCCGCCATGCGACGGTGGGGCGTCGCACATCGAGCGGGTTTCGACGACGTCACGCGGTAGCGTCCAGCACCCAGGCGAGATACGGGGGGGAGCCGGCAGCGACTGGTACGGCGACAATTTCCGGGACGGCGTACGAATGGAGCTCTCGCACCCGCCGTGTCAGCGCCGCGAAGCGAGATCGGCGCGTCTTGATCAGGAGGAGGACCTCCCGATCCCGGCATACCTTGCCTTGCCACCGATAGATCGAGGTGACCCCCGGGATGACGTTTGTGCAGGCGGCCAGATGTTCCTCAACCAAGGCCCGGCCGATGGTTTCACCGGCCAGGCGATTTGGACAGGTCACCAGGACGACGACGAACTGGGAGGATGTGGGTGCGTTCGGCATCGTGGTCGTCCCTCCCGAGACCGCCAGGTCACGAGGCCGGCATCTCGCCGACCTGCACCTTGACGGACCGTTTCTCTTTCTCCCGCAAGACGATCAATTCCAGGGTCTTGCCGATGTCTGCGTCGGCGATGACCCGCTGCAGCTCCCGCGGATCTTTAATACTCTTGCCGTCTATGGTGAGGATCAGGTCCCCGACCTTCAGGCCGGCGATCTCGGCAGGGCTTTTGGGCATCACTTGGTTGACCATGACCCCCTCCCCGGAGACGCCGAAGCTCTTCGCCAACTCGGGCGTGAGCGGCTGGATTCCAACGCCAAGCCACCCGCGGGTCACCTTTCCCTTCNTGACCAGATCATCCATCACCTTGCGGGCTAAGTTGATGGGGATCGCGAAGCCGATACCCTGACCGGACGCGACGATGGCCGTGTTGATACCGATCACCTCGCCGCGGACGTTCAGGAGGGGTCCCCCGCTGTTTCCGGGATTGATGGAGGCGTCCGTTTGGATGAAGTTCTCGTACGCGGCAATGCCGACCTCGGAACGTCCCGTGGCGCTGACGACGCCCACCGTCAGGGTATGATCCAGGCCGAAGGGATTCCCGATGGCGATCGCCCACTCGCCGACCCGCAGGGCCTCCGAGTTCCCAAGGCGTGCGACGGGGAGCTCATCCTTCGCGGCGACTCGAATCACGGCCAAATCGGTCTTGGCGTCTGTCCCGACCACCTTCCCCTTGACCTCCTGTTTGTTGGAAAAGCGGACGGTGATCTCATCGGCATCCTTGATGACGTGATTGTTGGTGAGGATCAGGCCACTCTTGTCGATGATCACGCCGGACCCGAGACTCGTCTGTTGGCGCCGGCGCGGCATCCCCTCGAAAAACCGGTCGAAGAAATCGCGGAAGAACGGATCGTTTCCAAATGGGCGAAAGAGTTCGTTAGGCGTCCTCCCCTTGCCGGAGGAGACGGTGCTGATGTTGACCACGGATGGCGTGACCTGCTCCGCGACCTGGATGAACGGGTTGTCCGAGCCGCCTCCGTCCGGCGACGTCGCGACGGTCGGCGCGCCCGCCGGCCCGCGAGGGGATTGCCAACCAGGGTTAGCGGCCGGTTTGGTGAGAGTCGTGTGGACATATATCCCGAGGCTGAAGAAGGCCAGGGCATACACGGCGAAGGTGAAAAACCTGAACCAGCGAGAAGTTGGCATGGCCCGCCGTCCTTTGGGGGATTCGTCGATCGTCGAGGCGCCATCACATTAAAAGATAGCTACGTCGGCCTGTCAACAAAGATATCGAAGGGGGGAGACGAGGTACAACCCCGCAACGGCACGACCGCTTGTCAGGATTCGAGGTTCCTGGCACCACGGCCACCAGCCAGGAAACATGGATTTCCCTCCGATGATGCTTGACAGGTATCGGCTCAAGTTTTATATTGACGACAGTGTGATTCAAAAACCGCGTTTTCATTGCCTGAAGACGGATCAATGCTGCAACATAAACAGGAGGATAGCCGTGGGAAAGGTGATTGGGATCGACCTCGGAACGACTAACTCGGTGGTGTCCGTCATGGAAGGCGGTGACCCGGTGGTCATCACCAACACGGAAGGCGGTCGCCTGACTCCGTCCGTGGTCGCCTTCTCCAAGGATGGTGAGCGACTGGCGGGTCAGGTCGCCCGGCGCCAGGCCATCACCAATCCCGAGAACACCATCTTCTCGATCAAGCGCTTCATGGGCCGGCGGTACGACGAAGTGAGCCACGAGATCAAGCTGGTTCCTTACAAGGTGGTACGGTTCGGCAACGGTGACGTCCGCGTAGAGGCCCGTGGGAAGCAGTATTCGCCGCCCGAGATCTCGGCCATGATCCTTCAGAAGCTGAAGGAGTCGGCCGAGGCCTACCTCGGCGAGAAGGTGACCCAGGCGGTCCTCACCGTCCCGGCCTATTTCAACGACAGCCAGCGCCAGGCCACCAAGGATGCCGGCAAGATCGCCGGCCTGGAGGTCCTGCGGATCGTCAACGAGCCGACCGCGGCCTCGCTGGCCTATGGTCTGGACAAGAAGAAGGACGAGAAGATCGCCGTCTTCGACCTGGGCGGCGGCACCTTCGATATCTCCATCCTGGAATTGGGGGAGGGAGTCTTCGAGGTCAAGTCCACCAACGGCGACACCCATCTCGGTGGCGACGACTTCGACGAGCGGGTCATGAACTGGCTGGTGGACGAATTCAAGAAGGACCAGGGGATCGACCTGAGCAAGGACCGCATGGCCCTGCAGCGGCTGAAGGAGGCGGCGGAGAAGGCGAAGTGCGAGCTGAGCACGACGCTCGAGACCGAGATCAACCTGCCGTTCGTCACGGCGGACGCCTCTGGGCCGAAGCACCTCAACCTCAAGCTGACGCGTGCGAAGCTGGAACAACTGGTGGACGACTTGATCCAGCGGACGATCGGCCCCTGCCGCCAGGCGCTGAAGGATGCCGGGCTCAACGCCAACCAGATCGACGAAGTGGTCCTGGTGGGCGGCCAGACCCGCATGCCCAAGGTCCAGCAGGCGGTGAAAGAATTCTTCGGGAAGGAACCGCACAAGGGGGTGAACCCGGACGAGGTCGTGGCCATCGGCGCTGCCATCCAGGCGGGCGTCCTGGTAGGGGACGTCAAGGATGTGGTCCTGCTCGACGTGACTCCGTTGAGCCTGGGGATCGAGACGCTGGGCGGTGTGTTGACACGCTTGATCGAACGCAACACCACGATCCCGACGCGAAAGAGCGAGATCTTCACGACCGCCGCTGATAGCCAGACGAGCGTCGAGATCCACGTCCTGCAGGGCGAGCGAGAGATGGCCCGGGACAATCGAACACTGGGGAAGTTCCATCTGGTCGGCATCATGCCGGCGCCCCGGGGAATCCCGCAGATCGAGGTCACCTTCGACATCGATGCCAACGGCATCGTCAACGTGTCCGCCAAAGACATGGCCACCGGCAAGGAGCAGGCGATCACCATCACGGCGTCCTCCGGCCTGTCGAAGGACGACATCGACAAGATGGTCAAGGACGCGGATCGGCACTCCGACGAGGACAAGAAGCGCCGGGCCGATATCGAGGGGCGTAACCAGGCGGACAGTCTGGTGTACAACACGGAGAAGATGCTGAACGAGAATCGGGAGAAGATCCCGGTCAGTGACATCAAGCCGATCGAGGATGCCCTGGCGGCGGCGAAGGAGGCCCTCAAGAGCGAGGACATGGACAAGATCCGTGCGACGATGGAGACGCTCACCAAGGCCTCGCATCGCCTGGCCGAGGTGATGTACCGGCAGGCGAAGGAGAAGCAGCCTGGCGACGCCCCGACCGAAGGCGGCGAATCCCAGCAGAAACCGGGTCCGACCGGCGAGGGCGAGGTCGTGGATGCGGAGTTCGAGGATCTCGGCAAAGGGAAGAAGTAGTCGGCCGCAAGGGGGCGCGCTATGGCGGTAGTGAAATGGGACCCGTTTCGCGACCTCGTGTCGATCCAAGATCGGATGAATAAGCTCTTCGAACAGACCCTCTCTCGGTCGCGGGGCGAGGAGGGGGTATCGGCCACGACCTGGACGCCGTCCGTGGACATCTATGAGACGACGGATGCGATCGTCATGAAGGCGGAACTTCCGGGAGTCGCTCGGGAGGATATCCAGATCCAACTTCACGAGAACACGCTGACGCTCAAAGGGGAGCGGCGGTTTGCCAGGGACGTGCAGGAGGAAAGTTACCTTCGGATCGAGCGGGCCTACGGCAGCTTTCACCGCTCCTTTACCCTGCCGTCCGTCGTGCACCAGGAGGCCATCCGCGCGGTGTTCCGGGATGGCGTGCTGGAGTTGACGCTGCCGAAAGCGGAGGGGGCCAAGCCGAAGCGGATCTCCATCGACGTGCGGTGAGTCCATCGCATCAAGCGGACGGATCCCTGCGCCCATCCGGGCCGGGGTGCTGTGGGCATTCGGATCGTCGGAGGTGCGTCGTGGCCGTGCAGCCGTGGCCTGGTCCCGGATGGGATCCCCTGGGTGATCTGTTGCTGATCAAGCAGGAGATGAGTCGGCTCTTCGAGAGCCTCCAGAGCCAGGGCGCAGGGGGGGCGCAGTCCGCCGAGGGGGCGTGGACGCCGCCGGTCGATGTCTGCGAGACCAAGACGGATCTCCGGATTCAGGTCGAGCTACCCGGGATTTCCGTGCGCCAGATTCGGATCGAGGTGGCGGAAAGCGTCCTGACGATTCGGGCGGAACGACCACCCGATCCTTCGTATCGGCGCGAGCAGATCCAGCAGATTGAGTGCCGGCACGGCGTGTTCATCCGGCGCTTGACGCTTCCACCCCTGGTGGATGCGGACGGGATCCGGGCCACCTGTCGGGACGGTGTGCTGGAGATCCGGTTGCCGAAGCGCGCGGAGTCTCAGCCGCGGCAGGTCTCCATCGAGGCCGCGTGACGGGCGAACCGGCGCAGAACCGGCGAGAGTGACGCATGGCAAAGCGGGACTACTATGACGTGCTGGGCTTGACCCGGGGCGCCTCGACCCAGGAGATCAAGCGTGCCTACCGCAAGTTGGCGCGGAAATATCACCCCGACGTCAATCCCGGGGACAAGACGGCNGAAGGAAAATTCAAGGAGGTCACGGCGGCCTACGAGGTCCTCAGCGACCAGGAGAAACGGAGCCAGTACGATCAGTTCGGCCATGACGGAAACGCGCGGACGGCGGGCGGGCCGCAGCCGGGGGCCGGGCCGGGTGGCTTCGATTTCAGCCGTGTGAACTATGGCTCCGGTGGGTTTGGCGATCTCGGGGATTTCCTCTCCGATCTCTTCGGCGGCCAGGGCGGGGTCCGGACAGAGGGTCCCGCCGCGGGGGAGGACCTTCACTACAGCCTGGACATCAATTTCGTCGATGCCGTGCGCGGCATCGCCACCGAGATCAGCGTGCAGCGGCACTCCCAGTGTGACGCCTGCCGGGGTTCGGGGGCGAAGCCCGGGAGTCCGCTGGACGCTTGCCCCGACTGTGGAGGAAGCGGCCGGCGGGGCGGCCGTGGCCTGCGGCGAATGTCCGAGGCGTGTCCCCGCTGCCGCGGCAACGGCAAAATCGCCCGAGAGGCCTGCCGCAGCTGCGGCGGTCGGGGGATGACCTTCGGGACCGAGCGCATCGCGGTCAAGATCCCCGGCGGGGTGGATACCGGCTCCCGCATCCGGCTTCAGGGCAAGGGCGAGCCGGGAACGAACGGTGGTCCGGGCGGCGATCTGTACATCGTGACCCGGGTGCGCGCCCATCCGTTGTTGGAACGGAAGGGGGACAACCTCCACGTGGAGGTGCCGATCACCATCACGGAAGCGGCCCTCGGGGCCCGCATCGACGTCCCGACGAGCGACGGCGTGACGACCATGCATATCCCACCCGGGACCAGCAGCGGGCAGGTGTTCCGGCTGCGCGGGAAAGGCGTGCCGCACCTGAAGGGGGGCGGGCAGGGCGATCAGTTCGTGGCGGTGAAGATCATCTCTCCCAAGAACCTGGACGCCCGTTCGCAGGAACTCCTGCGGGAATTCGCGCGGTTGAACCCGGAGGACCCGCGGCCCCAGCACTAGCGCGGGCGCCGGCGGATTCGACCGGCAGGTGAGGGACGATGCCAAAGACCAGGCGGCCTCTCTTTATGATCAGCGTGGTGGCCGAGATGTTCGATGTGCACCCCCAGACGCTCCGCGCCTATGAGCGGGAGGGGTTGCTCCGGCCGTCGCGGACCGACGGGAACACCCGCCTCTACTCCGAGGACGATCTGGAGCGGATCGAGCTGATCCTGCGATTGACCAAGGAACTGGGGGTCAACCTCGCCGGCGTCGAGGTGATCCTCAACATGCGCGAGCGGATGGGGGAGATGCAGGGGCGGATGAATGAGATGCTCCAGGAGGTTCTCCGCCGGATGGAATCGGAGTTCAAGGAGCGGGCCCAGACCCAGGCGCACGGCGAGGGATTGGTCCCCGTCGGACGCAAAGGGATTGTTCGGCACGTTCCCGTTGACGAGGGCTGAGGCCAGGAGGCGTCCTTGACANGCCGTGATGCCTCTCGTATGCTCAAATCCGTTCACCGACGAGTCACCCTGGCCGTTGCCGACGTAAAGGCGTAAAGGAGTCGATGCGATGTCGAATTCGGTGAAGACCGCGGCCCTGTTGGCGGCGATGACCGTTCTCTTCATCCTGATCGGTGGCATGCTCGGGGGCGAGCAGGGGATGGTGGTGGCGTTCCTGTTCGCCGGCGTGATGAACTTCGCCTCGTACTGGTGGTCCGATCGGGTGGTCCTCTGGATGTACGGGGCGAAGGAGGTGAGCGAGGCCCAGGCGCCGCAGTTCCACGCTCTGGTCCGGCGTCTGGCCCAGCGGGCCGGTCTGCCCATGCCGAAGGTGTACATCATTCCCACCGACACTCCGAATGCCTTTGCCACCGGACGGAATCCCCAACACGCCGCCGTGGCCGCCACCGAAGGCATCCTGCGCATCCTCTCCCCGGATGAACTGGAAGGGGTCATGGCCCACGAACTGGGGCATGTCCGCAACCGGGACATCCTGATCTCGACCATCGCGGCCACCATGGCCGGGGCCATCATGATGCTGGCCCGGATGGCGCAGTACGCGGCCATGTTCGGCGGCGCCCGGCGTCAGGATGACGAGGAGGGCGGTGGCGGAGGCGGCATCATTGGCATGATCCTGCTGGCGATCCTGGCCCCCCTGGCGGCGATGTTGATCCAAATGGCCATTTCGCGGGCGCGGGAATACCTGGCGGACGCGACCGGGGCGCAGATCAGTCGAAAACCCTGGGCGCTGGCCGANGCCCTGGAGAAACTGGAGCGAGGCGCCACCGCGCTGCCGATGGAGGCGAATCCGTCCACCGCCCATATGTTCATCGTGAATCCACTGCGCGGGTCCAGCCTGCTCAATCTGTTCTCCACCCATCCGCCGGTCCAGCAGCGCGTGGCGCGGCTCCGGGCCATGCGGATCGCCTAGATGACGACGAACCGGACGACCCAGTGGCGTCGCGTGTGGCGGACCGGCGTCGCGGTCCTCGGCCTGTGTGGGGTCCTGGTCGGCTGCGCGACGACCGAGCCGCCGAAGGGGCCGGCGATCTTGCGCCCGGCGTCCCAGCAGGCGCCGGTCAATCAGGTTGTCGGCGAGGCCATCGTCGCGTCCCTGGGGGGCGCGGCGGTGACGGTGCGTTGGATGGACGCGGCGGCCGTGGGTGCATACTACGCGGGTCGCCAGGGGCTGGTGGCGCCGTGGCCACCGGAACTGTGGCAAGAGTCTCCGCCGACGATCTTCCTGGCGCGGATCCGGAACCAAACCCGTGAGGAGGTGCAATTCGACCCGGCGAGCGTGGTGCTGGTGGCACAGGATGGAGAGCGTGACCGAACGATTCCCTACGAGGAAATGTATATGCGCCTGGCGGACACCGACGGGGCCGCGGCGCGCTTGATGAGCCTCCAGGCCACGCTGCTGAGCCGCTTTGTGGTCATCCAGCCGGGCGGCGAGCGCGAAGGATTCTTGCTCTTTCCGAGCCTCAAGCCCGAGGCCGTTTACCTGCTACTGGAATTGCCGTCCTTCTTCGTCGGTGGGCGCCCGTTTCCAGGCCGCCTCGAATTCCAGGTCACCCACTAGCCCAGATCATACACCAAGGATTCCTGGTGGATTACCGCGAACCGCGTTCTCGTCGGGCGGACTGAAGGCGGCGGAGAATTTCGGCGGCGTCGGCATCGCGAATGCGGATCAGCTTGGCGCGGGTCGCATCCCCCCGCACGATGGTAATTCGGGATTTGGCGACGTCGAGCCGTTCCGCCAGGAAGGCGCGGCAAGCGGCGTTGGCGGCCCCATCCACAGGCGGTGCGGTAAGCCGCAGGGCGATCCGGTTCGAGGAGAACGCGAGCTGATTTCGCGAGGCGCGGGGCTGGACGTGGATGGTCAGCAGGACGTCGGGTCCCTCTTGCGTCACGAGAAGTGGGCCCGGTGTCACTTGGCGGGCGCCGGCTTGTCCGGGATGGCGGCGTCCAGTAGATCCTGGTGGGTCTTGAAATGCCCGCGCAACTTGGCGGCAAACAGATCCCGCTGGCGCCGGAGTTCGGCGACCTCTGCCTGGACCTGACCGAGCTTCTGGTGGGCCTGTTCCAGGAGCTTCTCCGCCCGGAGCTCGGCCTCCTTGATGATCAGTTCGGCCTCCCGCTTGGCGTTTCCCTTGATCTCCTCGGTCATCTTCTGGGCCGTGACCAGGGTGTTGCGCAGCGCGTCCTCGCGCTCCTGGTGACCTTTCATCTGGGCTTCCAAGCGTTGCACCAGACTGGCCTGGTCGGTGCTCTGCTGCAAGAGCCGAGTCATCTCCTCGGCGACCTGCTCCAGAAAGGTGTGCACCTCGTCCGGGTCCAGGCCGCGCAGCTTCCGGCCGAATTCCCGTTGCGTGATCTCCAAGGGGGAGAATTCCATTAGCGCATCCTCCAGGCCAGTTCTCTCAGGGAGGCCACCAGGAAGTACTGGACGAACATGACGGCCAGGATCGCCACCAGTGGCGAGAGGTCGAGACCCACGCGCCAGGTCGGCAACCGGCGGCGGATCGGGGCCAAAACGGGTTCGGTCGCGCGCTGCAGGAACTGGACGATAGGGTTCCAGGGGTCCGGGTTGACCCACGAGAGCAACGCCCGAGCGATAATGATCCAGTAGTATGCCGTCAGGATGACGTTCAGCACCCCGGCGATGGCATTCAGAAAGTTGGCGAACACAAACATCAGCAGGCCCCTCGAGAGGGTGGTGCGAGTGATCCGCGGGCAGCCCCTAGGGTTTTCCCAGCTCTCGCGAGCGGCGTGTCGCCGCCTCGACCGCGTTGATGAGGGCGGCGCGGACGGCCCCCTGTTCGAGGGCGTGCAGCCCCGCAATGGTGGTCCCGCCGGGGGACGTGACCATGTCCTTGAGCTCGCCCGGATGCTTTCCGGTGTCCAGGACCATGCGGGCAGCGCCCCGCAGGGTCTGGGCGGCGAGGGCCAGGGCCGTGTCGCGCGGCAAGCCGACCTTGACCCCGGCGTCCGCGAGCGCCTCGATGATCAGGAAGGCATACGCGGGTCCGCTGCCCGAGAGGCCGGTGAC
>JGI20214J51088_10002936_pt1 | contig 11270 bp, 9 predicted proteins | sample WetSurMetagenome_FD_51088 | JGI IMG/M metagenome (IMG submission 51088)
TTGGGCATTTAAAATGGATGAATAATAGGTTTCAAACTTCCTGCCAATAACCGGGTAACTAAAATTATCGCTGATTCTGCGGATCGCATATTTAGAAAGTTGGCCTTCGTTATTGTTTTCGAGGCACCANCGGATACCTTCTGCCAACTGCCCCGGATTTTTATATTCTGCCAAATACCCGTTTTGTTTGTGATCAATCATATCGGGCATCCCTCCCATGTTAAAAGCCACCACTGGCGTGCCAGTTGAAAAACTTTCAAGCACCGTATTCGGCAGATTATCTTCGATGGAAGGATTCACATAAACGTCGGCACAAGAATATATTTTCCGGATATATTCCTCATCGGACGAATATCCCATAAAATGGGTTTTCAAACTAATCCCTGGCAGTCGGTCGCTGCTTTTACCAAACACCAGTAGTTCGCAGTCATCTTTAATTATAAGTTCAGCCAACGCTTCAACCAGGTACTTTGACCCTTTACGGGTATGGTTCATATTAAAAGCACCAAAAAGGATCAATTTTTTATTTATTGGCAGCCCAAGTTCCCCGCGAATTCGATCCTTTTCCGCTTCAAATTTTATTTCAGAAATTGCGTTGGGTATAACATGAACTGGCATGTTTTTTAACAAACCACTCTGTCTGGCACAACCGGCCATCCATTCGCTGGGGGTAATAAATTGGAGATTTCCTAATGAATAAATTTGTTTTTTCTTTTTAAAGATTTTTGACGACAGGTCTTTGTTTGCAGGTCTTTTTAAATAACAACAGTTTCCACAACCATTTTGATAGTTATTGCAGTCACCCGCATAATGGCAACCTCCTGTAAAAGCCCACATATCGTGGAGGGTCCAGACAACCGGTTTGCCAAGTTTAAGAATCCTGCCAAATTCTTTCAATGAAATAAATCCAGCATTGAACCAGTGGAAATGGATGATATCAGCCTCCTTTAAAATTTGGTTCGACCTGACCTTTTCACCTGAATTCCCGATAGAAAACAGGAACCGCACCGCACCGGAAGCTTCATAAAAAAGAAAAACAAATTTTTCCCAGGCATGGTGGACAAAATTGATTTTCTGTTTCAGGAATGACCGTGTAGTTGAGGATACATATCCGGGGAATTTCCCTGGTTCCTGGGTGATAATCCTGGCATCAATACCAACACTCCGCTGGGCTTCGACCAACCGGTTGCAGGCAATCGCTGCGCCGCCATGCAAATAACCCGAAGAGATATGCACTATTATCATGAGTCGTTTTTTGCAATTATACAAATGTATGGCGAAAAGTATTTTGTCCGGAACCGCAGAATCTTACTGATTGTCTTCCCAATAAACCAAACCGCCTTAAAAACCGCTTTGAAAAATATATTCTTTTCAGAAAAATTCTCCAGCCAGATGCTGAAAGTTCCATAATAAAAAACATCAAATTCTTTAAAGCCAAGTTCTTTAACTATTTGCCTCAAAAATTGAATATCCATACAACCGATGTTGTGGATTTTAAAATTTTCAGGATCGAAGTTCTTTTGTATCCACCCATTAAACCCCTTAAAATTTGGAAGCGTAATTAATGCCGTTCCACTTTCAGAGAGGAGTTCTTTATGTTTGGCAACTACCTCTTTTGTGTCGTTAAAGTGTTCGATAAAACCATTTGAAAAAACAAGGTCGTATTTTTTTTGCGGAACAAATTTAAAGAGGTCATCTTTGATAACACCAATACTGCCCTCATCCAAATTATTATTCTGCAACAGTTTTTTGGTCACTTCTTCATTAACGACGAAATCTATAAACTCCACCACCCGAAGGTTGAAATATTTCTTCACGTATACCGAGAAAGTACCGGGGAAGCCGCCAATTTCGATAAAACTTTGCGGGTTTTGCGATTTAATTATCTGAGAGAATAAATCAGAAAANATAATGTTNCCCTGAATGGTTTTTGCCGGATGATTTTTATGAGCCCAGTAACTGGCCCAAACTTTTTTATTTGTCAAATGGTTTTCCAACGGTTCTTATTTTAATTCTTTGCCTGGTACCATTCGATTAATTTTTTTATGCCTGNATCAAGTCCAACTTTATGTTGCCACCCCAGGTTGTGGATTTTAGCCACGTCGATCACTTTCCGCATTGTCCCGTCGGGTTTGGTCTCATCGAAGTAATACTGCCCTTTAAATCCAACAGCATTTTTAATCTTGTTTGCCAGTTCCGCGATGGTTAAATCCTGCCCAGTTCCAATGTTAATATGGGTATTCCGGATTTCAGTTGTTTTTCCCTGCGAATGCAAGGAATCTCCAGTTGCCTCTTCTAAACGGTTTCGGACGACATCCCTGAAGTCAACACTCTCCATTACAAAAACGCAGGCATCAGCAAGGTCATCGCTCCAGAGGAACTCACGTTTGGGTTTGCCGGTTCCCCAGATTTCAACAGACACGGATTGAAGGCCCCGATAGCTATCGGGGGAAGGACTGAAGGATTGATTAATAGAAATCCCATATTTGGCAAGAATTTTAAAAATTTCTTGTTCAGATGCTTTTCCGTCGATACCTTCAATTGGGCGTTTGTTCAGGTCATTCCTGATGGCATCCCAGTCATTGTTTTCAAGGTAACTTCCAAGAAGCGTTTTCCTGATTAATGCAGGCAGGACATGCGATTTCTGCAGGTCAAAATTATCATTCGGACCATAAAGGTTGGTCGGCATCACAGCAATAAAATTAGTTCCGTATTGCAGATTATAACTTTCGCAGGTTTTAATCCCGGCAATTTTTGCTATGGCGTATGGTTCGTTTGTGTATTCAAGAATATTGGTCAGCATTTCGGTTTCTTTCATGGGCTGGTGGGCTTCTTTAGGGTAAATGCAGGTACTCCCCAGGAAAAGTAATTTTTTGACACCAACCAGATACGAATTGTGGATGATGTTGTTTTGGATCATCAGGTTGTCGTAAATAAACTCTGCACGATAGGTATTGTTTGCAATGATCCCTCCAACTTTTGCGGCGGCAAGGAAAACATATTCGGGTTTTTCGTCCTCAAAAAACTTCCTGGTTTCAGCCTGGTTGGTCAAATCCAGTTCATCCAGGGTTTTTAATACAAAATTGGTATAACCTTTCTCCCGGAGTTTCCTTAGGATCGCCGATCCGACAAGTCCTGTATGCCCCGCAACAAATATTTTGCTGGTTTTCTCCATTTATTCTCTTCTGATTTTAATTTTAAAAGCGTTGACGATAGGTTGCTCTGAAATAAAAATCAGGTAACCACCACCTCCTGCCCCTGATATTTTCCAACCCAAAGCCAGTTTTTTGTATTGATCGATAATCTCCCTGATCTGTTTGTTAACCATGTTCGGGAACATCTTCACCTGAGCTTCAAACGAATCAGTGAATGACTGAGCGAATAAAGACAGGTCCTTTTCTAAAATAGCCTTCCAGGTACTTTCTGCAGCAAGGGCAAGGTTCCTTGCATTGTCTTTATTTATTTCGGTATTTTCCAAAACATTAAAGGAAGGAATTCGCGGGCTTAAAGAAACAAGGTAGATCTTCGATTCAAGCCAACTTAGAATATCTTCATCCAAAACCTTTTTTATACTGAAGGGCCAATATCCGCCATTATACTCCAGCTTGTTTAGCCATGGCAAAACAATTCCCAACGAATCCTGTGAACCACTAATGATCTCGGTTGAAGGGGGATTGTCATAACAGAAAAGAATTTTCGCCAGTTTTTCTTTATCACCTTCAGGGATTTGGTTATGCCAAAGTTCGATGGCTTTATACCTGGTGCTGGAAGCCATCCCGCTGCGGTTGTTGAATTCTATTTCCGGTTCGATAGAAATAGTGATCACACTTCCCGGAAAATATTTAGATACAAACGGCTGGTCGAGCCAACCCCCAGCCAGGTCAATACGGTAAGGAATCGTACATTCCTGCCGCAACGAAGTTGTTGAACGTTTTGGCAATTGCCCTTTGGGGATGCGCTTACTTATAACATATTCTATCTTGTAATCTTTGCAAAGGTCTTCCTTTAATTTCGAGTGCCCATCTTCATTCACAAAAAAAATATCCGGCTTAAACTCTTTGATTTCTTCCTCAAAGTCGATAAGTCCTGATCCCTTGTTGATCCAGGCATCTTTTACAAACCTGACAGACTTAACCATGTAGAGTCGTTCTTTTTCGGAATTGATATTTTTCCTGCACTTTAAATCATAAACGGTCTTATCTGAACCCAGTCCGACATAAACATCTCCATATTGAGATGCTTCTTCAAAAAAAGCAATATGCCCGCTGTGGAGTAGGTCGAAACACCCGCTAACAAAGACTTTCTTCATTTGGCTATTCGTTTGAGCTCTGATGGAAAAACCCACTGTTTTTTAAAAAAGCTTCTTTTTTCATCAACAACAGATCGCTATCCATCATCTCTTTAATCATATCCTCCAGCGTATATTCCTGAACCCATCCAAGTTTTGATTTGGCTTTTGAAGGATCTCCGATCAAAAGATCAACTTCGGTAGGCCTGAAATAATTTGAGTCAACATTGATAATTTCTTTTCCAGACAAGTGTTTTGGGTCTTTAATTGCTGTTTTTGAAAAAAACAATTCTTCGTCAATATTTTTGATATAACCTTTCTCTTCTAAACCTGTTCCTTTAAACTCTATTTCAAGCCCGATTGAAATGCCGCTGAGTTTTATAAAATCCCTGATAGAAGTTGTAACCCCGGTAGCAATAACGTAATCGTCCGGCTGATCCTGTTGCAAGATGAGGTACATAGCTTTCACGAAGTCCTTAGCATGACCCCAGTCTCTTTTTGCAGAGAGATTGCCAACATATAGTTTTTCCTGCATCCCTAAAACAATCCGCGACAACGCTCTCGTAATTTTCCGTGTGACAAATGTTTCGCCTCTCACAGGCGATTCATGGTTGAACAGGATACCATTGCTTGCATGTAGGTTATAAGCTTCACGATAGTTAACCGTAATCCAATAGGCATAAAGTTTCGCCACACCGTAAGGGCTCCTCGGGTAAAAGGGTGTTTTTTCTGTTTGCGGAATTTCCTGAACAAGCCCAAACAATTCAGATGTGCTTGCCTGGTATATCCTGGTTTTTTGCCCCATCCCCAAAAGCCTGACCGCTTCCAGTATCCGAAGTATCCCTACACCGTCAACATTAGCTACGTATTCTGGAGTCTCAAAACTTACTTTTACATGGCTCATAGCTCCCAGGTTATAAATTTCATCGGGTTGGATTTGCTGGATAATCCTGGTTACATTAAGCGAATCCGATAAATCGCCATAGTGTAAAAAGAAACGGTTACCACCGGCATGAGGGTCTTCATACAAATGGTCAACTCTTTCGGTGTTTAACAACGATGCCCTCCTTTTAATACCGTGGACATCGTACCCTTTCGCCAGTAAAAATTCGGCCAGGTAGGCACCATCCTGCCCGGTTACCCCGGTAATCAGTGCGACTCTTTTTCCCATATCCTTTTTTGTTAATGTTTGAGCAACTGTCAAACTCAATGTAAAAATACATTTATCTCCTGTAATTTCTATTTTTTTCCTTTATTTTGGAACGCGGAATAAAAAACACTTATGCAGGAAAGGCATTATAATCACCTTCAGTATTTTGAGGAGCAGGGGTATACAACTCAAAAATATGTAATCCCTTACATCGGGTTGGTTAAATCCATTGGCAAAGACTCTACCGTCCTTGAAATTGGTTGTGGTGAAGGTGGAAACCTGAAACCCTTTTTGGATTTGGGGTGTAAAATCACCGGCATCGACCTTTCACAGGTAAAAATTGAGCAAGGGAATCTTCTCTTTGAAAACCACACGAACAGGAAACATCTCACCCTCATCTGCGACGACATTTACAACCGAAGCGACCTTGGAAAATTCGACATTGTTATCCTCAGGGACGTGATTGAACACCTCCCGAATCAGGATTTTTTTATGGGCTACTTAAAGAATTTCCTCCACGAAAAAAGTGTTGTCTATTTTGGCTTCCCTCCCTGGCAGAATCCATTTGGTGGACACCAGCAGGTGTGTTCGGGTAAATTCCTTTCACGATGCCCCTATTTTCATCTGCTTCCTGAACCACTTTTCAGGGTGTGGATGTCTTTATTTGGTGAATCACAAGAAACGGTAAATGGCCTGCTGGAAGTTAAAGAAACCGGCATTTCAATTGAAAGGTTTGAAAGAATCCTGAAAAAAAACGGATATTCGATTGAAAACCGGACGTTGTACCTCGTAAATCCGAATTACGAAATAAAATTCCACCTGAAACCCCGAAGGCAAAACGTGTTGATTGCATCGTTACCCTGGGTCCGGAATTTTTTTACCACGGCAGCCTATTACCTGATTTCCAATAAAAATCCGTAATCTATATGTTGACCAACCGGATTCCTGAAGATTTTTTCATCCGTGATGTTTTGGAGGTTGCCCCTGCTTTGTTAGGCAAATACCTTGTCAGGAGGTTCGGCAACGGAAATGTAAAAAAATACCGGATTCTGGAAACAGAAGCTTATCGCGGAACCACCGACCTGGCGTGCCATGCCAGTAAAGGGAGGACGCCACGGACAGAAACCATGTTTGGCAAAGGTGGGCGGGTTTATGTTTATTTTATTTATGGGATGTATTGGATGCTCAACTTTGTCACCGGCATTGAAGGTGATGCCTCTGCTGTTTTAATCCGCAGTATTGAAGGATTTAAAGGACCAGGAAAAGTAGGCAGGGAACTTCAACTCGACCAGTCGTTTTATGGCGAAAACCTTTTCTATTCTGAAAGGCTTTGGGTTGAAGAAAGTAGAGAAATACCTGAATATTTGGCTTCCCAAAGAGTTGGAATAAAGTATGCCGGTGAACCCTGGATTAGCCAGCCCTGGCGGTTTCAGGCCAAATGACTTTTTTGATTAAAACTTTTTAATGAAAAAATCCTGGTTGACGATGATATATAAGGCTGCCATGTTTGAGAAATATTTTTGATCCGGTTCAAACCAACCTTCAAATTTAAACCCGAAATTAATTCCAGGATAAACCTCTTTCGAAAAATCATAAAACAACGAAAACATCTCCTTCCGGAGGTCTGTTTTTGTTGCCAGGGAATTTATTCCGGAAACAGGTTGTAAAAGCTTCGTACCTTTTATGCTGTAAAAATTTTTGGAATCCCAGAATTCGAATCCAAATTTTCCGGCTTTTGTTTCAACCGAATTGGAAGAATAGAATCCCGAACCTTTTTTAAATGGCAACCCTGCTGTCCCCCGCGCATCTTTAAACCCCAGGAAATAACCCGATAAATTAACCTGCCTGAAAAATCCGGTTAACGGAATTTCCGTTTTTATACCTGCAGCCAGGTTCATGAGTGTTCTAACATGTAATGGGCTGGAATCAATTTCCCCACCCTGATGATGGGCTAAAACCTGGATGGGCAACGACAAGTTGAAATTATTGGTTTTCAGGAAGCGGTAATCAAACGACAGCCCGGCAGTAAAATGTTCCTGAAAAGGATCGCCTTCCACAATAAACTGTTCCCAGTTAATCCAGGTGTCAAAATAGAGTTTTTCAGAAGTCTGCCTGATCTGGAATCCTGCTTCAGGTTTGTCAGTCAGAAACCGCTCAGGTTCCCAAATGGGACTAATAAGTTTATGGTTGTTGCTGTTGTTGAGGTTCCCCAAAATAAATTGCCAGTTTTTGTAGAAATTAATCCGGGCCGAAAACCAGGGAGTACTGTATGAAGCCTTCTCTGCCCCATTATATTTCAAATAAAACCAGCCTAATTCGAGTTGAACTTTTTCCGAAGGGATAAATACAAACTTAGGCAGTACCCAATCCCCTGTTAAAGTATAACCCTTAACAACATCGCTTTCAAATTCGTTGTTTTTAAAGAACCCGGCGTTTTCAAATTTAAAATAAAGCCCATTCTTTTCCTGGTTAACCGGGGTGTTGGTTAAAAAAACAGGTTGCCCGGAAACGCGTAATACAAATCCCGAAAACAAAAAACCTATAATAAACCAGCGGTACATCTCTGATAATTATTTATTTCCCGATAATAAACCGGTCGTATAACCATAAAAGGACGACTGCCGAAACAGCGATCCCGGAATATAAAATCCAGATATTTGAAGGATGGTAGTTCTGCCAAAGAAAATTGGTCAGCTCCACCTGCGACATTTTCAACTGCGACGCTGCTTCTCTTAAAAAATCGTTTTTCGAGAAGGTATTTGAAATTTCAGGAAGCAATATTCCCCGGTGTGCAATTTCCTTTTGCAAAAGGAATACTTTATCGGAAATACCTTCGTAAATGCTGCCCGAAAGCCATCCTGCCAACTGGTGACTTGCAGCAATCGGAAGGAACGAGGTTCCCATATACAGAGCTTTTTTGTCGGCAGGAGCAATCCGTCCAACATATTCGGTGAACTTTGGTGAACTCGCCATTTCCCCGATGGCAAAAACAAAAACGCCCAGCAGGATAAGCCAGCCACTTTGGTTCGAGAACATCATCCCAAGCCCGCCTGACAAAACCAGTATCCCGCCCATCATAGCTGCCAACGGTTTAAAACGCATTACAAATGCCGAAACCATCAATTGAAACAGGATGATAAAAAACGCATCCATACTGCCCATTGAAACCGCATTAATACTTCCATTCTCTCCAATAAGTTCTGCAAGCCAGGGCCAAACCTTGTGCAATCCTTCGTAAACAACTTTTGTATCGATCCATTGGTCAATAAAGATTGGGAACGAATAATACAACTGGTTAAATGCTGTCCAGAATAAAATCATAATGACAAGGAACATCAGATATTTCCAGTTTTTCAGGGTGACCCAGATATTGGAAAATGCCTGTAGAATATTTTTTCCAAGCGAGTTGATCTTGTCCCTGACGACGGGTTCTTTAAAAAAGAAAAGGGTAATCAGCGAATTAATCGCGATGGCAGCAATCGACATATAAAAAACAAAGTCCCAGCTTTTATTCATCAAAACCCCGGCAATAAAAGGACCGACAAACCCGCCGATATTTACCATCATATAAAAAATCCCAAAACCGATAGAAGAGGTTTCGCTATCGGTGTTGCGGGCTATCATAGCCGAAATGATGGGTTTAAAAAACGCACCTCCGACGCATGTCCAGATAAAAGCAAAAAACATCCATCCAAAGCTGTCGAAGGTTCTTATCATGTAATACCCGCTGGCATACATAACAAACGACAAAAACAAGATTCGTTTGTATCCGATTTTATCAGCTATAGCACCGGTAATTATGGGGAGGAAATACAACAACATGGATCCCGTCCCCATGATGATGCCTTTTTGTGCCTGGCTAAATCCTAAAGCTCCGGTATCTTTGGAGTTTACCAGGTAGAGTGCAAAAGCCATATAAAATCCATACCATGCCCAGCGCTCAAATAACTCGATAATGTTCGAAGCCCAGAAAATGGTTTTGTATTTTTTGAAGACGGTAATGAATGCCATGGTGCTTATTTTCAACAGGGCTCTAAGGTAATATTTTGATTTATGAATGACGAATGGCGAATGATGAATTTTCGCAATTCCCTTTGATCCGGAATTTGTGTTAAAAACTTAAAAACATGTATTTAAAATTAGCCTCCAGAAAAGGATAACCCGAATTAATTTGGATTAATTTCAGAAACTAAAATCTTCAGGGAAAAGCAAGGTCAGGCTTAAAATGATCATGATGATGATAAAAAGAATAATAAAAAACCCGATTACCCCAATTTTAAATCCTTTTTTTACTTTAACCGACTTGGTTGTATTTACGGTGATATCTATAGATCTAGCAAGCTTGGTAAGGGCTTTGTCGTTTTTGACAATATAATCGGTGGCACCCTGTTTAATAATGTTAACGGCAACTTCCACGTCGTTTTGCCCGCTCAGGAAAAAGAAATCGGTCTCAGGCAGTGTTGTTTTGACCTTTTTCATCAATTCAAAGCCATTCATGTCTTCCATCGAATAGTTGCAAACAAAAATGTCAGGATTCAGATTAAGGTGCTCAAGGCAATCCTTCCCTGATGAAAACGACATCAGATTTTTATATCGCCTCGACTTTAAAAATCCAACAACCAGATTATTGTAAATGGGGCTTTCTATGACAACAAAAATGAGCGGATTTCTTGTATTTTGCATAGTTTGTCGTTATTGCAGCAATTTCGATAAAAATAATACATTTTTTTTCACAATCCAATTTTGTATGAGAACAACGCGTTTTGAAGGTATTTTATTTTAATTGCCCTAATAATTGTATCGCTTTACAAAACTAATGGTTCTTTTTGAATCGGAAAACAAGCCTGAAAAGATAAGTCAACTATAAATTCAAGATTTTGCATGAATTGATTTTGAAAATAATCCGTTGTGAGGTTTATTTTTAATATACTTTTTTTGAGTGACTTTATTCAGACCCCCATCTCTTTCTTCCCCCAATTGTTAATGTCATTTGACACAAATATAGGGGGAAGATGTCCGAAGGACAGAAGGAGGTCTGCCTCTAAAAATCAGCGAAACTTATTTTTGGTTTAATTTCTACAATTAAAACAACACAACTCAATAAAAATACTTAAAATAAGGTTGGAAAACGGTATTTTTAGGCATGCAATTTTATGCCGATTTACACATTCATTCCCACTTTTCAAGGGCTACAAGTAAACATTTAGTGCCGGAATACCTCGATTATTGGGCAGGCATAAAAGGTATCAGGGTTGTTGGCACCGGCGATTTCACACATCCCGGTTGGCTGGCAGAGTTGAATGAAAAACTTGAGCCTGCCGGCGATGGTTTATTCCGTCTGAAAAAGAAATACCAGCAAAAATCCTTGATCGGAATAAATGATACCCGTTTTCTTTTATCAGCCGAAATAAGTTTGATTTATAAACGCAACGATAAGGTCCGGAAAGTACACAATGTCATTCTGGTGCCTGGTTTTGAAGAGGCTGAAAAAATTAACCAAAAACTGGCCAACCTTGGCGGGAATTTAAAATCGGATGGACGCCCGATCCTTGGGCTCGACGCACGCGATTTGCTCGAAATTGTCCTTGATTGTGGTACCCGGAACTTTTTTTTCCCAGCGCATATCTGGACCCCCTGGTTCTCAATGCTGGGGTCAAAGTCGGGATTCGATTCTCCCGATGAATGTTTTGGCGATTTATGGTCCAACATATCCGCTGTCGAAACCGGGCTTTCGACCGATGCCCCCATGAACTGGCTCTGTTCGTTCCTTGACAATAAAACATTAGTTTCAAATTCCGATGCACATTCTCCCGACAGGCTTGGCAGAAATGC
>JGI20214J51088_10002937_pt1 | contig 11269 bp, 8 predicted proteins | sample WetSurMetagenome_FD_51088 | JGI IMG/M metagenome (IMG submission 51088)
GGCGACCGCCGTTCGTTTGCCTTCTTTCCTCGCGTTGACCCGTCGATGCGTTGACCCGTTGTCTCAATCCTTCCGCGGTCTGTCCCTGTAGCGGTCGGTCTGCTTGAGGACCTTTTTCCGGATGCGGAGGTTGTCGGGGGTGACCTCGAGGAGCTCGTCGTCGGCGAGGAACTCGAGGTGCTGCTCGAGGCTCAGCTGGCGCGGGGGGACGAGCCTGGCGGCGTCGTCGGAACCCGACGCGCGCATGTTGGTGAGGTGCTTCTCCTTGACGATGTTCACGTCCAGGTCGCTCTCGCGGCAGTGCTCGCCCACCACCATGCCCTCGTAGACGGGGGCCCCCGGGGGGATGAAGAACTGCCCGCGGCTCTGGAGGTGGTCGATGGCGTAGGCCGTGGCGCGGCCGCCGCGGTCGGAGACCAGGGCGCCCGTGATGCGTCCCGCGATGGCGCCCTGCCAGGGCTCGTAGCCGTCGAAGAGGTGGTTGAGGATGCCCGTGCCGCGCGTCTCCGTGAGGAACTGGGTGCGGAAGCCGATGAGGCCGCGGCTGGGCACGCGCCACTCCATGCGCACGCGGCCCGTGCCGTGGTTCACCATCTTGAGCATGCGGCCGCGGCGCGTCCCCAGGCCCTGGGTCACCACGCCCACGAACTCCTCGGGGCAGTCCACCTGCACGAGCTCCATCGGTTCCATGACGCGCCCGCCCTCACCGAGCCGGGTGAGGATCTTCGGCCGGGAGACGGAGAGCTCGAAGCCCTCGCGGCGCATGGTCTCGATGAGGATGGCGAGCTGGAGCTCACCGCGCCCCATGACCTCCACCTGGTCGCCCGTGGGCGGGAAGACGATGCGCACGCTCACGTTGCGCTGGCTCTCCTTCTCCAGGCGCTCCTTGATCTGGCGCGAGGTGACGAACCGGCCGTCCTGCCCCGCGAAGGGCGAGACGTTGGTGGAGAAGATCATGCTCAGGGTGGGCTCGTCCACGCGGATCCGCGGGAGCGCTTCGGGCGACAGCGGGTCGCAGAAGGTGTCGCCGATGCCCACCTCGGGGAACCCCGCCAGGAGGCAGATCTCTCCGGGCCCGACCTCGGAGGCGTCGGTGCGCTCCAGCCCGTGGAAGATCTGGAGGGCCGTCACCTTGGCCTTCGTCTGCTTGCCTTCCTGCACCAGGAGCAACTCCTGCGCGCTCTTGATGGAGCCGTTGACCACGCGGCACATGGCCATACGGCCCACGTAATCGCTGTAGTCCAGGTTCGTGACCCACGCCTGGAGCGGCTTGGTCTCGTCGTACTCGGGCGCGGGGACGGTCTTCAGGATGGCCTCGAAGAGCGGGAGGAGCGTCTCGCCGGGGGTCTCGAGGGAGAGGGTCGCCGTGCCCTTCTTGGCGTTCGTGTAGAGGACGGGGAAGTCGATCTGCCCCTCCTCCGCGTCCAGGTCGATGAAGAGGTCGTAGACCTCGTTGAGGACCTCTTGGGCGCGCGCGTCGGAGCGGTCGATCTTGTTGATGACGACCACCGCGGGGAGGTTCCGCTCGAGGGCCTTCTTCAGGACGAACCGGCTCTGGGGCAGCGGACCCTCGGCGGCGTCCACGAGCAAGAGCACGCCGTCCACCATGGTCAGGCCCCGCTCCACCTCGCCGCCGAAATCGGCGTGACCGGGGGTGTCCACGATGTTGATCTTGACCCCCTGGAAATCCACCGAGGTGTTCTTGGCGAGGATGGTGATGCCCTTCTCGCGCTCCAGGTCGTTGCTGTCCATGACGCGCTCGGCCACGGCCTGGTTGGCGCGGAAGATCCCCGACTGCCACAGCATGGCGTCCACGAGCGTCGTCTTGCCGTGGTCCACGTGGGCGATGATGGCGATGTTACGGATGTCCTCTCGGCGCACGGTGATGCTCCCTCGGAAAAGCGGGTGTCCGGACGGACACCGACACCTGCGCGTCCCGGTGGAATCCCCAACCGGATTGTCGCAGGGAAGACCATCATAATACACGAAAAGGCTTGAAAACGCAAGAGTTGGAGGCGAATCGGCGAGGTGCTATGCTACCTGAGCCCGGCAGGGCTGGATGCTTGAGGAGGGGATGATGTTGGAGAGGATCATGAGGAACATCTGCGCGGTAGCGATCCTGACGATCTCGATCGGGACGGGAGTGATGGCCGAGGACCCGCCGAAACAGGAGGCGGCCGCGCCGCCGCCCTCGCCCATCAGCCAGCTGCTGAGTCAGGAGAAATACGCCGAGGCGTTGGCGGCGGCGGAGGCGGCCCTCAAGGTCGACCCGGCCAACGTTGACGACCAGGTCTACCGCATCGACGCCCTGATGGGCCTGGACCGGGACATGGAAGCCCTCCGGCTCGCCGTTCCCCTGGCCGGCCAGAACCAGGGGCGCCCGGGCATCCGCTACAGGGTGGGGAAATGTGCCTACAAGCTCGGCATGCTGCCGCAGGCGACGCAGGCCTGGAGCGCGCTCTACTCGTGCCCCGACAAGGAGTGGGCCGGACTGGCTTACTGCCAGAGCGCGCGGGTCCTGCTCATCCAGGGGCAAGAGCTGGAGGCCCGGAAGCTCGTGGCGGACGCCATGGCCAAGTGGCCGGATCCCCCGAGCTCCCTCATCCGCCTCTCCTTGGAGATCAACCCCAGCGTGGCCGAGGGCCTGAAGAACGCGGAGCTGGGCATGAAGCTCGACCCCAAGGACAAGGCGGATTTCGAGGCCCAGAGACAGCTTTTCGCCGAAGCAGGCGAGGGGGAGCTGTTCCAAGAGGCTCCGGCCGGGGATGCCCCAGTCACCTTCAAGCTCAAGGAGAAGAGCGAGACGCGGCACACCACATCCTTCGTGTGGGGCGCCACGGACATGGACTCGACCTACGAGATGACCACCTCTTCGCGCGTGGTGGTCCCCGTCATCCTGAACGGCAGCAAGGACCGCCCCATGCTCCTGGATTCTGGGTCCGATTCGGTGTTGGTGACGAAGGACGTGGTCAAGGAGCTGGGGCTCAAGCCCGTCTCCACGGCGTCGTACCTCGGCATCGGCTACGAAGGGGTGCGCAACAGTTCATGGGTCCTGATCAAGAACCTCACCATCGGCACCTTCACGATGAAGAATGTCCCGGCCATGGTGATCGAAGAGAACAACGACTTCTGGAAGGAGACGGGAGGCCTCGTGCCGCTTTCCCTGTTTGACGCCCACGGAGTCCTCTATGACCGCCGGGGCGGCAAGATCACGCTGTACCCCTCGGGGACCAAGCCCGAGGCGGTCCTGCGTCCCGGGTCCTTCTCCGTGAAATCGCTCTGGTATGCGGGGAAGCCCCACGTCGAGGTCAAGGTTCAGGAGAAGGCGGGGCTCAACTTCCTGGTCGACACGGGGGCATGGACCACCTTCATCGCTGGGCAGTACGCCCAGGAGCTCGGCGTCCACATCAACCGGGCCGCCGACACCAGGAAGACCTCCGGCCTCTCGGGCTCGGCTTTGTCGGGTCAGGCCAACGACGTCACGCTCTGGCTGGGGCCCGCGAGGTTCAAGCTCTCCCCTTGCCAGGTGATGGAGATCTTCGAGGAGGGTGGGGTCAAGCGGTACGGCATCCTCGGACGGAACGTGCTGGACCAGTTCGCCATCTACTTCGATTACAGGAGCAACGTGGTGGCCTTCAAGGCGTACGACCGGTGACCTCCGGACACGCGGAGGGCCCACCTGCCCCAGAAGGCCGCTTCTTCCCCGGCATGATCGTCCTCGAGGCATCCCGGAAAGGGGCCTCGGCCGGTCGGTTCATCCGCTCTCACCGGGGCCGCCTGTCGGGGCCACTCGATCAGCCGGTACGACCGCCCGCCGAGCTGGAGACGAACGCGTGCGTCCCGCACCCGGATCCCCGCGAGGGGATCTGACGGCGGTTGGGAGTCGAGCGGAACCTCAGCACCCGTGCGGGGAGAATCCAGAAGTCCGCCCAGACTTCACACCAGACCAAGGAGTTGGGGTGGAGCCAGTTTCCGGGGCGGGGGCCCCGGGGCTACCGCGTCCCAGCGGGGCTAACCCACGAGATCTGCCAGGAGCTCCACCCGCAGGGCCGCCGGCGCTTCTACCTCGCAAGGGCAGTAAGGATGTGAGCAGCCGAAAGCGAGGGGGGCACCTTGCGAGAGCGCCCCGAGGGCTTCGGGCGGCAGAGACCACGTCAGGTAGTGCACGGTGCTCGTGTAGTCCTCTCGGCTCCGGCCCTCCTCGCCAGAGGCGGACACGACCGCGCCGCCCACCTTGGCGTAGAGGCTCTGCTCCACGCCCACGAGGCGGGGCAGCATCTCCTTGAGGCGGGCCTCGTCGGGGATCTCGATGAAGAGGGTGGCCTTCCATTCGCCCGAGCCCGGGACGAGCGGGCCGTAGGCCTCGAGCTCGCCGCGGATGGCCTCCTCCTCCACCATGCGTTCCGCGCGCACCATCTCCTGGATCTGGTACCAGACCGTGCGGCGGTTTTCGAAGAGGAGCGTGAGGAACCCGTTGAGGGGGAGGCGCCGGCGGGCCTTGAGCGCGATGAGCTCCTCGCGGAAGGCCTTGCGCCGCTTCTCGTACTGGACCAGGTCCAGGATCTCGTCGAACTGGAGAGGTTTCATCGAATTACTCCGCGGGGGGGACGACCTGAGGCGTTGGCGCGTTCATCCTGGTCACCTGGTCACCCGGTCGTGATGTCGAATGGCCAATGGCGAATGTTGTAGGGAATAGGCGCTCATCCTAGTCAGCTTGTCGCCTAGTCACCCAGTCACCTAGTCACCCAGCCACCCAGTCACCTAGTCACGCCCCGATGGCGTACGCCCTGGCGAGAAGGACGACGGGGTGCTCGGGGCGCTTGCCCGTGGCGTGCTCGATCTGGAGGGCCGAGAGGGGGCACTCGGTGGCGATGAGGCCCTCCGCTTCTTTCGCCCGGTTGAAGAGCTTCCTGCCGACCTTCATGGAGGCCTCGAAGGTCTCGGTGCGGATGCCGTAGGTGCCGTCGTGCCCCGAGCAGGCGTCCAGGAGCTTCACCTTCGTGCCGGGGAGTGCCGCCAGGAGGTCGCGGCCCCGGAACCCGGCGCCCATCTGCTTGAGGTGGCAGGGGAGGTGGTAGGCCACCTCACCCAGGGGTTGCGGTTCGGTCTTGGGCCAGAGCCCGCGGTCCTTGAGCTCGAAGAGGTAGCCGAAGAGGTCCCTGGAGGCGGCGGCCACGGCCTTGGCGTCCTCGCCGGGTACGAGGAGGGGGTACTCGGTGGCGATCATCATGGCGCATGAGGACACGGGCGCCAGGATGGGCAGGCCCTGCCTGGCGTAGGGCGCGAGGAGGGCGATGTTCTTGCGGGCGCGCTCCGCCGAGGTGCCGATGTCGCCGATGTCGAAGGAGGGGATGCCGCAGCACTCCTGGCCCTCGGGCAGGATCACCTCCACGCCGCACGCGCCCAGGAGGGCCACGAGCGCCTCGCCGAGGCCGGGGTAGTTCCCGTCCACGAGGCACGTGGAGAAGAGGACCGCCCTCTCGACGGCGCCCTGGGGTCTGGGGAGCTTCTTGAAAATCGCTTCGAAGGAGCGCGGGGCCACGGGGGGCAGGGGCGCCTCAGGGTGGATGCCCAGCGTCCAGGAGAGGACGTGCCGGACGGGCTTGCACCGGTTCGCGGCGTTGGCCAGCGCCGCGATGGGCCGCGACTTCCGCGCCATGCCCGCTGGGTCCGCGAGCATGCGCTTGGCAAAGGGCGCGCCATGCTCCCTGAAGTGCAGCGCCTTGTGCCGCAGCGCCAGGTGCGGGAAGTCGAGCCGGAACTCGTGGGGCGGCGTATAGGGGCACTTGGTGTAGCAGAGCTTGCAGTAGAAACAGGCGTCCATCACGGCGTGGAGGTCCTCCGCGCCGAGGTCCTCCGCCGTGACGTCCCGCTCGTCGATGAACGCGAAGAGGATGTCGAAGGAGGGGCAGATCGCCGCGCAGAGGCGGCAGCCGTTGCAGATCTCGAAGATGCGTTTCTCCTCCGACGCCAGGTCCGCGGGGTCCCAGAAGGTCTCCGAGGCCGGATCGAAGACGTACTCCTTGATGCCGCCGAGTCCCTGTTCGGACATGGAACACCCCCAGAAATAGGTGACTAGGTGACTAAGAGGCTGAGTGGGTGGGAAGAGTCGGCTTCCTCCTCACATTCGCCGTTCGCCATTCGACATCGCGGTCAGGTGATCAGGTGATCGGGGAGGAGGGAGCAGGGACCCCGAGGTCCGCTCCCTGCCCCCCGCTCCCTCATCCTCTGCTACTTGATCTCGTCGAGGGCCTTCTGGAAGCGGCCGGCGTGGGCCCTCTCGGCCTTGCCGAGGGTCTCGAACCAGTCGGCGACCTCATCGAAGCCCTCCTCGCGGGCCGTGCGCGCGAAGCCGGGGTACATCTCGGTGTACTCGTAGGTCTCTCCGGCCACCGCGGCGCCGAGGTTGGATTTGGTGTCGCCCACGGGCTTGCCGGTGGCGGGGTCGCCCACCTCGGCGAGGTAGTCCATGTGCCCGAAGGCGTGCCCCGTCTCGCCCTCTCCCGTGGAGCGGAAGACGGTGGCCACGTCGGGATAGCCCTCCACGTCCGCCTGGCGGGCGAAGTAGAGGTAGCGGCGGTTGGCCTGCGACTCGCCGGCGAAGGCGTGGAGCAGGTTGTCGTGGGTCTTGGTTCCGTGGAGCTTGGGCATGTTACACCTCCTTGGAAAGGTAGGGGTGGAGGGCTTTCGCGCAGGCGGCGCATCGGCCCCGCACGGTGATCTCCCAGGACGACGGCCGAAACCCCTTCGGAAGAGAGAGCCCGAAGCGATCTCCCTCCCGGATGGGCATGTCCCAAAGCCGGTGACAGTCCGTACACACCACATGGTAGTGCGGCCCCAAGTTGGCGTCAAAGCGGTCGGGGCCGCCGTCGAGGCTCAAGCGCCGGAGCAGGCCCGAGGCCACGAGGATCTCGAGGTTCCGGTAAAGGTTGGACAGGCTCACCGGGTCCCCCTGGGCGGCCAGGGCCTCCACGAGGTCCGCGGCGGTGGGGTGGCGGTCGGTGGAGGCCAGGTGCTCCAGGAGCGCCCGCCGCTGCTTGCTGTGGCCCGCCTTGGGATTCATCCGCCGCCTCCAGACCCAACAATGCACTCAAATTAAGAACTATTCCGAGAAATGAACCTATTCCAGTGAGAGTCCCGCCAATCCCCCGCCATTCGAACGGGGGAAGACCTGCATGGGAGGCCGGCGTCAGAGCCAGCGCTTGCGCTTGAAGAAGTAGAGCATCCCCAGGGCGATGACCGCCATGAGCGCGAGCACCATGGGGTACCCGAAGGGCCGGTTGAGCTCGGGCATGTTCCAGGGGGAGATCTGGGTGTTGAAGTTCATGCCGTAGAGTCCGGCGATGAAGGTCAGGGGGATGAAGATGGTGGCGATGATCGTGAGGACCTTCATCACCTCGTTCATCCGGTTGGAGACGGCGCTGAGGTACATGTCGAGCATGCCCGAGGCCATGTCGCGGTAGGTCTCGATGATGTCGATGACCTGGATGGTGTGGTCGTAGACGTCCCGGAGGTAGAGCTTGGTCGAGTCCTCGATGAGGGGAGACTCGCTCCGCGTGAGGGCCGACACCACCTCCCTCAAGGGCCAGACCGACTTCCGCAGGAAGATCAGCTCGTGCTTCATGTGGTACACCTCGCGGAGGATGTCGGGGCCGGGGTTCATGACGAGGCGCTCCTCGAGGGCCTCCACGGCCTCGCCCGTGGCCTCGAGGGTCACGAAGTACCGGTCCACCACCGAGTCGATGAGGGAGTACGCGAGGTAGTCGGCGCCCAGCTTGCGCACCTTGCCCGTCCCCGCCTTGAGGCGCTCGCGGACGGCGTCGAAGACGGGTGACTCGCGCTCGGTGAAGGAGAGCACCCAGCGGGGCCCGATGGCGAGGCTCACCTGCTCGGAGACGGCGTCCCCCTCGGGGCTACCGCCCTCCCCGGCGGGACGGAACAGGCGCAGGACCACGAAGAGGTAGCCGCCGTAGTCCTCGAACTTGGGGCGCTGGTCGGTGTTGAGGAGGTCCTCCTGGGTCAGCGGGTGGAGACCGAACCCCTCGCCCAGCCGCCTCACCACGTCCACGTCCAGGCCCTCCACGTGGACCCACGTCACGGGGGGCGTCCCCTTGAGCAGGATGCAGTCGTCCACCGAGGCCCCGCGCCTCTCGGTGCAGGAGGCCTCGTCGTAGTCGAGGGCGGTGATGCGGACGGGCTCGGGCCGCTGCTCGCCGATCAGGACCAGGGAACCGGGCGGGAGCCCGGCCTTCTTCGAACGCTTCCTCTCGGGCTTTCGGTGCCTCACGCCCACCTCCCCCTTCAGCCGGGTGCATCGGAAACCTCTTTGGTGTTATGGTATCCGTCTGCGGTTCACACGTCCAGGAGGACTCCATGCCCTTGAAGAAGCTCGCCGCCCTCGCCGCCCTCGCGGTGCTCTCATCCTTCGCCTGCTTGCCCCTCTTCGCCCAGAAGGCGCCGCCGCCCTCTGCCGTCCAAGCCACGGGGGAGGACGAGGAGAACAACTTCCACGGCCGGATGCCTTTCATCCCGGACACGGACCCCGTCTTCGCGGGCCAGCTCCAGGGCATCAAGGACCTCGCCCAGCTCATCCGGCGGGGCTACGTCCAGAAGCCCCTGATCCGCGCCTACGAGCGCCTCTACCCCCGCCTCTACCCCTTCGACCATCCGTTCGAAGCCAGGCCCGCGGCGTCCGTGACCACCGGTGTCAGGACCGAGTCGGCCCCGGCGTGGACCTTCCTCGGACCGACCAACATCCCTGGCCGGATCACGGCCCTCGTGAGGCACCCCTCCGATCCCAACACGCTCTACGTGGGCGGCGCCGACAGCGGCATCTGGAAGACCACCGACGCCGGCACCAACTGGACCCCCCTCACCGACTCCGCCTCCACCCTCGCCATCGGAAGCCTCGCCATCAACCCCCAGAACCCCAACGAGGTGTGGGCGGGCGCCGGGGAGGGCAACTTCGCCATCGACAACTACCCGGGCAGCGTCCTCTTCCACACGACGGACGCCGGGGCGACTTGGACCCCCGTCTCCCATTCCATGGGCGACGTGCGCGCCCTCGCCGTGAGGCCCGACCTTCCGACGACGCTCTTCGCCGCGGCGGGAACGCACAGCCGCCCCACGGGCATCTTCAAGTCGACCGACTCGGGCGCCAGCTGGACGGTCTGCTCCAACGGGATCCCCGCAGGCGTGGGAACGGAGGTCCTCCTGGACCCGTCCGCTCCCACCACGGTCTACGCGGCCCTCGGGGACATCTTCGGGGCCGCGGCTAACGGCCTCTACAAGAGCACCGACGGAGGGGCGACCTTCTCCAAGCTCGCCACGGGGCTCCCCACCACCAGCGTGGGGCGCATCAGCCTGGCCCTCGCGCCGTCCCAGACCTCCACCCTCTACGCCGCCATCCAGAGCACGAGCACCTACGAGCTCCTCGGCGTCTACAAGAGCGCCGACGGCGGAGCCACGTGGTCCACCCTGGGCGGCGCCCCCGCCTTCTGCTCGAGCCAGTGCTGGTACGACCTGGAGGTGGCCGTGGATCCGGCCAACGCCAACACCCTCTACCTGGGGGGCATCGACATCTACAGGAGCACCAACGGGGGCAGCTCCTTCACCGCCGTCTCCAACTGGATGCTCGACCAGGGCAACACGAAGTACGTCCACGCCGACCAGCACGCCCTCGTGGCCACGGGCCCCGGGCAGCTGTGGGCGGGTTGTGACGGCGGGGTGTCCTACTCGGGTGACAGCGGCGCCACGTGGTCCTTCCGGGGCAAGACCCTCAACACCACCCAGTACTACAACATCGCCATGCACCCCACGAAGGCCTCGTGGACCATCGGGGGCACTCAGGACAACGGCACCCACCTGGCATCGGGCTCGGCCACCTTCAGCATGGTCTACGGCGGCGACGGCGGCTACTGCGCCATCTCCCCGACCGATCCGAACACCATGTACGAGGAGTACGTCTACCTCGACATGAACAAGAGCACCAACGGGGGCTCGAGCTGGGCCAGCTGCTCGAGTGGCATCAACTCGAGCGACCCCGTGCAGTTCATCGCGCCCTTCGTGATGGACCCCTCCAACCCCAACATCCTCTATGCGGGCACGAACCGGATCTACAGGACCTCGAACGGCGCCTCGAGCTGGGCTCCGATCTCGGGCACGCTGACCGCAGGAAACGTCCTGTCCATAGGCGTCGGCCCGTCCACGGGCGGCGTCGTCTTCGCGGGGGGGACCAGGGGCGGGATCTACCGCACGGACGGTCCCGCGGACGCCACCCCCACCTGGATCTACGCGAGCGGGAGCCTGCCCAACCGGTCCGTGACGAGCATCGCGGTGGCGCCCGACGAGCAGACGGTCTACGCCACCCTCTCGGGGACAGGCACGGCCCACATCTGGAAGAGCACCAACCGCGGAAACGATTGGACCGCGCTGGACGTCGAGCACCTCCCCGACGCGCCCTTCAACACCATCGTGATCCACCCCGCGGACCCCAGCACGATCTACGCCGGGTCCGACTTCGGCGTCTACGCCAGCTTCGACGGCGGGGCCACGTGGTCCCCTTACGGCACGGGGCTCCCCAGGGCCGCCGTGGACAGCCTCCAGGTCTCGGCCCAGCTGGGCCTCCTGCAGGCGGGCACCCACGGGCGCGGCCTCTGGCAGGCGGCCGCCCAGACCTCCGGGACGCTCAATGTGGTCCCCACCGCCACGCCCTCCTCGGGCGGCGCCCCGCTCACCGTGAGCTTCGGCGCCACCGCCGTCGGGGGGACCTCCCCCTACACCTACGCCTGGACCTTCGGCGACGGGGCCAGCGGTTCGGGGGCGACGCCGAGCCACACCTACAACGCGCTCGGCCAGTTCACCGCGACGGTCACCGTCACGGACGGCGCGAGCGCCCACGTCTCGGGCTCCGTCCAGGTGTCCGTGGTGGTCCCTCCGCCCGCGATCTCCTCCGTGTCCAAACTCGCGAGCCCCCTGCGCCTGAAGATCATCGGATCCAATTTCAAGTCGGGCGCCACGGTGAAGATCGACGGCACGGCGGTCCCCACGACCACCTTCAAGAGCGCCACCCAGCTCCTCGCCAAGGGCTCCACGCTCAAGATGCTGGTGCCCAAGGGCCGGCAGGTTACGGTCACCGTGTCCAACACGGACGGCGGGGAGTCCACGGGCTACACGTTCACGAGGTGAGGTCGTTCCGCAGGCCCTCGGCGGCCGGTTCCGTGGAGGAATCCGCTTCCTCCCGGAACCGTTCGCGGGGGCTGGAGGGTTC
>JGI20214J51088_10002938_pt1 | contig 11268 bp, 13 predicted proteins | sample WetSurMetagenome_FD_51088 | JGI IMG/M metagenome (IMG submission 51088)
ACTCTCGGGGCCACGCTGCCCTTCGACGACCACGCCGAGCCCTCCCTTTCCCGCCTCGCCCTCGTCCTGGGTGCGGCGGAAGCTCTGCACGCAGCGGCCGTCCTCACCACCGAGAAGGACGCCGTGAAGTGGGCGCCTCTCTGGCCCGCGGACGCACCCCCGCTCGTGCATCCGGTCCTCGAGGTTCGGGCGGGCGGCGACGTGGGTAACCTCCTCGCCCTCATCACGGCGGCCCTGGGACGGCAGAGGCGCTAATGGGCGCGCCTCACTCGAAAGGGATGACGCCCGGCCTCGGGCGCACGGTCCAGGTCGCCCTTCCCCTCCCCCACCGCGGGACCTTCACCTACCTCGTTCCCGCGGGGAGCGAATCGCCTCACCCGGGATGCCGGGTGCGCGTCCCCTTCGCCAGGCGCGAAGCCATCGGCTACGTGGTCGAGGATCCGGCCCGTGTCCAGCAAGAGGGGCTGAGGCCGCTCCATCACGTCCTCGATGCCAAGCCGCTCTTCACGCCCGAGATTCTCGATTTCACACGGTGGATCGCGGACTACTACCTGGTGTCGTGGGGCTCCGTGCTCAAGTGCGCCTACCCCTCGGGCCTCGACCCCGAGCCGCGCTCCAAGTTCCGACTGCCCGATCCACCGCCCGCCGGTCCGCCACCTCAGGAGCTCGCGCCGCTCTTGGACGCCCTCGCCTCGGGGCCTCGGGCGCTCCTCGCGTTGCGCGCGCGCCTCGGCCAGGAGGCCGATGCGATGGCGAGCCTGGCGGTCCAGCTCGGATGGGCGGAGGAGGAGACGCGCTGGGCCTCCCGTCGTCGCTACGCAGGACGGGACCGCGTGGCGCTGCTCATGGAACTGGACCGGGCGATGGCCACGGCCGCTGATCCCGAGACGCCCGCGCCCATGGCCAGAGCCCTGCGCGCGGTGGCGTCGTTCAGCGAAAGGGGCTTTCCCACGGTGGCCCAGGTGGCCTCCGCCGCGAAGGCGCCCCAGTACGTCCTCCACGAGATGGCCGAGGCCGGCTGGGTGGAGCTCTTCGACCTGCTCCCGGCGCGCCTTCCCGGCAGACCCTCCCCCCACGTCCTCACGGACGCTCAGACTGTGGCCGTGGACGCCATCGGACGGGCGCTCGCCGGGCGCTCGCACGAGACCTTCCTGCTCTTCGGCATCACGGGCTCGGGCAAGACCGAGGTCTACCTCCGCCTGATGGAGCAAGCCGCCGCCGAGGGGGGCACCGCGCTCTACCTCGTCCCCGAGATCTCCCTCGCCTCGGTGCTCGCCAGGAGGCTTCTCGAGCGCTTCGGGAGCGAGGTGGCCATCCTGCACTCGTCGATGAACGAGCACGAGCGCGTTCGGCAGTGGCGGCGCGTGGCCTCGGGCGGGGCGCGCTACGTCATCGGGCCCCGCTCGGCGCTCTTCGCGCCCCTCGCCGACCTGCGCCTGATCGTTGTAGACGAAGAGCACGACGGGAGCTACAAGCAGCAGGAGTTCCCCCGCTACCACGCGAGGGACATGGCGGTGCTCAGGGGGGTGCAGGCCAAGATCCCCGTGGTCCTGGGCTCCGCCACGCCCTCGGTGGAGTCCTTCTACAACGCCACGGAGGGGGGGAAATACACGCTCCTGGAGCTCCAGGAGCGCACGGGCACCGCGGTCCTCCCCGCCGTCGAGGTGGTGGACATGCGCTCCGAGTTCACCCAGCGGGGGGCCATGACGACGCTCTCGTCGCCCCTGGAGGACGCCCTGGGCCGGGCGCTCTCGGAGGGCCGACAGGCCATCCTCCTCCGAAACCGGTTGGGCTTCTCGACCTTCGTCCTGTGCCGCGAGTGCGGCCGTTCGATCCAGTGCCCCTCCTGCTCGGTGGCCCTCACGTTCCACAAGAGGGCCTCTCGCCTCAGGTGCCACTACTGCGGTCACTCCGAGGGGGTGCCCCCGCGCTGCCCCACCTGCGGCGGGGAGTTTCTCCAGTTCCTCGGCGAGGGCACCGAGAAGGTGGAGGAGGTCCTGGCCACGAAGTTCCCCGACGCGGTCGTCGGCCGCATGGACCGGGAGGCCGTGCGGACCCCCGCGGCCTACGACGCCCTCTGGCGCGACTTCGAATCGGGCGCGCTCCAGATCCTGGTGGGCACACAGATGGTCGCCAAGGGTCACGACGTCCACAACGTGACGCTCGTCGGGATCCTGGGAGCCGATTTCCTTCTGGGGATGCCCGATTTCCGCGCGGCGGAGCGCACCTTCCAGCTCGTGACCCAGGCCGCCGGCAGGGCTGGACGGGGCGAGGCTGCGGGCCACGTCGTCCTCCAGTCGTGCCACGTGGACCATTACGCCGTACAGGCTGCGAAGACGCACGACTTCAGGGCTTTCTACGACCGCGACATCCGGTACCGCCGCATGGTGGGCTATCCGCCCGTGGGCGCGCTGGCCAGGGTGGAGTTCAGGCACAAGGAACCGGCGCGCGTGGAGGCGCTTTCAAGGGAGGCGGGGGCCTGGCTGCGGGCTCATGCCCCCCAGGGAGTCCGCCTCCTGGGGCCCACCGAGCCACCCCTCGGTAGGCTGGAGGGCTTCCACCGCAGGCACATCCTCCTCAAAGCCCCTGCGCGCCACCCGCTTCGGGCGCTCCTGGCGGGGTTTTTGGACGGGCCGATGGGGAAGAATGTCGGCAGATCGACCTTCGTGGAGATCGATCCCTACTCGCTGATGTGAGCCCGGCGGGGCGTCAGCTCAGCCCGAGCAGGTCGAAGAAGAAGCTCCTCCGCGCCTCGATCTCCTTGTCCAGGAGGTCTTCGAGCTCGCCGCGGTCGAAGAACACGCCCTCGCAGAACGTGCAAACATCCACCAGCACCCCCTTGTGGTCCTTCTCGACCATGGGCTGCCCGCACTTGGGGCAGCACATCCAGTGGGCCTTCTTGAGCTCTTCCCGGTGTTTGCGGTCGCTCTCCTGGATCTTCTCCTTCATCCGGGCTTCGCGCTCGTTGCGGAGCTTGGTGAGGAGCTTCTTCTCGTTGTCGTGGAACCAGGCGTCTTCCTTTTTCTTCCTCTCCTTCTGCGAGTCCATCGCCACCTCCGCAGAGGATGATAGCGGCATGGCCGCCGCCAAGGCAACGTCCTCCTTGCCCGGCCGGCCGCATTTCCGCTATGGTGAGGTCAGAGAGTGCCGGGTTCTCGACGGAGGGGACGCGATGCCGTGGGCAAGCCGAAAGAGGATGATCCCCCACATTCTGATCCGCCTCGCGCTCGCGGGATGCCTCCTCTCCCCCGTCGTGGTCCCGGCCGCCCAGCCCGCCCTCTACGACGCTGCCCAGTGTGCGAAGGCGGGAGAGGCCCTCGCAGCAGGCGATCTCGAGGGGGCCATGCGAACCTACTGCGAGATGTTCGCGGGACGCGCCCCGGGCACGCTGTGGACGCTCAGCGCGGTCCTGCTGTGCGACCCCTCCGAAGTGGCGCCCACCGTGGCGTCCATCAAGGGGATCAAGCCCGTATTCGTCCAGGCGCGGCTCTATCAGGGAAAGTGGTGCTACAGGATTTGCGCGGGGCTCTCTAAGGACAGGAACGAGCCCTTCCGGTGGCGGAACCTCCTGCCGCCCCGTCTCCTCTCCGAGGGACCCTTCCCTGTCCCCGTCATGCTCCCCTGCTCCAGCCCCGGCACCGCGCCGGGTCTGGCCCCTGCGCCCACCGGGGCTCCGACCGAGAGCAAGCCTTCGCCCCCGGCGCCGGCCGCCGAACCCGCACCTGCCATGGCCCCTGCCGGTCCCAAGCCACCTCCGCTGGCACCTCCCATCTCGGTCAAGGCGCCCTCCACCCCCGAAGACGGGGCGACAAAGGCCCGCAGGGCGGAGGGCGAAGCCTGGTTCCAAAAGGGGCTCGAGGCACAGAACGCGGGCCGGAGGGGCGACGCCGAGGAGGACTACAAGCGCTCCCTAGGGGCCGATCCGGACCGTCCCGAGGTCCTCAACAACCTCGGCGTCCTCTACCTCCAGCAGAACCGGTTCGAGGAGGCCAAGGCGCTCTTCTCCAAGGCCATCCTCCGCTCGCCCTCCTACGCTCGCGCGCACCTCAACCTGGCGGGAGCCATGTGGGGCATGGAGAACCGCACCGGGGCGCTCATGGAGGCCCGCGAGGCGGTGGCCCTCGACCCCTCCGACGTGAGCGCCCGCCTGACGCTGGCCTCCTTCCTCCTCGCCGAGGGCCTCAAGTCTGAGGCCGCCGACCAGGCCCGGCGCGTCCTGCTCCTGGACCCAGAGAACGCCCAGGCCAAGGTCTACCTGACGTCCACCACGGGGGCACCACTGGAGGCCCCGAAACCGTGAGCGACGCCCTTCAGCTCCAGGGTGTGGCCTTCTCCTATCCCGCATTTCCCCAGGGGGTGGGCTGGCTCATGGGCCGCGCCAGGCCCCCCGTCACGCCTTTCGCCGGGGTGAGCTTCGCGGTCGCACCGGGGGAGCGCGTCTGCCTCATGGGTCCCAACGGCTCGGGCAAATCCACTCTCCTGAGACTCATCCTCGGGTACCTCCCGCCCTCCGAGGGGACCTCGCGGGTCCTGGGGCACGACTCCCGGGAGGGCGTGGCCCGCCGGCTCGTGGGCATGGTCCACCCGGACGAGCGCTCCTTTTACTGGCGCCTGACGGTGCGGGAGAACCTGGCGTTCTTCGGGGCGCTCTGGGGCTTGGCCCCCGCGGACTCGGCGCGACGCGCGGCCGAATCGGCCGAGGCCGTCGAGCTCTCGCCCTGGCTCGACCGACCCTTCTCGGACCTCTCCACGGGCACGCGCCAGCGGGCGGCCATCGCCCGCGCCCTCCTCCACGACCCCCCCGTCCTGCTGATGGACGAGCCCACGCGGAGCCTCGACCCGCTCTCCGCCGCGCGTTTCCGAGAATGGCTCACGGGCCCGGCGTGCGCGGGCAAGGCCCTCCTCGTGGCAACGCACAACCCGGAGGAGGCCCGCCTCCTGGCCGGACGCTGCCTCGTGCTCGGCCGGGGACGCCTCCTCCACGACGGCCCCCCGCCCTCGGACGCGGCCCTGCCCTCCCTCATGGGAGGTGCTCCTTGAGGATGCTCTGGCCGGCCCGCGCCATCCTCCTGCGCGACTTCCGGATCGCCCTCTCCTACCGCCTGAACGCGGTCCTGACCCTGGCGGGGACGCTCTTCGGAGTGACCCTCTGGTACTTCCTCTCTCGCGCCGTGAGCCCCACAAGTTCGGGATGGGACCAGGGCTCCTACTTCGGATACGTGGTGCTGGGGACGGCCTTCCTGGGCTACGTGAACATGGCCCTCCACACCTTCGGGCAGAAGCTCAAGCAGGACCAACTCACGGGCACCCTCGAGGTCTTCCTCGGCTCGCCGGGGAGCCCCGTGCTGCTCGTGGCGGCCTCCCTGCTGTGGGACCTCGTAGCCCAGACGCTGCAGGTCGCCGCCACCGTGGGGATCGCCCTCCTTTTCGGCCTGCGGCTCCACCTGGGAAGCCCCCTGGGCCTGCTCCTACTGCTCGCCCTGACGGTGGTGACCTTCGCGGCCCTGGGCCTGGCGGCCTCGTCCCTCCTGCTCGTCTTCAAGAGGGGCGAGCCCATCACGCCCTTCGTGGGAGGGCTCTTCGCGCTCCTGGGGGGTGTGTTCTTCCCACCGTCGGTCCTGCCCCCCCTGCTCGCGTCTCTCTCGCGGCTCTTGCCCCTCCCCTACGCGCTGGAAGGATTCAGGGGGCTGCTGCTCGAGGAATGGACCCTCCGGCAAGTCCTCCCCGACCTGGGCGCCCTCGCGCTCTTCTGCGCCGTCCTCCTGCCCACCGCCTTCGTCGCCTTCCCGCTCTGCCTCCGTGTGGCGCGCCGGTACGGGCTCCTCTCCACCTACTGACAGAAAGGGCGCCCGGCCGAAGCCGGACGCCCGTGCGGTGTTCAGGACTCCCCCAGGGCCTAGTTCAGCGGTTGCTGGACCAGGTGGACGTCGTCCACCCAGCAGGTGCCCGACCCGCTGATGAGGAGGTTCAGCCTGACCATGTCGGGCTTCTGGCCCTTCTGGACGATGCCAAAGACCTCCATGGGAATCCAGGCGCCCTGGCCCTTCACGGTCTGGTACGCGTTGACCTCGCCGCCGTTCTTGAAGTGGATGACCATCTGCAGGTTCACGTCACCCAGCAGGTCTTTCATGTTGACCTTGGCGCGGTAGATGTACTTCGCGCTCTCGACGCCGGGCGCCGCCACCTCGAACAACTGCACCGTGGCCGGCTGCTCCACCGTGACCTTGAGGGAGCCCTTCCCGTCCGAGGAGAAGCCGGGGTCGAAGGTCACGAGGTCCGTGGTGACCACCTTGTCCATGCTGTCGCAGGGGTAGTACTCGATGTCGGAAGGCTTGCCGGGGCCCTTGTCCTTGCAGCCCGCGAGGGCGGCCAGCAGCACGATTGCCACCGCGGCGATGGCGTACTTGGTTTTCATCGGTTCCTCCTAGAGCGTTGCGTTCACGGGTCGGCCGGACCTCTCAGTCCAGGTCGATGTCTCTCTTGACGGGCCCGACGGGCCCTTCTTTGGCCTTCTGGAAGAGGTCCTGGAACTTCTTCTCCAAGACCTCCTTCTTGCTCTTTTCCGCTCGGATCGACTCCTGGAACTTCTCCTCGGCGACGCGCTTCTCCTCGTCGAGCGTCTTGAGGCGGGCGTCGAAGGTGGCCTTTTCCTCGGAGGAGGGAGGCTCCTCGTACCCCACGGCCAGCCTGGCCTCCCCGTCGATGGTCAGGAGGGCGCCGCAGCACGGACACGTGACGGTGAACGAGCGCTCGTCGGACATATCCCCCTCCAACCGTAAAGGATATCAGGAACGGGACGAACTCGCCAAGGGGCGGCGCTCGGGCCCCTGTGCTATCTTGAACCCAGGGGTGAAGCCTTGATCGTGGTCCTCCAGCGGGTCAGCCGGGCGAAGGTCAGCGTGGGCGGAGAGGTGGCGGGCCAGATCGGCCCCGGCCTCCTGGCCCTGGCCGCCGTCGAGAGCGGAGACACCGCCGAGGTCGTGGACTGGTGCGCCCGGAAGGTCGCCGAGGTGCGCATCTTCTCCGACGCGGAGGATAAGATGAACCTGAGCGTTAAGGACGTGGGCGGGGCGGTCCTGGCCGTCAGCCAGTTCACTCTGGTCGGGGACCTCCGGAAGGGCTCGCGGCCGTCCTTCACCAAGGCCGAGCGGCCCGAGGTCGCCGCTCCCCTCTTCGACCGGTTCGTCGGGGGGATCCGCGCCGCCGGTGTCCCCACGGAAACTGGGGTCTTCCAGGCCATGATGGCCGTGGAGCTCGTCAACGACGGGCCCGTCACTATCGTCCTCCGGAGGAGTCCCCGAGACGCGGCCCCGTGAGGCCTGACGCGGAAAGGCCTCGAGCCGATCACAGAACCTAGGAGCCAGAATGCCCCTTCCCGATCTCAACGCCGTCGTCTCCCAGCGCATCGAGGTGGCGCCCGGCCTCATCATCCTGCGCGTCGTTCCCGACGCGTGGGACCTCCCCGAGTTCAAGCCGGGCCAATTCATCGTCGTCGGCATGCCACCCTCCGCGCCGCGCTACACCTTCTCCGAACCCGAGGACCAGCCTCCCGAGCCCGACAAGCTCATCCGGCGGGCCTACTCCATCGCCTCCTCGTCCGTAGATCGCCACTACATGGAGTTCTACGTCACGCTCGTGAGCTCGGGCGCCCTGACGCCGCGCCTCTTCGCGCTCAAGCCCGGGAGCCGCCTCTGGCTCGGCCCCAAGGTCGCGGGCCTCTTCACCGTGGACAGCGTGCCCCCCGACCAGAACCTGGCCCTCATCTCCACGGGCACGGGCCTGGCGCCCTACATGAGCATGCTCCGCACCCTCCTCGAGCCCGGCGGCCCGAGGCACTTCGCGGTGGTCCACGGCGCCCGCCACTCCTGGGACCTGGGCTACCGTTCGGAGCTCCTCACGCTCCAGCGCCTCTGCAAGAACTTCGCGTACATACCCGTCGTCAGCAGCCCCGAGGAGGAGCCGGTGCCCTGGACGCAATCCACGGGCTGGGTGCAGGGCGTGTGGAACTCCAACGCCATCGGGCACGCCTGGGGCATGCAGCCCACGCCCGAGAACACGCACGTCTTCCTGTGCGGGAACCCGGCCATGGTGGAGGAGATGGTCACGCTCCTCGCCAAGCAGGGCTTCAAAGAGCACACGCGCAAGGAACCGGGCCAGGTCCACGTCGAGCGGTACTGGTAATACGGGAACGGGGAGCACGAGCGGTGAGCGGGAAGCCGACCCAGAAAATCTCGTGGGAATCGCCTCCAGGCGGCGGAGGGTCACCGCTCCGGTTCGCGACCGGGAGGTCGCTCCCACAGAATCGGGGGCGCGAGGCTTGACGCGCACGGAGGGCGGACCTAAGGGCGACACCCCGCTCCCCGGGGAGGTGGCCCTCTTCCTGGACCACATGACGGTGGAGCGCGGCCTGTCTCCCAAGTCTGTGGAGGCTTACCGCAGCGACCTGTTGCGGTTCTTCGACTCGTGCGGCAGATCCCCGGCGGAGGTCCGCCGGGAGGACGTGCGCGCCTTCCTGGGCGCCGAACGCAAGGCGGGGCACGCCGCCTCGACCGCGGCGAGGCGCCTCGTCGCGATCCGCTCCTTCTACCGGTTCCTCATCCTGGAACGGCGGGTCGAATCGGACCCCACGGAGAACGTGGAGCCGCCGCGGGCCGTCAAACACCTCCCCGACTACCTCAACACCGAGGAGGTGGACCGCCTCCTGTCCACCCCCGATGAGGCGAACCCCCTGGGCCTGCGGAACCGGGCCATCCTCGAGGTCCTCTACGCCACGGGCATCCGCGTCTCCGAGCTGACGGGACTCACGATGGACCGCTACAACGCCGAAGCGGGATACCTCCTCGTGATGGGCAAGGGCAGCAAGGAGCGCGTCGTGCCCCTGGGGGAGGTGGCTCAGGACTGGGTGGCGCGGTACCGCTCGACCTCCAGGCCTGCGCTGCTGAAGGAGCACGAGAGCAAGGCCCTCTTCGTCACCTCCCGAGGCGGACCGCTCAGCAGGCAGATGGTCTGGATCATGATCACGTCCATGGCCCGCTCCGCGGGCATCGCGAAGCACCTCAGCCCCCACACCCTGCGGCACTCTTTCGCGACGCACCTGCTGGAGCACGGCGCGGACCTTCGCTCCGTCCAGCTCCTCCTCGGCCACGCCGACATCAGCACCACGCAGATCTACACCCACCTCGAGCAGGAGCGCCTCAAGCGCATCTACAAACAGTTCCATCCCAGGGCGTGACAAGAAAGCAAAAGGGGACGGCCGAAGCCGTCCCCTCTCGGTCCCGAGACGAGCTCCCTTACCTGTTGGCGAGCTGCTGCAGCACGTTCATGCCGCCGAAGAACGCTATCCAGATGATCTGCAGGCACCCGAGAATGATGGAGATGAACCCCAGGATGATGCCGGCCACGGCGAAACCTTTGCCCTTGGCCGAGCTCTCGCCGCGGTTGATCTTCCCGTTCTCCAGGAACCCCACCACGAGCGCGGGGATGCCCGCGAAGATCCCGCAGCAGCAGAACCCCAGGATGCCCAGCACGAGGGCCGCAATCGCCATGCCGCTGGCCTTCTCGGGCATGGGCGGCGGCACCGTTTCGTAGCTCTGGTTCTCGTAGGTCATGGAACCCCCCTCCCTGATCGTGTGCCCTATCCGCCGCCGAGATGGCGACGGCCCTCCCTAGGCTTGTCTTTAGTATAGCACCCTCACACCCCAGACCACCAAGATGATCGCGATGAGCGCAAGGACTGCGGGGAGGAACCCCCTGGCCTCCAGGACCTGCACCGGTGGGCGCTTGCGCCACCAGGCCCAGGGCAAATAGAAGAAGAGGGCCATGGCGGCGAGGAAGACCGCCACGCCCGCCGGCTGGGCCTGGAGGGCCCTAACGGGATGGCCGTGCATCATCCAGGTGAAGGCCGTGGTCATGCCGCAGGAGGGGCACGGCTTGTGGAAGACCACGTAGAAGCCGCAGGGCGGCAGCCCGAGCCCCGTGTGAGTACCGATTCCGGAGGGATCCGGCTTCAGCCATGCGGCCAGCCCGAAGACGCACGCCAAACCGAGGAGCATCAGCGCGTAGACCGCGTGGTCGAGCGCGGAGAGGCGATGCGCGGAACCCTCTGCCGCCTGAGCCTGCGGGAGACTCATTTCACCCCTGGCCACTTCCGTGGGTGCGCCGCAGCTTACCGAGGCCGCCGATGATGGTCTCTATGGAATGCGGATCGGGGAGGAGACAGAAATGCCCGGTGAAGGTCTTGTCCCGGGTGGCGAAGTCGGTCTGGATCACCAGGGCCTGGTGCGTGACCTCCGCCAGTTCGATGAGGAGCAGGTCCACCACCGCCTCGGCCATGTCCACGGAAAAGGCCGGGATGGAGGGGATGAGCGGGATGTCGAGCAGCGTCCCCACGGCGTTGAGGTAGGCCGAGGTGAGGATGTTGCCCGCCTCTTTGAGGGCCGAGATCTCCATCTCGCCCAGCGCCTTCTTGGGGGTCTTCGCGTCGAAGAGCAGGGCCAGGAGGTGCTCCGCCGAGGCCCGCGGCATGACCACCAGGATGTTCCCCCGGGAGCCGCCGAAGACCCGGAAGAAGAGCCCGACCACCTCTTCCTCGAGCCCGCCCAGGTTCTCCGCCACCTCCGAGAAGGGAAGGAGTTTCACGGAGGGGACCTCGAGGGTGATGATGCGGTGGGTCATCTGGTGCAGCGCGGTCACCGCGTGGCCCGCACCGATGTTGCTGACCTCTTTCAGCGCGTCGAGGTCCTCGGCTCCGATCTGGTGGAACATCGGTCAGTCTCCTTCCCTCTTCACCAGGACGCGGCCGTCCAGGACGTACGCGATCTCTCCCGTGGAGAGGAGGGCCCCGCCCATCCACTCCGAAACCATCTCCAGCGGGTGTCCCCAGGGCATGACGACGACGCGCTCGCCCTGGTAGAGCTGGGAGACGAGGAGCACGCGGTCCCTCTCCTGCGAGATGAGGCGGAGCGCAGCCCCCTCCCGCCCCACGGGGCCGGGACGCCATTTCAGCACAGGCAGCAGCTCCTCGCCCGCCTGCAGGAAGCGGTCGCTCCCCGACCACACGAGGGGGAACGCGTTGAGCGGGTAGATCCGGCGGATCTGGGAGGCGGGCAGGGCGTAGCGGACCTTGTCGTCCCAGCCGAAGGTGAGCACGCGGGTGAGGGTCGTGGCGGAGGGGATGACGAGCGTGAACCGGCTCCCCTTCCCCTTTTCGCTCTCCATCTCGAGGTGACCGCCGAGGGACTCCACCGCGGAGCGCACCACGTCGAGGCC
>JGI20214J51088_10002939_pt1 | contig 11264 bp, 6 predicted proteins | sample WetSurMetagenome_FD_51088 | JGI IMG/M metagenome (IMG submission 51088)
CCAAGTCGCCCGGTTGCCCAGTTGCCGAATACCCAAATCGCCGTACCTGTGGATTGACGGAGAGACATCATGGCGGGAGTTCAGTTGTCAATGCTCACTGCAGCGGCCGCGGCGGGTCCCATTCTGGTGGTTCTGGCGGCCATGGTCTGGCTTCGCTGGAGCGGCACCAAGGCGGGGTTGGCGGGTGCGCTCGTGGCGGCCGCGGTCGGGGTCCTGCTCTTTGGTGCCAGCCCATCGGTTCTCGCCGTGGCGAGCTGGAAGGCCGTGATTCTTTCCTTCGACGTCCTGTACATCGTCTGGGCCGCCCTGATCCTGTACAACATCGCAGAGGAGTCGGGGGCGATCCGGAGCATCGGCGCCGGCGTGGCCAATCTGACCGAAGATCACGTCATGCAACTACTCATCCTCGGATTCGCCTTCTCGTCGTTCCTGCAGGGGGTGGCGGGCTACGGCGTGCCGGTGGCGGTGGTCGCGCCGCTCCTGGTCGGTCTCGGATTCCCGCCCATGCAGGCCGCCGTGGTGCCGCTGGTGGGCCATGCCTGGGCCGTCACGATGGGGACACTATCCACGTCGTTCCAGGCCCTGGTGACGGTGACCGGCTATTCCGGACGGGTTCTGGGGCCGTGGACGGCGGGACTCCTGGGGATTGCCTGTCTGCTCACCGGATTCGCGGTGGCGCACATCCATGCGGGGTTCCGGCCCATCCGGCGCTGTTTCGGGGCGATCCTGGTGCTCGGCCTGTCCATGGCGCTGGTCCAGTTCGGGCTGGTCTACTTCGAGTACTACCTGCTGGCAAGCTTCGTGGCGGGCATGGTGGGTCTCGGAGTAAGCCTGGTCGGGGCGCGGCTCGCCCAGGCGGTGCCGGGAAGTTACTGGGGATTGTTCCCCAATTGGCCCGCCCCCGGGGGGCGGCAGACGCCACATCGCGACCGGGCTCCTGGGGCGGCCAGGGCACCGATGGGATTTCACCTGGCATTTTCCGCCTATTACGCGGTGATCGTCATCGTGGGGGCCGCGACGCTGATTCCGGGACTGGCTGCGGCGCTTGATATGTGGCGCATTACCGTCCCGTTCCCGCGCACGGTGACCAATCTGGGCTTGGTGACGCATGCCGCCACGCAGAGTTTTAGCCTCCTCCGCCACCCCGGGACCTACCTCGTGTTATCCGCCGCGGTGGCCTGGGGGATCTATCGAGCCGCGGGGCACTTTGCGCCCGGGGGATCGCGCGCGGTACTGCGGCGAACTGTCCGCCAAGGCGTTCCGACGACCCAGGCGGTCCTCCTGATGGTCGTCATGGCCATGATCATGTCCTACACGGGGATGACCCGCCTCTTGGCGCAGGGCTTCATCGCGGTGGCCGGCCGTGCGTTTCCGATCGTCAGTCCCTTCATAGGGCTGCTCGGCTGCTTCGTGACCGGTTCGAATACGAATGCCAATTTCCTCTTCGGGGCCCTGCAGCGCGATGTGGCGATCCTGCTCCGCGAGAACCCGGCGATCACGGCCGCCCTGCAAACCACGGGCGCGGCGCTGGGGAGCATGATCGCCCCGGCGAAGGTCCTGGTCGTGTGCGCGACGGCGGGATTGCAGGGGAAAGAGGGCGAGGTGATGCGTGTCGCTCTGAAGTATTGCCTTCCGCTGACATTCCTGATGGGTGTGCTGGGATGGCTCGCTATCCTGACATGGTGAGGAGGGGAGCGTCGGAGGCGGCTACGCGCGCGGTACCGCGGGAACGCCGGGGCTGCGGCGCAGCAGGCGGGCCAGCCACGCGCGCGGAGCGAAGTTCACGGCAATGTCGTCGAAGATCGAGTAGGCGACCGGCGTCGCCAGGAGCGTGAGCAGTAACGCCAGGGTCTGCCCGCCGGCGATCACCGATCCGATGGCCCGGTTATCGCCGGAGCCCGGACCGCTGCTGATGAGGAGCGGCAGCATCCCGGCGACGAATGCCAGGGTGGTCATCAGAATGGGGCGCAGCCGGTCGCGGTTGGCCTGGATGATGGCTTCCGCTCGCGGCATGCCTTCGGCCCGTAGGCCGATCATGTGGTCGATCTGCAGGATCGAGTTCTTCTTCACGATCCCGAAGAGCACCAGCAATCCCAAGGCCGACAGGATGTTCAGCGACTGCTGAAAGATGAGGATGGAGAGCAGGGCAAACGGCACCGTGAGCGGCAGAGCCAGGAGGATCGTCACGGGGTGAAGCCACGATTCGAACTGGGCCGCCAAAATGAGGTACATGAAGATGATGGACAGCAGGAATGCCAGGCCGAAATTCAACGCCGCCGTGCCCATCTCCTTCGACGTACCGGTCGTCCCAACGCGGTAGGCCGGGTCCAGGTTCATGGCCTTGACTTCCTTCCAGAGCGCGTCCAGCGCGGACTGCTGATCGTAGCCGGTCTGCATGTTGGCGCTGATGGTCACCTGGCGGCGCCGACCGAGGCGGTCCACCTGCGAGGGCCCGTCCGTTTCGTTAAAGCGGGCCACGTTGTCCATGCTGACGGCGCCGAGCTTCTGCGAGGGGACGGCCATCTGGCTGATTCCTTCGGCGGTCGTGCGCCACTGCTGCACGGCCCGGGCGTGGACCTCGTATTGCTCGCCGTTCTCGTTGTAGGTCGAAATCTTACGCCCGCCGACCATCACGCGGAGCGTGTCGGCTACGTCCGCCACCTGCACGCCTAGCTCCGCGGCCTTCTGTCGATCCAGGTTCACCGCCAACTCCGGTTTGCCAAGGATCAAGCTGGTGTCGATGTCCACCACGCCCGGGACCTTGGCGAGCGCGTCGGTCAGGCGGCGCGAGTATGTGGCCAGGGTTGTGAGGTCGGGCCCGCTGATAAAGAACGCGATCTCCTTGTTCGCCATGCCGCCGCCGGAAAAGGCAGCAACCTGGGAGACGCTGGTGCGCAACTTTTCGCCGACGAACTTCGGGAGCACCGCCGTGCGCACGTCGTCCATGATCTCGAATTGGGACCGGGCGCGCTTGCGCACGTCGTGGAGCTTCACGAAGAGGGTGGCCAGGTTGGCCGTGCGGCGATCGTTGTTCCCGACCAGGACCACGGTGTACGCCACCCCGGGGAGTCGCTTGACGTCCCGCCCGATCCGGGTGGCGATCAACTCGGTCTGCTCCAGCGTGGTGCCCTCGGGCGTCCGAACCGACACCTCGAACTGGGATTCGTCGTTCTTGGGCAAGAAGTCCTTGCCGACCGCCATGAAGAGCGGCACGATCGAGACCAGCGCCACAACCGAGGCAGTGACGATCACCCATCGGTGCGCCATGGACCAGCGAAGCAACCGCTCATAGCCGGTGTCCAGGACCCGGAAGAATCCCGATTCCTTGGAGGAATGCGCGGCGCCCTTCTCAACCGAGAGCCACCGGCTGGACATCATGGGGGTCAGGGTAAAGGCCACGAGCAGGGACACGAGAATGGAGAAGGCCATGGTCAGGCCGAAGGAGAACATGAACCGGCCGACGATCCCTCCCATGAAGGCCACGGGCAAGAACACCGCGACCAGGGACAGGGTGGTCGCCAGGACCGCCAGGCCGATTTCGCGGGTCCCCTCGATGGCCGCGTCGAACGCGGACAGGCCCTTCTCCTCCATGTGTCGGTAGATGTTCTCCAGGACGACGATGGCGTCGTCGATCACGATGCCGACCGCGAGCGTCAGGGCGAGCAGGGTCAGGATGTTGAGGGTAAAGCCCATGGCGTACATGAGGGCGAAGGTGCTCACGATAGATGCCGGGATGGCGATCGCCGCGATCAGCGTGGAGCGCCAGTTGCGCAGAAACACCAGGACGACCAAGGCGGCCAGGATGGCCCCGACGACCAGATGTTCCTGCACCGTCTTCACCGAATCCTTGATGAAGTCGGACTGATCCCGGACGACCGTCAGGTTGTAGCCTGCGGGCAGTCGCGAGCGCATGGCGTTCAACCGCGTCGTGACGTCGTCCACGACCGCGACCGTGTTCGTCCCCGACTGTCGCTGGACGGCGAGGATCACCGCGGCCTTGCCGTCCACATTTCCGGCGGTCTCGGCCTCCTCGGTGCCGTCCTCCGCGCGGCCGACCTGGGCGAGAGCGATCTGGGCCCCGGCGCGCGTCGCCACCACGATCCCATCGAACTCCGGCACGCTGTTCACCCGGCCCTTCATCCGGACGGTCAACTCTCGTGCGCCCTGGCCAAGGTTTCCCCCGGGGAGCTGCAGGTTCTGGTTGGCAACCGCCCGGGTGACCTCGGCGGCAGTGAGGGCATAGGCCCGGAGGCGGGCGGGGTCGAGCCAGAGGTTGACCTGCCGCAGTTGCGAGCCGACCAAGGTGACCTGGCCGACGCCCGAGATGGATTCGATCTCGCGTCGGAGGGTCTTGTCCGCGAATTCGCTGATATCCCGGGCGGAGCGATCGGCCGACACGGACACAAAGAGCACGGGAGCCGCGTCGGGGTCGAGCTTATCGACCACCGGCTGATCGATATCCTGGGGGAGGTCAGGCAGGATCTGGTTGACCTTGTCGCGCACCTCCTGCGCCGCCACATCGACGCTCTTCTCCAGCTTGAACTGGATGAAGACCTGGGAGACCCCTTCCGTGGATACCGAGCGGAGTTCTTCGATGCCCGAAATGGTATTGACGGCGCGCTCGACTTTGTCGGTGATTTCGGTTTCGATCTCTTCCGGGGCGGCGCCGGACTGCCGCGTCGTGACCGTGATGACCGGGAAATCCACCTTGGGGAACAGGTCCACACCCAATCGGAAGTAGGCGAAGACGCCGACGACCGCGAGGGAGAGGACGAGGACCGAGGCGAAGACGGGGCGCTTGACGGAGATTTCTGCCAGCCACTGCATGACTATTTNGCCTCCTGGGTCGNGATCGGGACCCCGTCGGCAAGGCCGGCGGCTTGGGGGCTGACCACACGCTCGCCGGCGCCGAGGCCGCGCAGGATCTCGACGGNCCCNCCCACTTCCCGGCCAATCTGGACGATCCGCGCCTCTGCCCGGTCATTTTTGGCGACGAAGAGCTTGGAGACGCCGCCTTCGTTCTTCACGGCGGCAGCCGGAATCNTGACACTCGGACGGACCGCCGGGAGCTCGATGCGGGCGGTAGCGAACAGCCCGGGCTGGAGCAGCGTCTTTGGGTTCGGAACGATGGCCTCCACGACCAGGGCGCGCGACTCGGCGCGCACGGCGGGGCCAACGTAGGCGATGGCCCCCTCGAACTGCCGACCGGGATAGCTCTGGACGGAGAAGGCAACTCGCTGCCCTTTGCGAACCGCCGCGACCGCACCTTCGGGAATCGTGAGCTCGATGCGGAGCGGATCCACCCGCACGAGGGTGGCGATGCGGTCGCCCTTCTTGGTGTACCGGCCGACATTGGCGGCTTTCTCGGCGATGACGCCGCTCCACGGGGCGCGAATGATCGTGTCCTCAACCGCTTTGCGCCCCATGGCGACCCGGACCTTCTGGGCCAAGAGGGACTGATAGGTCTGCCGCATCTGATTGACGGTGGTCTCGTACTGCGCCTTGGCGGCCAGGTAATCGGCGCGGCGGAGGTCGTGCTCGGCTCGCGAGACGGCGCCCTCTTCCAGGAGCTGGACAAAACGTTGGTAATCCGCCTCCGCACGCTCCATGGTCGCGCGCGCTTGCTGGACCTCGGGGGTCTTGGTGGGGTCAAAGGGCTGCCCATTCCCCAGGCCGAGCCGCTCGCGAATCTGGGCTTCAATCGCTTCCGCCTCGCGGAGTTGGTTCTTGGCGTCCTGATCGTCCATGCGGGCCACCACCTGCCCGGCAGTGACGTACTGCCCGCGCTCGACCGAAATCTCCACGACCCGCTGCTCGATCTCTGACGCAATATCGGTCTGTGCGTCGGCCATCAGGGTGCCCGTGACGTCCAAGGCCGTTGGGAAGGTTCGCTCCTGTGCCGTGACCAGGGAAACGGTCATGGGTTTCGGCGGTTCCTCGGCCTTGGCCGGGAGCTTGGCCTCGGTATTCCCGCAACCGGTCATCAGCAGAAGCGCCAGCGGGGCCAGGCCCAGCCATGGGCGAAGAGTGTTCCGGGAAGCGTTCATCGGGTTGACTCCTGCGCGACGGGTTCCGTGCTGATGTGCAGCTTGCAGATGCGATCGTCCAGGCATGCACAGAAATCGACCAAGGCTGGGGTAGGGATCCGGAGCAGAGCGTCGGTTTCTTCGCGTGTCAGTTCGACCCCGATGCGCACGCTGGCCGCCGCGGGACTGCGAAAGAACTCCTCGCGAAACCCCTGATCCGTTACCAGCTTTCCCACCGTTCGCTCTACGCCTCGCTGGCTCACAATATCGCCTCTCACTCCCAAAGTACTTCTCTGTCGAACCATCGACCTCGATAGTCTGAACCGTCACATGCACACCGTGAACCAATACTTGATTGTCTCGTAACCATTTGAATATGCGTAATTCTTCGAGATGTCTGTGCTTCAGCATGATTCAGGAGTGAAGACATGTGGCCAGACGTGTGATGATTTTTAGACAGAGTGACCAGAAATCGACAGTCAACTTACCGATCTGGGAACCCCGGAGATGGTCGGATGGGAGATTGCCAGGCGGGTCAGGGCTCGAAGGGCCGGACCTTCGGGTGCTGCTGCTGCTGCACGTCAGTCTTCCAGGCCGTGCCGCTTCAGGCGGGTGTAGAGCTGTGAACGGGTGAGGCCGAGCTGGGCGGCTGCCCGGGATTTGTTCCCCTTGGACTCCCGTAGCGCGTCGTGCACCACCTGCCGCTCGATCTCCGCCAGCGGACGGGCGGGTGCGGCATCCGTGACGGGGATCGGCCGGGTGCGCGGCGCGGCCTCGCCGCGCGGGGTCGCCTGGCCGATCCCGAGCTGAGCCGCGGTGAGCAGTCCCCCGTCCGAGACGATGAGTGCCCGCTCGACGGCGTTCTGCAGTTCCCGGATGTTGCCCGGCCAGTGATGGCGCAGCAGCGCCTCGCGCGCGTCCCGACTGAGGCCCACGTCCCCTTTTGCCATGCGTGCCCCCAAGTCGGAGACGAACCGGTCCGCCAGCAAGAGGACGTCGTCCCCCCGATCCCGGAGCGCGGGCAGGTGGATGGCGAAGACATTCAAGCGGTAATAGAGGTCGTCTCGGAACCGCCCGCCCGCCACTTCCTTGTCGAGTTCCCGGTTGGTAGCGGCAATGAGTCGCACATCGGCCCGCAGCGTGACGGTCCCTCCCACCCGCTGGAACTCTCGCTCTTGGAGCACCCGGAGGAGCTTGGCCTGGACGCCGGGAGAGAGTTCGCCGACCTCGTCCAGGAACAGGGTGCCCCCCGACGCCAGCTCGAATCGTCCCGGCTTCTGGCGTTCTGCACCGGTGAACGCCCCGCGCTCGTGCCCGAACAGCTCGGATTCCATCAGGGTATCCGGCAAGGCGGCGCAGTTGATCGCCACGAACGGGCCGTCGGCCCGCCCGCTGGCGTGATGGACGGCGCGGGCCACCATTTCCTTGCCGGTGCCGCTCTCGCCGGTCAGGAGGACCGTCGCCTCCGTGGGGGCGACCTTGGCCGCGCGAGCCAGCACCTCTCGCAGGGCGGGAGAGCGCCCGATGATTCTGTCAAAGCCGTACCGCTCATCCAGCTCGTCGCGGAGCGTTGCCAAGCGTTGCTCCAATTTCTTGGCGTGAACTTCGACAGACGCCAGACGGCGCTGCTCCTCGGCGAGTCGTTGATGTTGGACCGTCAGGACGACGGCGGCGGAGACCGCGGCGGCTACTTCCGCGTCCAAACGGTCGTACCAGTTCGGACGACGCTTCCCGAAGTAGAACCCACCACCCACTCGCTCCCCGAACTTCATCGGAACGATGAGACACGATCGCCCGCCACCGTCAATGATCAGCCGATCTCCGGGGCGCGCCGGATCGAGCTCCGCGGGGGCGTCGTGGATCAAGGCCGTTTCACCGGCCTCGACGCGGGCCGCGAACGAGAAATCGTCCAGCGGAATCCGGGCCGGCGTTTCGGGGCCGCCCGGCGCGTCGTCGAACTCGGCCAGCATTTCCAGGTCGCGCCCGCTGGCGGTGAGCAAAGCCACCCCCACGCTATCGAAGTCCAGCACCGGGCGGATGGCGTCGGCCAAGCGCGCGAACACGTTGCGGACGTTCAGGCCGCCGCCCAGCGCATGGGCGAGGCCCTCCAGCGCGCGCAGGCGCCGCCGCCGCCGGCGCTCCCGCTGGAGCAGCACCACATTCTCGATGAACGGGGCGATAAGATCGGCGACCTGTCTGAAGGCACCGAGGTGGTTCTCGGTGTACGCCTGATCGTTGCGGGTGGTGGCGACCAGCGCGCCGATCGCCCGCCCACCGCTCTCCAGGGGGACCAGCAGCCCGGAGCGCAATCCAGCGTCCACGAGCTTCCGCTCGTGCGGATTCAGCTCGGCAAAACGCGGGTCCGTGGGAAAATCGTCTACCCGCATCGCCTTACCGGCAAAGACGGTGCGCAGGACCCATTCGGCAACGACGTACCGGGTCCCGGGGTCGAAGGCGGTGGTGTAGTGGTCCTCGTGGAGGAGGAGTTCCGGTGTGGCGTGCTCGGCCAGTACGGAAAATGTCCGGCCGTTCTCGTCCAGATAGTCCACCACAAGGCGATCATGGGGGACCCGGCGTTGCAGGTGATCGGAGAGCTGGTCGAGAAAACGCCGGGGGTCGAACTCCTCTTGCATGGAACGCCCGATCGCCACCAGCGAGGCCAGCAGGTCGGCCAGCAACGTGTTGGTGGCGCCCGCTAGGGCGCGGTCGGGTTCGCGGTCGGAATGCGTCATGGCCCTCGGGATACGCCGATCGGCGGCGTCAGGGGACGTCGGCAGGCCGGGTCGTCGGCGCGGCGTTCACACCAGTCGTTGACCGCCCTCGGCGACCACCTTGCCGTTCTTGACCACGCTTTCCACCAGGTTTACGCCGAAGTGATAACAGAGGTGCTCGTGATTCGGCGCGTCCAGGATGAGGACGTCGGCGTGCTTTCCCACCTCGAGAGTGCCGACGCAATCCTGCTCGCCGATCGCCCAGGCGGCGTTGATCGTCACGGCGGTGATCGCCTCGGCGGGGAGCATCCGCATCTGGGTGCACGCCAGGTTCAGGACCAGAGCCAGCGACTCGGTCATACAGGAACCGGGGTTGAAATCGGTGGCCAGGGCGACGGCGACGCCGCCGGCGATCATGTCACGGGCGCGGGCGTACCGCTGCAAATGGAGAAAATACGCCGTGCCCGGCAGGAGGACCGCGATCACGCCGGCCTCGGCCATGGCGTGGATGCCGTCGTCGTTGACGTGGAGCAGATGGTCGGCGGTCCGGGCCTTCAAACGGGCGGCCAGGGCGGCGCCACCCAGATCGGTGAGCTCGTCCGCGTGGACGCGCAGCTCCAGGCCGACGGCCTGGGCCGCGCGGAAGATCCGCTCCGTCTGCTGGACGCTGAAGACCCCTGTTTCGCAGAAGACGTCGCAGAATCGCGCCAGCTTCCGGGAAGCCACCAGAGGGATCATGCGGGTGATGACGAGATCGACGTACGCATCGGGGTTCTGGCGGAACTCCGGCGGGACCTCATGGGCCCCCATGAAGGTGGGGACCACGGTCGCCGGCCCGCTCTCCTCCAACTCCCGAATGACTTCCAGCATCTTGATCTCGGTGACGAGGTCCAACCCGTAGCCGCTCTTGGCCTCGACGGTGGTCGTGCCGAGCGTGAGCATGGTGTCGAGTGTCCGACGGGCGGCGGCCTTCAGGTCGGCCTTGTCGGCGGCCCGGGTGGCCGCCACGGTGGCGTTGATGCCGCCGCCGCCGGCGGCGATCTCCTGATAGGTCTTCCCCTGGATGCGCATGGCGAACTCGTTCTCGCGGCTGCCCGCGAAGACGAGATGGGTGTGCGGATCGACCAGGCCGGGCATCACGGTTTTGCCGGTCGCATCGATCACCTTACAGAAGGCCACGGGGCGCACGGCGGTGAGCAGATCCGTGGTCGGGCCGACCCAGACGATCTTTCCCCGACGGGCGGCGACGGCCCCCTGGCGCAAAATCCCCAGATCGCGCATCTCCGCGCCAAGCCGCGGTCGGCCCGTGGGGCCGGCGAGGGTTACGAGTTCCGCCGCCCCTTCGACGATCAGGTCCGCCTGGATCATGGAGAGTCTCCTCCTAATGGCCAATGACCAATGGACCAATGACCAATTAGGCGATCTTGAAGTCCACCCGGCTGTCCTTCACCTTGTCCTTCTTCTCCGGCGTCAGCCCCTTCGGTTCGACGATGAACAGCCGCTCAGCTTCGACCTTCCCCGACCGGAGGAGCGCATCCTTCACGGCGTTCGCGCGCTGGGCCGCCAACTGACGAAGCTCTTCCTCGCCGACCTCGATATTGGTGAGCATCAGCTTTTCCATCTCCGGCACCGGCAGGCTCTTCACCATGCCGATGAAGTTGCGGGGCTTGGGGAAGGGCTCGGCCCGATAGGCCTGCGTCAGATACTTCTCATACTCCTCCGGCGCCACCAGGACGTCGTCCAAGGGCACGGCGGCCTTGCCCTGCTTGACCAGATCGGTCAGTTTCTGCGCCTTGACCTTCCGTTGCATGAGCCATTGCTTGAGTCCTTCCCGATCCGCATCCGGGGAGACGTAGCCAGCGATCTCCAGCTTCAATCCGGGTTTCTCGGACAAAGCGGTGGAGAGCGCATCGAGCTTCTTGGCGCCGGCCTCCGGGATGGCGGCAAGGCCGGCGTCGAACTCCACATACTGCATCTCCTCGCCGCCGCCGAATGCCGCTCCCAGCAGTGCGAAGGGCGAGGTCACCGCCTTGGCGATGAGGTTGCCGATGACTTGGAGGACGATGCTCCAAACGCTGAACTTGGGGTCGTCGATGCTGCCCGTGACGGGAATATCAAGATGGATCTCACCGTTCCGGTCCTTGAGCAGAGCCACTCCAAGCTTCACGGGTAAGCTGGTCGCGGTGGGACTGTCCACCTTGTCGCCGAACGTGAACTGATCCACGAAGACTTTATTCTCCGAGTTGAGCTTGCCCTTGTCGATCAGATACTTCAGGTCGAAGGAGAGCTTGCCCTTCGCGATGGTGTATCCGACGTACTTTCCGGCATAGGGTGTCGCCGGGCTGAGATCCATCCCCGTGAACCGCGCTCGCACGTCGGCGAAGAGGTCCTGCTTCAACGGGTTGATCTTGCCCGTGATCTCCAGCGGGGCAGAGTTGTTCATCTTGCCGCGCAACTCCACGTCCGCCAGGCTGGTTTCCATCGAAGAGAGACCGGACACCCGGCCTGCGATCTCGGTCATGGTGGC
>JGI20214J51088_10002940_pt1 | contig 11262 bp, 17 predicted proteins | sample WetSurMetagenome_FD_51088 | JGI IMG/M metagenome (IMG submission 51088)
TAAGTAACCACTATTACTATGAAAGTATTAATTATTTACGCTCATCCTAATCCGATGTCATTTACAAAAGCTGTCCTTGACAATTTTGTGAGAGGTATTAAAGAGGCTGGACATCAATTTGATGTTGTTGATTTGTATAAAATAAAATTCAATCCTGTATTGCAGGATAAGGATTATGCATTTTTTGTAGATAAAGATCTGCCTGAATGGGTTTTCAAGCAAATGGACATGAGGAAGATGATAATTGAGCTTGCAGGTGGGCCTGTACGAAGAATGATTGCAAAATTGTACATTAAGAACAAGAGTGATGATGATCTGCGTGAACTTATTAGTTCTCAAAAGCCAAAGGATGTGATAATACAGCAAAAAAAAGTCGCTGAAGCGGATGTAATAGTATTCATAACACAGGTGATCTGGATGCACTTTCCTGCAATATTGAAGGGGTGGATGGAACGGGTTTTCTCCTATGGATTTGCATATAGTTTGAATGAAAGCGGATGGCAAGGTGATCCGGATGGCAGAATTCCTTTATTGAAAATAAAGAAAGCTATAATAATGCATCCTACCTTCTTTAATGAAAAGGTTTATAGGGAGAAAGGATTTAAAGAGTCAATGGAAAAAATTATTGATAAATGGAGCCTGAAATACCCCGGAATTCAAAATGTCGACCATATCTACTTCCATTCAATACTGGCAGTGGATAATGACACACGTAAAAAGTATCTCGAAATCGCTTATTTAAAAGGTAAANACCTATGAAATATGTCCTTTTCATCCCACTGCCTTTAGTAGCATCAACTAATGTGCAAAAGACTTTTTTTGTACTGCTTATTGTATGTGTATGCACTCATACTATCCGAACTACTTATGAAATACTAAAGCATAAAGAGACGCTGAAGGCAGGTAAATTATCGTTTGTGATAATGTTTACCAATATGTTATTNTTATGGGTTTCTTGGGTTCTTTTATGCAGTTATGATATTCTCAAAATTCATCTTCCCGCTGTTATCCGATATACGGGATTATTGATAGCCGGAATCGGATTGGTACTTTTCCTGGCAGGTTTGTTCACGATTAAAACTCTTGAAAGTTTTGATGGCGATCTTATAAAAACCGGGATTTATTCTAAAATAAGGCATCCCATGTATACGGGTTTTATACTTTGGCTGATTGGTTTCCCGGTATTCTTCAGGGCAGGTTTCTCGCTGATGCTTTCACTTCTGTTCATCGGGAACATACTTTTTTGGAGATATCTTGAAGAGAAAGAACTGGAAAACCGATTTCCAACTTACAACACATACAAAAAAACGACAATATTTTAATAGCAGTAAATTAACAGTTCCAGATATTCTTTTTCAAACTCTGGTAGTCTGCTAAATTGTCGTTTCATCATTATAAGTTTATCTTAATTTTTAANTTTTCAATTAACATCAGATAATGAGACTATTACTATTGACNTTGATAAANGAATTTCTTTCGAAAAAAAAATGCCACGTTAACAAGACCAATCATAACCGGAACTTCAACAAGAGGACCAATAACGGCTGCAAACGCTTCTCCTGAATTTATCCCAAACACAGCAATTGCTACGGCGATTGCCAGTTCAAAATTATTACTNGCTGCCGTAAAGGATAAGGTGGTAGATTGCTCATAGGTTGCCCCGATTCTTTTACTCATAAAGAATGACACAACGAACATAACCAGGAAGTAAATAACAAGAGGGATAGCAATACGAACCACATCCAGTGGGATTTTAATGATGTATTCTCCTTTCAAAGAAAACATCACAAAGATTGTAAACAGAAGCGCAATCAGAGTTAATGGACTGATTTTGGGAATGAACCTGGTATTATACCAGTCTTTGTCCTTCACACGAATTAGTACAAACCTCGTGAGGAAACCAGCAATAAATGGAATTCCCAGATAAATGAACACACTTTTTGCTATCTGGCTAATAGTTATCTGTACGACAGTTTCATTTGTCGGCAGTCCGAACCATGCGGGCAGTATTGCAATAAAAAGATATGCATAAACTGAGAAGAACAAGACCTGAAAAATTGAATTGAAAGCAACAAGTCCTGCAGCATATTCAGTGTCACCTTTTGCGAGCTCGTTCCATACAATGACCATGGCAATGCAACGTGCCAAACCGATAAGAATTAATCCGTACATGTAGTCGACATTGAATCGGAGGAAAATAATTGCCAGAACGAACATCAGAACCGGTCCGATTATCCAGTTTTGCACCAATGATAATCCAAGAACCTTCGTGTTTCGGAAAACATCACCCAATTCTTCATACTTCACCTTGGCGAGTGGCGGGTACATCATTACGATCAATCCTATCGCTATGGGAATGTTTGTCGTTCCTGAAGAGAGACTGTTCCAGAATTTGGCAATATCCGGACTTAACCACCCGGCAATAACACCTATAAACATTGCAAGGAATATCCAAAGAGTAAGATAGCGGTCAAGAAACTTTAGTCGTTTTGTTGATGGCATAATAGTGTTTTTTTATTGTTTATAGCCTGATACCGTGATGCTGTAAATACCAACTTTCCCATTTCTGAACAAGTCTAACTCATCACTGGTCAAATATTTTGTCAGTAGTTCATCAGGCAGAGATATTTCTTTTTGTTTATGCATCTGGATGTCTTTGAAGCCATTTTCTTTTATTATTCCAAGGTACTCATCCAATTCACTTGCTCCAGAGACACAACCAACATACATTTCAGCATCATGTCGCAACTTATCAGGAAGGAAACCTTTTATTACTACATCAGATACACAGAAGTGCCCGTCAGACTTTAATACACGGAATATTTCCGAGAATGCTTTGTTTTTATCAGGTACAAGATTCAGTACGCAATTTGATAGTACAACATCAAAGGTGTTGCTTGGCAACGGCATATTTTCAATATCACCCTTCACGAACACTACATTCGTGTAGCCAAGTTTCTTAACGTTTTCACCAGCCTTTTTAAGCATTTCATCAGTAAAATCAATGCCTGTGACTTTACCAGTTTCACCTACAAGTGCATGTGCAACGAAGCAGTCATTTCCTGCTCCGCTTCCAAGGTCGAGCACCGAGACACCTTTTTTGATTCCAGCAAACTGAGTCGGGATGCCGCAGCCAAGGCTTAAATCTGCATCAGGATTATATCCGTCCAGTTTTTCATAACTTTCATTGAAGACCGTATAATCAACTGATGAACAGCAATCAGTCGGTTGGCAACAACAAGATGACTGGTTTTGCTCGCCTGTTCCTTTGGCTATCTCACCATATTTTTCTTTAACCTTTTGTTTTAAATCTTCAGAATTCATAATAGTGGCTTTATTTGTTTGATATATAATTCATAAAANTGGTTTTTAATAGCATCCCTTACCCTGCGGAATTCATTCCAGATAAATGCATCACTCCCGATGGCTTTTGACGGGTCTTCAAACCCAATATGAAGTCGGTGTGAAACTTTACCTACAAAGACCGGGCATGTTTCTTTGGCATCATCACAAACTGTTATGACGTAATCCCATTCTTCACCAATATACTTCTCGACTGATTGTGGTTTATGATCACTGATATCAATCCCAACCTCATTCATTACCACAACGGCATTCTCATTTATTTTTGATGCAGGTTCAGTTCCTGCTGAGAATACTTTGATATTATTGTCAAATGACTGAAGAAAGCCTTGAGCCATCTGGCTGCGACAACTGTTTCCCGTACAGAGAATCAACACCTTCATGATCGCTATTTTATAAAATTTATTGATTTATTTTCTATGCCTTGGTCTCAACTGACAAACACAAGACCCGTCCAATTGCTCAGTAATATCTTTTTTAAGCGGAAGTCCATCCCTTTCCCAATCCACAATTCCACCTGCAAGGTTTGCTATATTATTAAATCCTTTGCCTTGCAGGAAAACCATTGCTTCGTGACTTCTCAAGCCGACCGAGTCTGCGACAATTAATGGGATATTTGTTGGAAGCGTCATGTAGTTTTCGACCAAAGTGCTGTGTGGCAGATGAATCATATTCGGGACATCAAAGTTCTTATAACCAGTAAGTCTCAGTTCCCTTACATCAAGAATAATAGCATTATTTTCAATAGCCTCTCTGTAAGCCTCACTTGCTGAGAGATTAAGAAATCCAGAACTTACGAATCCATGATTTAAAAAAGTCATGGCTGGTTTTATTATTTTGACAAGATGCTGTTGAACTACACGGGTTTAATTTTCTGATAAATCCCGTTTAAACACGTCTTATAAAACTCTTTTACTGCATTCTCATGTTCAGCCATTGGTTTCACGGGTACGAGGTCAACTACCTTTTCATAGTTCAAACCAGAATTGAAAAGTGTTTCGGTTGTTCCACTGAGCATTGCTGAAATTGTTTCCTTTGCTTCACTCTCCGACAAACCGTATGACAATCCAAGTTCTTTAAGTTGCTGCAATTGATACCAGAAATAAGTGTGACCCATAGCACTCACTATTGCATATGCCTCAATTTGATTCTCTGTGACAACAGGTACTTTGCCTAGCTTTTCAAAGGTTCTAAGAAATTCATTTACAACCTTTTTATCTGCCGACTGGGAAAAGAAGACTGGATTATAGCCTTTGTTTACGTAAGTTCCTGCATTTGGATTCATGCGTGCAAGATTTAGCACATCAGGAAGTACCGATGTAATTTTGTCAATGGTAATTTTTGGTGCTAACGATATCACCAAAGCATCCTTTCTGATGGAATTCTTGGTTGCATTTAATGTTTCCATTAGCACAGGCGGATGCAGTGCAACAAATACCCAATCTGCAGATGCAGCCTTGGATGAGTCAGTGCCTGAACTTTCGATTTGAGGATAATCTTTCTTCAAGGCATTAATTACTGTTTCATTAGTCTCGTAGACGAAGGTTTTTCCAAACGAAACATTGGCATTTTTAAATCCATTTAACAGGATTCTGGTAATGCGTCCGCCACCGATGAAGCCAACTGTTTTCATAAGAGGAAGGTTAAATAGTTATTGAATACACTACATTATTAAATTAAAAAGAAAACCTACTAACATTATTCCAACTGCCATGATGCCAGCAAAGGTCAATATGAATGGGAGTTTCAGAACTTTCTTCAGGATAATCATTTCTGGAAAGGAAAGACCTATTACAGCCATCATGAATGCTAATGCAGTTCCAAGTGATGCACCTTTTTCAATTAGTACTGATACTATCGGGATGATTCCAGCAGCGTTTGAGTAAAGCGGAACTCCAATAATAACTGATAGCGGAACACTATACCATGCTGACTTGCCCATTAATGAAGCCATGAAATCTTCTGGGACATATCCATGCGCCCCTGCACCTACTGCAATTCCAAGAACAACATATAACCAAACTTTGCCAACTATTTCTTTGACTGCATTGTATCCATCCTGAATGCGGTCAGTAAATTTCAGTTTTTCACCTTCTGTATCAGCGTTACCAAATTGAGACTGGTAAACCCAATCCTGTACCCAATGGCGAAGATTCAGTCTGCCTATTACCCACCCTGCAATTATTGCAATAACTAATCCAGACACAACATATATTACAGCAGTCTTCCAACCGAACATGCTGAAAAGCAGAACTATTGCGACCTCATTAATCATGGGAGAGGCAATGAGAAATGAAAACGTAACACCAATGGGTATTCCTGCTTCTACGAAACCGAGAAACAGTGGAATAGCAGAGCAGGAGCAGAATGGTGTGACAATGCCGAGCAGTGATGCCAGAACATTACCTGTAAAGAGTGATTTTCCTTCGAGTGCTTTTCGTGTTTTCTCTGGTGAAAAATATGAACGAACAATACCTACAAGAAAAATAATCAGTGTCAGAAGTAACAAGACCTTTGGAACTTCAAAAATAAAAAATCGTAATGCTTCTGTCAGGTGAGAACCTGCAGTCATGCCAAATACATCATCAATAAGCCAGTCAGTTGCAGGTTTGAGAAAATGATAAATTATATACCATACTGGCAGTAAAAGCAGGGGTGTTATTACTTTTCTGTTTATACTTATTGTTTGACTTGCCATATTCATTTCAACCACACATTATTTCAATTAACCACGAATAATCTTACGAAATAATAAATGCCAACACCTATAAAAAGCACTGCCACAACACGTCTGAACCACAGTTCAAATACCTTTAAGTGGTCATANAGNTTTCCGACACTTCCAACAGAATAGGCAAGTAGCCAGGCAAATATTATAACNGGCAGACNTGTGGCTATTGCAAATACTACTGGAAGATATAGTCCACTTGCACTTGCTACTGTGATGGGGATAAGCATTGCGAAATACAGTACGCCGCTATATGGACAAAATGCCAGTGCGAAAACCATCCCAAGCAAAAGAGTGCTCAGGTAACTCCCTTTGCCCTCATTTCCAATTTTCTCAGTTAAACCAGAGAAACCTGGGAATTTTATTTTAAACACATCCAGCATCAATAATCCAATAATTATTAGAAGCGGAGCGAGGATTTTCTCACCCCATCCCTGAAATAACCTTGATATGTTCATCTGGCTTGCTCCGAAATATATAATAAGTGCCAGGCCTGTGTAACTGATTGCCCGACCCAAAGTATATATCAAACCATTTACGAATACTCTTTTTCTGTTGTCTATATCACGGCTTATGAACCCAATTGCAGAGATATTTGTGGCAAGAGGACAGGGACTTATGGCTGTCATAAGTCCAAGTATCAAGGCTGTAACGACCGAATAATGTGAATTTTCAAGTATGTTATTCAGAAATTCCATATTACTCAGAAAAGCACCTTGTCGATGCCAGATTTTATTTCTGACTTCATTTTATCAGGATCGTGAGCAGCCATCCANACGGCNCTTGTTATGTTCAGTTTCTTATCGCCACGTACAACCATCATTGTCTGTCCACCGACACCCAAGTTATCTGCAATTCCTTTTGTACTGGTTTCATCAAGGTTCAGGGAAGTGAAAGAATATTCTCCAGCCTTAACTTCGTTTGGGTACAATGCTTCAATTGCTTTACGTGCATTTTCTTCAACTGCCAGACATGTGGCGCACCTGCGGGTGAAATGGAAGTAATAGACATTTACATTTGATGTATTAATTGCCTGAACTACCTCTTTTTTGTTTCCCTGATTATTACATGAAATACTGAATAACACAAATGCCAGTATCGAAACAAATAATGTAATCCGTTTCATAATTTGCCTTTATTAATATTTTGATAATACTTCTTTAATCTCTGCTGCGGAAGGTACACGACCCTTTATTTCAACTTTCCCGTTCACAACGAGGGCAGGTGTAGCCATTATATGATATTTCATTATTTCTGTAATATCTTCCACCTTTGTTATGGTAGCTTGAATTCCGTTCTTTTCAACTACTTCACGGGTTAATTTTTCCAGTGATTTGCATTTTGGACAACCTGTACCCAGAACCTTAATTTCCATATCATTACTTATTATTCATTTCGGACTAAACCGAAACATATAGTTAAATTTTTTTATTTCTTAAAGAATTTAGCGAATATCAGCCTTGCTTCTTCCCAATTCTGCGGATTAATGCAGTATTTTATATATGGTGGGTTTATTTCACCCTGAATAAGTCCTGCGTCTTTCAGTTCTTTCAGATGCTCCGATAGAGTTGAACGGGCAATAGGAAGAATCTCTGCCATATCACCGCTATAGCAGCATTTATTAAGATTCTCTGCCAGATATTCAAGTATGAAAACACGTGTAGGATTGGACAAAGCCTTACCGTAACGTGCTATTTTCTTCTGATTATCTGTTACTGGATGTTCCTTCTTTACCATTTGAGTTCATTTCGGAAATTCCCGAAACAAAAATAAACTTTATTATTGAATAGCAAATCAGATTTTTAAAAATAGTTATTGAAGACTATGATTTAAGTGAAGTAGGGTAAATCGATTTAAACAATTGGATTACAGGATGAACAAACATTTAAAGAACTTGTTTTAATTTAAAAATTGCGTGATAGAAATAATTTTCATTTGTCTGGCAGCATTTTTTACCGCTATCCTGACTTTTTTCTCAGGCTTTGGACTTGGGACAATCTTAATGCCTGTATTTGCAATCTTCTTTCCTGTTGAAATTGCAATTGCATTAACCGGAGTAGTACATTTTTCAAGCAATATCTATAAAGTCATACTGGTCGGGAAGAAAGCCAGTAAAGAGGTTTTATTAAATTTCGGCATTCCTGCAATCCTTGCGGCATTTGTCGGTGCATGGTTATTGTTAAGAATTACTAAGATGCCATCACTTTACCACTATCAAATGTTTCACAAAGTGTTTGAAATTACCCCGGTGAAACTTATAATAGCAATTCTTTTAATTGTTTTTTCAATTATTGAAATCGTACCTTCATTTAAAAAATTGCAATTCAATAAAAGACGACTTGCTTTGGGTGGTTTGTTGAGCGGCTTTTTTGGCGGTTTAACTGGCATACAGGGTGCTATTCGAAGCGCATTTCTTATAAAAAGCGGATTGTCAAAAGATGCCTACATTGCTACAGGAGTAGTAATTTCCTGCTTAGTAGATTTTACGAGGCTTTCGGTATATGCTTCACGATTCAAAGAAGCAAATCTTCAGGAACATACAACATTAATTATTTCCGCAGTCTTAGCAGCCATTGCCGGTGCATCAATAAGCAATATAGTGTTAAAGAAAATAACCCTGAAATTCATTCAGGGACTTGTTGCAACAATGCTTATTCTAATCGGAATTGCATTAGGTGCGGGAATTATCTAATACCTTTGAGATATGAAAAAACTTCAGTACTTCATTTTTAAGACTGCGGACGATTACAGGTCAGTCTTGCCAAGGCTGATTGTCGGACTGGTTTTTCTTTCGGAAGGAATCCAGAAGTTCCTTTTTCCTGAACTTGTCGGTGCGGGACGTTTTGAAAAAATCGGATTTGCCAATCCTGAATTTCTCGCATCATTTGTGGCTTGCTTTGAAATTGTATGCGGCACCCTTCTGTTAATTGGATTAACAGTCAGAATTGCAGCAATACCCCTACTGATCATAATTACAACTGCAATCGTAACAACGAAGATTCCAATATTACATGATAAGGGATTCTGGTCGATGGCTCATGAAGCACGAACGGATTTTGCCATGACATTACTTCTTATTCATTTAATGATTTTTGGCGGTGGAAGATGGTCAATTGATGCAAAAATCCATAAATCTTTAATTACCTGAATTATGAAAACTTATGGCAATGATTCGTTTAATCCCCACAGGGATTATAAAAATAACTGACGTGAGTTTATTCACAGAAGTATCATCGTAGGCACAGTGGCAGGTGTCGCTGGTTTAGGTTTAGTCACACCAATGATGTTAAAACCTTCTGGAACCTTTTTCTTGTTTATTCCAGTAACTCCGGTTATCTGATGCCAGAAGCCTGCTGCCAGCTTTGTAAAGTTACTTTATCCTGATTACAGAATCAAATGAGGATTAGATAATTAGAAACCCTAACCAGAATTTTTGCAGCTATTCCTCTGTTCCGGCTTTAATAACTTTTGTGGCAAATAATTCAATAAGTAACCAGTAGATTATACCGGCGGTAGTAAAGAACATGAAACCTGTTATACCGTCTTCAAGAAATGAGACTGAACTTATTAGAGAAACTAGGAATCCCATCTGCATTCCGTGTAAAAAGTAAATGATTTTTAGCCTGCTTACCGACAGTGATATTATTGAATCTTCAAGATACTGAGACGTATATCCAATAGATCAAGATACTTCTCTTTCATCCCTCTTGATAAAAAACTAATATCAATTAACTCCTTCCACTTCGGAACTGATAAAGAGATTGTCTCAAGAACCTTATCAATACTCTTTGTGGTCAGTTCGCATCTTTGCATACCAAAGTAATCAACCAAAATGTTACGAGTTAAGCGCTCCTTCTTACCTTTCAATGGTAAAGCAATTTCTTCGTCTTGTTTCTTATATTCTATTGTGGAATTGACCAAGTCATAACATGGAGATAGCTTTACCTTACCATCTTCACTGATAATGGAGAAATTCTTTAAATGCATATCTTCATTACCAATTAAATAATTAAATATGACCAGTTTAAACAGTTTCAAATTTTCAACGGAAGGGAAAGTGCAAAACTTATTTATTATTGCAACAACCTTTTCCATACTGTAATTGTATTTTGTGTCTCTGCTTAATCCTGCCAACTGGGCAAAATCTTCTACTGGAACTTTATCATTCTGTCCCTTCCTGTCAAACCGCTTGATGAAATAGGTAAGTGTGGTATCCTTTGACCATATTAAACCATGTAAAGGAATTTCCAAACCAATTTCACTCGCGAGCCTCATTGACAAGTCTTCATTCTCTGGCATCTGTGAATATAAGTGATGTTGAGGTTTGAGTATATATTTTCCACCCTTGTCAACAATATCGAATTTACCTTCGCTGATGCTCAATTTTGCACTTAGCTTCGGCTGTACTCCCTGAATTGACATTTTCGATGCCCGGTTGTAAGCCTCTATTCGTTGTTCCTCTGCAGTATACTCAAGGTCTTTAAGTGTTTTCAGTTCAGGTGACAAGAGTCTTAGACCTGCATCACTGTAACGATTGTCCCCACTTGGAGCATAGGTAATTGTGCAACGGTTCATTCTATAACTTCTTTTACTGTAACGACTCCAACCATATCCTCTCCAACAGCTAATAATTGTGAGAAGTGATCATTTTTATCAATTTTTTTAATCTTCAGCAAGCCTTCCAGCTGAATTCCTTCCGGTAATAATCCATCGAAAAACGGTGGAAATCCATTGAATTTATAGACCCTGACAATTACAGGTAGCGTTCGTGAAACCTCAAGACCATTATATCCATCAAGGTATTCAAATATGTACTCTTTGCCTTGTTTTAATTCGGTTAAAATTCCAGCTTCNACTCCTTTCACAAATACCTTAGCCTTTCTCATTTCAAGTGTTTTGTAAATTCTCAATTAGGGGACTTGTTAATACTATTTTGATATTCAATACCTTGAGTATTTTACGAAGGGTATCCAATTGAACGGTTTCTTTTCCCTTTTCAATATCGTAAATGACAGTTTTACCAACACCTGCCATATCTGCCAATTGTACACGACTTAATTTGGCTGCTTTACGATGCATCTTAATTATATCTCCTAATTCCTGTGGCTTTGTCATATTTTACTTTTATAGCGGTAAAAATATAGGATATATTTGATAAAAGCAAAGCATTT
>JGI20214J51088_10002942_pt1 | contig 11259 bp, 8 predicted proteins | sample WetSurMetagenome_FD_51088 | JGI IMG/M metagenome (IMG submission 51088)
CCCCCGCCGGTGCCGTGGAAGCGCTCTCAGCCCAGAAGGAGCAAACCCCCTTGAGCATTTCTCAAGTGGCTGTAAACCGTGGCCACTTTGATCCCGGTCGTGGGGAGACCGTGGTCATTTCTTATGCTCTATCCCGGCCGGCTAAGGCGGTGGTCAAGATATTCGATCCCGAAATGCAGTTGGTGCGGGATCTGGTGTCCGAGAGCAGGGGTGAGTCGCAGATTCATACAATTGTTTGGGATGGGAAAGATGCTCAGGGAAGGACAGTTCCCGATGAAGCCTATTTCTTCACCATTGAAGCAGTCGATTACCACGGCAATACGGCATTTTATGATCCTGCAACCTTTTCCGGCGGCCGGGCGGTCACCCCGGATGAGGTGCGATTTGACCGCGAGCAACAGAGAGTCCTCTACCGCATTCCGGAAGCTTCCCGGGTGAAGATACGGGCCGGCATATCCGCCGGGGGGCCGCTTCTGAAGAACATCTTGTACGGACTCCCGCGAGCCGCAGGTGAGCACGAAGCATCCTGGGATGGAAAAGATGAAAGCGGCAGGATTGATGTTACCGTACAGAAGGGTTACCAGCTGACGGTGGAAGCGACCACCCTGTTTGAAAACAGCGTCATTGCTCGCGGCAACAGCGAATACGATTTTTTCCATTACCGAAGGGACATTGCCTTTGAAAGACCCGGGAAAGTCGAGCGGCCCCTTCGCGGCCGAGAATTGGCCTGGATGGGCCTACCAAGGCCGGAGCCCATCAGGATGACTCCCGAGCCCAAATTTCGCATTGAATTACCAGACGCAGAGCTGAAATTTCAAACGGGCGCTCCATTGTTTGCTGGCAAACTCCCCATAAGAATTTACCTGGATGAAGCCATTAAAAAACACATAACCGAACAACGGTACGAAATTATCTTCTTTGTTGATTTTCGGTTTGTAACGGAAAAAGAAGAGGGATACTCTCCTTTTACCCTGATTTGGGACACCTCGGGAACACCCGATGGTGAGCACATTGTCACCATAAATGTGGCGACATTCTCGGGGGAGGTGAGCAGTGGCAGTGCCGCGGTGACGGTTCGAAATGAACGATAAGGATCCTGCTGAACCGATGAACCGATGGAAAGCGGCAAAAGGGAATGCACCATGAGAGGGGATAAAGTCGATTCGTTATTAGAAAGGAGCTCCCGGTCAGGAATGATGCGGGGCATTCTGCCGCTCTTACTGGCCATTGCCGTGGTGTGTGNGGATGGCGGATGTTCCCAGAAAGTGGACCGGGAAGTGGTGATCTACACCTCCTTGGATCAGGTTTTTTCTGAACCGATTTTGAATGATTTTGAAAAGGCCAGGGGGATCAGGGTCAAGGTTGTCTACGACGTTGAGGCATCAAAGACCACCGGCTTGGTCAATCGCCTCATCGCCGAGAAGGAGCGACCCAAGTGCGACGTGTTCTGGAACTCCGAGATCGCTCGCACCATTGCGCTCAAACAGCAGGGTGTTCTGACGCCTTACCGTTCCCCGGCAGCGGAGGACATTCCTGAGACCTTCAGAGACAAAGAAGACTATTGGATCGGCTTCTCGGCGCGGGCGAGGGTGCTGATCTACAACCGGCTGCTGCTTCAGGAGCAGGATCTTCCCCAATCCATATTCGAACTCACTGAACCCCGATGGCATGGAAAAGTGGTCCTCGCCTACCCCCTCTTCGGCACCACNGCAACCCAGATCGCCGCACTCTACGTGGCACTTGGCAGAGACCGGACGGAAGCCTACCTCAAGGCGCTCAACGCCAATAATGTGGTCATTGTGAACGGCAACGCCGTTGTCCGGGATGTGGTCGTGGAAGGCCAGTTTCCTCTGGGATTCACCGATTCGGACGATGTCAATGTAGCGGTCCAGTCGGGAAAACCCGTGGGGTTGATCCTGCCGGATGACAAAGGCTTGGGGACGCTGCTCATTCCCAATACCGTGGCGTTGATCAAGAACGGTCCGCACCCGAAGGAAGCACGGGAACTTATCGATTATCTTTTGAGCCGGGAGGTGGAAAACCGGCTTGCCTTTTCCGAGGCCGCTCAGATCCCGGTTCGCGCCGGGGTGGAGAAGCCTCCGAATGTCCTCGATATTTCCGCCATCACCTGGATGAAGGTTGATTATCAGGAGGTTGCAGAAAAGATCCATGAAGCCGGAAGGTTTTGCCAAACCCTCTTTGCAAGATAGACTCCATGAAGCCGCCCCGCACCCTCACCTGTCTTGGAGTCCTGATTTTTGCGTTGACCTCCCTTTTGCCCATCGTTTGCATCACCTTCGCTCCCTTTTTCGGAAATGATCCCAGGCTGACCCATGACCATACCCTTCTCCTGGGCGAGCGCCATTGGCGTCTGGCCATTAACAGCCTGGCCGTAGCCGCCGGCGCCACTTTTCTGGCGCTGGCTCTCGGGGTTCCTCTGGCTTTCTTGATCTCGAAGACGAACCTGATCGGACGAAACCTTTTCAGCACGGTTTGTGTGCTTCCGATTCTTATTCCACCGTTCATGCATGCGATCGTTTGGAGCCGTCTGCAGCAAATGATAGGGCCGACGACCGGCCTGCAGGTGCATAGTGTCGGGGGAGCCATATGGGTGCTTGGCCTGGCCTACTACCCCTTCGTCACCCTGCTGACGATGAGTGGTTTGAGAGTCGGCGACAGAAGTCTGGAGGAAGCCGCCCTGCTCAGCCGGGGAAAATGGTGCACCTTAAGACACATCTCGTTGCCGCTGACAACGCCCCATATCTTCACCGGAGCCATCTTTGTCTTCGTGTTCTCGATTATGGACTTTGGCGTTCCGGACATAATGAGGGTGGCTGTCTATCCAGTGGAGATATTTGTGCAATTCAGCGCCTTCTATAACGAGCGGGCGGCAGCGATCTACTCTTTGCCCCTGATCACGGTTGCGCTGATTTTAATGATCCTGCAAAGGCGGCTCATGAGGGACCGGGCCTATGTGAGTCCGGGCGGTGGCGTATCGGGTGTGGTCAGCTATGCGCTGGGATCGGGAAATATCCCTGGTTTCCTCTTCTGTTGCCTGGTTTTTGGGCTCTCCGTCGGCGTGCCCGTCGCCGTTTTGGTTAAGGGTGCGGGGAGCTGGTCCAACTACCTCAGAGTCTTCCAGACCTCTGTAGAGCAGACCCTCTTCAGTTTTTCCCTTGCGGCTGCGGCCGCGACCCTCGCCGTTTTGCTTGCCCTTTTATTGTCTTATCTGATGGTCAGATCGACCGGGTGGCAGAGCACAGCCCTTTCCATTGCCGTGTTCATTCCCTTCGTGGTGCCGTCAACATCGCTGGGGGTCGGTTTGATCGAACTCTGGAATCGGCCGCTGGTGGACATGATCTACAGTAGCCCTCTCATTGTGGTAATGGGCTATCTTTCGCGCTACCTCCCCTTTGCCGTGGTGACCATTCATTCCGGGCTGAAGCAGATCGATCAGCGTCTGGAAGAGGCGGCGAGCCTGGCCGTTGGAGAGTGGACCCGGGTGATGCGTCAGGTGGTGGTGCCCTTGCTTTGGCCGAGCATCCTGAGCGGCTTTTTTGTGGTTTTTGTGCTATCGTTGGGAGAATTGGGGACAACGCTCCTGGTTATTCCTCCCGGGCGGGAAACCATTCCCATCAAGATCTATAATTTGATGCACTACGGAGCGGACTCTTCGGTGGCCGCCTTGTGCCTCATCATGACCGCGGCGAGCATGCTTTCTGCCGGCCTGCTGCTGCTATTTTTGAGACAAACCGGCGCCGCGCGGCTCAGGAGCTTTGATGCTCGTTATTGATAACCTGCAGAAGCACTATGGACCCATAAAGGCCCTCAACGGGGTGACCCTCCGGATGTTTCCAAATGAGGTGCTGGCCCTGATCGGACCCTCCGGCTGCGGCAAGACGACCCTTCTCCGGCTCATTGCCGGTTTTGAAAAACCCCTGGGGGGCAGGGTAGTGATCGACAATGTCGAGGTGAGCAGTCCCTCGGCCATGATGCCCCCGCATCGGCGAAAACTGTCGATGGTCTTCCAGGACCTCGCCTTGTGGCCGCACATGACCGTCGCGCAGCACCTCGAATTCGTGTTCAAAAAGGAAGGTCGAACCAAGCAAGGGGTCCGGGAAGGGATTGGCGGGATCCTCCAAAATGTCCGCATCGAGCACCTCCGTGACCGTTATCCGCATCAGCTTTCGGGTGGCGAGAAGCAGCGTCTGGCAATTGGCCGGGCCCTGGCCTCGTTTCCCTCCTACCTGCTCATGGATGAGCCCTTTAGCCACCTCGACCCGCGATTGAAAGAGGAGCTCCAGCAACAGCTTCTCACTCTGAACCATCAATCCAACATGGGAATCCTCTATGTGACGCACAACATGGAAGAGGCCCACGCCGTTGCCGGTAGGCTTGCGTTCATGGACACGGGGGTGCTGGTCCGCATGGATGACACGAGAGACCTTCTCGAACGCTACTCGACTGAAAGGGCAGAAGGTTTTGAACCAATCAAATAGGCGCAGGAAGCGATCGGTCACGCCGCTTCTCAAGTGCATCCTGGTCATGATGCTCCTGATAGTCGGGTGTTTCATCAAATCCGCATCGGCCGCGTCGGGTGGGGACGAACCCCACGTTTTTTCCACCTGGGAGGGTTTCGAGGCGGATAAGTGCGCCTCCATATGGCTGATCAAAAGGTTCGTCGACCGGGAAGCGAGCTTCAGGTTCTTCCCGAAGGAAGAAACGCCCATGGCCGGTATTCCCTTCGACACCCCCGATGCCCAACTCAGACGCTATCACAACCGGTCCACCTTCGAATCGATATTGGTTCGCTATCATATCGCAGATCGAAAGCTGATCCACCTTGGCAGGATTGTGCACGACATCGAGATAAACTTGTGGGAAAAGAAGGTGATGCCGGAGACGGCAAAGGTTCAGGAGGCTTTAGCCGGCATCATCAAGAACGCAAAAGATAATGAAGAAGTGATCGAGAAAACGATGGAGTACTTTGATGCGTTCTACGGCAAGCTGCCGGCCGAACCCAAATCGCCTTGATCTCATGCGCAGAAGACCCCCTGGAAAAGTCATCGTCGAAGCCGAGGTCGCGGCCGGCCCCCTGGTTGCCACCTTGAAAAGCCGTTTGCCGGCATCCGCGTTTCACGTTGTGGAAAGAATCCCGGACCGCCAGGTGTATGACCCGGATGTGCTCGAGGTGGTTGCCTTTCGCGGCCGCCTCCTGAAGTCCTGTCCGGGAACGCGCCACTATTTCTGCTGCGGCTATCGGATCCTTCACTTCGGCGTCCAATGTTCGCTCGGGTGCACCTACTGCATTTTACAGGCTTATCTCAATCAACCCAACTTGAGGCTCTTCGGCAATACCGACGAGATCCTGAAGGCCCTGGGCGAGGAGCTTCATTCCCGGCCCGACCGGCTTTACCGGATCGGCACCGGCGAGTTCACCGATTCCCTGCTGCTCGATCCATGGACGGGTTTATCGGGGCAACTGGTTCCCTTTTTTGCCCAGCAGCCTAATGCCGTTCTGGAACTGAAAACCAAAACGAACTTTATCGAGAACTTGGCGGGTCTGGACCATAATGGCCGCGTCCTTGTCGCCTGGTCCCTCAATGCCGAAGCGGTGGTGCGCAGCGAAGAGCCCCACGCAGCGTCGCTTCAGGAGCGCTTCGAGGCCGCCTGTCAATGCGCTGAATGGGGATACCGACTGGCATTCCACTTTGATCCGATGATCGAGCACGGGAACTGGCGCAAGGGCTACGGGGAGGTGATCGACCGGCTGTTCGCGACGGTCGATTCGCGGCGGGTGATTTGGGTGAGCCTCGGGGCCTTGCGCTTCATGCCCGAGCTCAAACCGATGATTTTGTCGCGGCATCCCACCAGCCGCATTCTGAGCGGCGAATTCATTCGCGGTCTGGACGGTAAAATGCGCTATTTCCGTGATATCCGGGTGGAGCTCTATCGATTCATGGTGGAGCGGATTCGAGAAATCGATCCCGGCCTTTGCGTCTACCTTTGCATGGAAGGGAGAGATATCTGGCGAGAAGCCGTTGGCTTTTCTCCCGACGAGCGCGGGGGATTGCCTGCCATGCTGGATCGTGCCGTCGAAGAGCGCATGACGGCACGGCTAAGCCTTTGACTGCAAGTCTAAAATGGTGTAGACGGTGGGCTGACGGGGACCGAGGCTCGGAGCTGACTTAGGAGCCGTCCGAAAACAAGTTGCACTCACTCAGACCCTGTTTCAAAGCACGAAGGACACGAAGAAATCACTTCGTGGCCCCCGCGCTCTTCGTGGTGAAAGAGGGTGCTTTATTTTTGGAAAACTTCTTGGCGAATCAGGAACTTCACGGAAAGAGGAGCGGTGAATATCCATGGAATACGGACTAAGACGCTATGAAGCTACCCAAAGGTTGCTGTGGTTTCTCTTTTTTCTTGCCTGCCTCGGGATCGCCTATCTGACCGTGCCGATGCCGCCCCAAGCTCCTCCGCAAGCCTCACCCATGTCTCCGGCCTTTCAACCGGAGCTGTTCAAATCCGTTGGCTTCTGGTTTGATTTGCGGGGGCTTCGCGTCGAACCTTTTGGCAGGGTCATGATCTATCTCGTTTGGGCGAGCTTTCTTTTCTTGTTGGGTCGCCTCCTGGGTTTGATCGTCCAGTATGCGGGGAAATTATACGTTCTCGGTCTGCTGGGAGCGAACCTCAAGCGACCCGACGAGGACCGTACGGCACCCGCTCAGGCGGGTCGTTCGGCAAGGCCTGAGGCCAACCTCCCGGTACTGCTCCTCTTGAAGAAAACGGACAACATCTTGCTGCAGCTTGTATTCCATCCCTTACGACGTCTCAGGGTGTTGCTCACCAATCCCCAAAGGAGCTTTTCTGCCGAGGGGTTGTCGGAAAAGGAGCGACGTCTGGCGGAAATGGACTGGGAGATCCTTTTGGGTTCCTGGACGCCCTTTCGATGGCTCTTGCGGTTTCTGCCTGTCCTGGCCGTCATTCAGACCGTCTGGCTTCTCCAGCCTCCTCTTCAGTCAGCCCTCTCCGGTCAGAAAGACCTGCAGGAGCTTTTGGGATTTGCCTTCAATGCCTTGCTTCCCCTCATTCAGATGATCTTTCTTACCGTCATCCTCAGCCTCGCATCGGGATTGCTCAAACGGATTGACAGCTTTTACCTCTCCGGGGTCGATGCTCTATTCTACGATCGTTTCCTGACGAGACTGCCTTTCCAGAGCAGCGATACCCCGATTCTGATTGAAATGCTGCACAAGAACTTTCAAGAACTCAATACGGCGTTGCGTCGACTGGAGCGCGCCGTTGCAGCCGGAAAGGATGCGGAAGGCCAAGATACGCAGCAACGACGAAGCAAGGATCAGTAATGGGCCGCTTCGCGCACAAGAACCGGGAACGGGGGTCCGGCAGCCCAAAAGGCAAGAACCATGGCTCCCTGGTGGGTCCTCTGGTGGGAATGATCATCGCGCGCCACCCGTCCTTTGCCACCAACCCCGTCGGAGACTGGGGAGAGCTCGTGGGAGAACCGGTGGCTCACTACTGCCAGCCTCGATCGCTCAAGGAAAAAGTCCTGGTGGTCGTAGCCTACGATTCCGTATGGAAGCACCATCTGGAGTTGCACAAGAGCGCCTTGATGGAAAAGATCAACCTGGGGCGTGCCGAACCGTTGGTGGAAAGAATTGTCATACGCGTGGGCGAGCTGCCTGAAACCGCTCCGCCGCTGAATCCGACCCGCCAGGGTCGGGCGAAAACCGGGACCGGGAAGACTCCCTTGAAGAAAAGAAAGAAAACCCCCTCCCGTCCCCTGACGAAAGTTGAGAAAGCAGTGCTGATGGGCCTCCCGGATGCCGACTTGAGGGCCGTTGGAAGCCGCCTGCTCAAGCGAATTCCGTTGGACACGTGTGAGAGACGAGGGACGAATGACGAATGACGAATGACGGGTTGTCGGAGACCGGGGACTGGTGACCGGTTAGGCACAGGGATTCTGTTCCTTGTCGCGTCTCTCGTGGACCCTCACTCGTCACTCACCGGCGCTTACTCCCTCAGGCCTCACTTTCCACTCCTGACTGCTTTTTCCCAATTCTCCATGGTCCTTACTCCTTACTGATTACTCCCTGCTGCTCCTTGCTCATCGCTTCCCCGATGGTCTTCGCCAGGGCTGCGGGAATGCCCTTGATTCCCAGCAGTTCTTCCCGGCCGGCTTGCCGAAGGACTTCGATGCTGTCGAAATGCTGAAGCAGAGCCTGTTTTCGCTTTCGCCCGATCCCCGGTATGGCGTCCAATGCCGAGGAGAGCAGTTCCCGACCATGAAGGTTCTTGTAGTGGGATAGGGCAGAGCGGTGAGCTTCATCGCGCAGTCTTTGAAGCAGGTGCAGAAGGTCTGGAGAATGAGACAGGAAGAGCGGGTTCTTGCGGCCGGGAACATAGATTTTTTCGTAGAACCCCCGCCCTTTGGAACCACGGTCCGCCTCCCGTTCTTTGGCGATGCCGATTACCGGCAGCCGGGGGCCAATTTGCTTTTCTTTCAGGAGACTGCCGATGCGGTTCAACTGTCCCTTGCCCCCGTCGACCACCAGGAGGTTCAGACTGGAGGCGATTTCGGGTTCATCTCTCAGGAATCGCTCCACCACCTCGGCCATCATGGCGGTGTCGTCAGGTTCGTTTCTGCCGGAGATCCGGTAGTGCCTGTAGGATGCTCGATCGGGTTCACCGTTGGCAAAAACGACAATCGCTCCGACGGCATGCATTCCCTGGATATTGGATATATCGACACAGGCCATGCGTTCCGGGGGGTGGGGGAGCTTCAGCCGGCGCTGAAGGCCCTGCAGCATCGCGGCATCCTTCTGCTGCCGCTTGAGGTGGACGCTCAGCCGTTCCCTGGCGTTGCTTTCGGCAAGGTCCAGAAGATAGCGGCGGTTCCCACGCCGGGCCGGCAAAATGCGGACGCGTTTGGCCTTCAATTCGGTGAGCCATTCTTCCAGGGTGTTCCGGTCTTCCAACGGAACGGGGACGATGATTTCATCAGGGACAAAGCGACCGTCGGCATAGTATTGCTGAATGAATGAGCGCAGGAGGTCGCCCCGTTCTCCTTGAGCTTCTTTCAGATCGAAGTCGCGCTTTCCGTTCACCACCCCCTGGCGGATGAACAGGGCAAAGAGTATGGTCCGGCCTTCCTCCTGATGGATAGCCAAAACATCCTGGTCTCGAAATCGATCCGACACGATCCGCTGCTTCTCGAGCACTGCCGCCACCCCCTTGAGGCGATCCCGGTACCATGCGGCTTTCTCAAAATCCATGGTGTTTGCGGCTTCTTCCATGCCCTGCCTTAATTGATGCTGGAGCGCATCGGTCTTCCCCTGAAGAAAGAGGATCACCTCATTAACCGCCTTGCGGTATTCCTCCTGGCTAACCTTGCCCGCGCAGGCACCCAGGCAGCGGCCCAGAGAATGATTCAAACAGGGCCTCTCTCGTGGAATCAGCTTCTTCCCCTTGCAGTGTCGCAGGGGGAATAATTGGTTGAGCACCTTCAGCGTTTCCCGAACCGAATAGGCCGAGGGATAGGGCCCGAAATAGAGTGCCTTGTCCTTCTGAAATCGGCGCACCACATCCAGGCGCGGGAAGGGGTCTCGCGGGTCGATGCGCAACGCCGGATAATTCTTGTCGTCACGCAGAATGACATTGTACCGAGGGCGGTGCTTCTTGATCAGGCTGGCTTCAAGGAGCAGGGCTTCCTTTTCGCCTGAGGTGATTATGAATTCAATGTCCGTAGCCTTGGCAAGGAATACGCGGGTCTTGACGTTTCCTGAAACGCTGCCTCGCAAATAGCTGCCGGCGCGCTTTCGCAGGTCCTTGGCCTTCCCCGCGTAAAGAATCGTGCCCTCCACATCCCGGAACAGGTATACCCCGGGCAGGTGAGGCATGGAGGCTATGCTGGACGCGAGGGGATGGGTGTCCCTGCTGCCCGTCTCCGGGGATGGTGAGCGATCCGGTGAGGATGAATAATCTTCCATGGGCCTTAGTCTTTGCTCGGATGGACAAAATGAGCACCCGATCTGAGCGTTTTGCAGGTGCTGAAGGCCAATTGGGACGGGGGCGGAGCCCTTCACGGCAATCATGACGCGAGAACCGTGAACGGCCCTCGCAAATGTGCCGCAAAGACCTGATTCGTGTCCATCCGGAAAGGTCCCCGATTTCTCCTCCCCCTCGATGGGGGAGGCTGGGTGGGGGTGAAAAGGGATGTGACTGCTGACCCTTGATCAACCCCCTCCCACTGCCCCTCCCGCCAAGGGAGGGGTTTCCGGTTGCGCAGCCCTTGATCGGCTTTCCGAGTGTAACTGTGCGGAGGATCCAATTGCAAGAGGATGGCGATTGAAAAACCTGGACAGGCAGGGGTAATTTTGGTAAAAGGCTGACACATTTGGTCGGGACGTGGCTCAGCTTGGTAGAGCGCTGCGTTCGGGACGCAGAGGTCGCTGGTTCAAATCCAGTCGTCCCGACTCAATAGCATCTAGGGGTTTTCACCTCGTCTCGGTGATGTTGCCGGGAATACACGGTAGCCATCTGCCGCCGCAACCGCAAACGCCAATGGCCGTTCAAGGAAATCTTGCGGAACGTCCTTTCATTTTTTGAATTTAGCCGTTATAAGACTTGGGAAGGTGCGGCTCAGAGTGACTGCACCCTGTGATTCGGTAGACGGTTAAGTTTGCCCTCGATTTTGGTCACACTAGCCCATTGCCTTACTGTGACGATCATAGCCAATGGGCCTTCCTTGCGCCATTGAGGTCGAATAGAATCTACGGGATCTGGTTTAAACGGCGTTCATTTAAAAGGGACAAGCATGAACATCTTTGTAGGAAGCCTCTCCTTTAAGACAACAGAAGAGGAATTAAAGAAGGAATTTGATGCCTTTGGCGAGGTGGATTCGGTCAAAATTATTTTGGACCAGGAAACCCTGAAATCGCGGGGATTTGCTTTTGTTACCATGCCGAACCAGGATCAGGCAACGGCTGCAATCGCCGGTTTAAACGGCAAAGAGATAAATGGCTTTGCGATCAAGGTCAATGAAGCGAGACCCCGGGAATCGCGCGGGGCAGGTCCAGGTCGTGAGCGCAGCGGCGTCGGTTATGCGGGCAGTAGCCGGAGCGGGTCCGGCTTTGGCTCGGGGGCCGGGTCGGCGGGCGGTGGCTACAACCGGGATCGGACGAGCAGTGTGCCCGCAAAAGATCTTGATATCTACGACACCAAAGACGGTCGGAGCGGCGG
>JGI20214J51088_10002943_pt1 | contig 11258 bp, 14 predicted proteins | sample WetSurMetagenome_FD_51088 | JGI IMG/M metagenome (IMG submission 51088)
AAATTTTAAGACTAGCTATTAGATTTAAAGGCTTTGATAATTATATTGAAAACGAGGAGGAAGATAATCCTGATAATATTATTGTTCCGGACGAAATTGAACATCATGGGGAAAAAGCTTCAATATTGCGATTCAGTAATTATTCAGAAGTTCTAAATAATATATGTGAAGATATTAGAAATTCAGTTAACAGTAATAACTATTGTTATAAGGATATTGCCATAATTATTTGTTCTAACAATACTGTTGGTTTTGACCCTAATTCTACATTGCAAAATATACCATCTCGCTCACTTCTATTGAGTAATCAACGCGATGATTTTGATATCGATGAAGATACAATAAAAATAATAACTGTTGAGAGTTCAAAAGGTCTTGAATGGAAGATTATTTATCTAATCGGAATTGACGGGATGCCTCGTGAAAATAGAGATAACTTTTCTGAAAATAATTTGCTTTATATAGGAATTACTAGAGCACAAGAGAAGTTAAAAATCTATTACTGTAATGAAAACGAAATGATCAGACAGTTAAAAGAAATTAATAATGGTTTATAAACACATAACCTCTTTAATCCTCCAGAGGCGGACAGGTAAGTACAAAGTCCTGAGGATATAGAAATAATATTCAATCTGTTGTTACGGATTGCCAAAAAAGTTCTTTTCACATAATGATGGCTATGCCAGAATTTTTAATTAACGAAATAAAAAAACTACAGTACTGTGTTTTCAAGAAATAATTGGGATAAGATGGGTTAGTTCGTAATTATTTGCTAAGATAAGCTAAGATGATTTCATATAAAAGAAGGAGCTGGGCTTATGAAAACTTTTGCACCAACCGAACCAAAACAAAGAATAGAGATTCTTGACATACTTAGGGGATTTGCATTATTGGGTATCATTTTTAATAATATGCAATATTTAAGCGGGTATGCTTTTACGCCATTTGATAATCTAAAACAGATAGTAAATTTTCAGCTAAATGAAGATTTATATCACCTTTTAGATATCCTCGTTACAGCGAAATTTTACACGCTCTTTTCTTTTCTCTTCGCAACCGGATTTTATATCCAGCTTTCCAGACACAAAGAAGAATCGGCTGACTTTCTTAAAATATATCGGAGGCGGTTATTGATTTTACTTGCAATAGGGGTGGTGCATAGCTTGATTTGGTTTGGCGATATTTTATTTTCGTATGCGATAATGGGCTTTATGCTTATTCTATTTCGTAATGTCAAGTCTAAAAACATCCTTCGTTGGTCAATATGTATTTTACTGCTGCCATATTTAATTGACTTAGCCCTGTTGCCCTTTTTCCAAACGTCAGCTGCTGCAAGTTTTAATACTACTTTACCAATTGTGCATATTAATTATCCTGATATGACTCCTGAAGTGGTCATCAATATAAACCAAAATGGATCCTTGGCAGAACTATTCCTCTTAAATTTGCATAACCTTTATTGGATAAATCTGGGTCATATTCCTTCAGGACAAATATTTACGCTCTTTGGAATATTTCTTCTTGGTTACTATCTGGCGTCTGCAGGTTTTTTTACAGAAAAATCAAAACCAATAAAGTTATTAGTTATAAGCCTTATCATTGGATTTCTTGCTACTTTAACTGCAAGAATGCTGGGTGGAAGTTTATATCGTTTTCCGCCGACTCTTCAAAATATATTATTTAAATTCCTGTTATTGATAGGACAAATTTTTATTTGCATTTTCTATATAACTGTTATATATAAACTTGTTCAGACATCCGGTGGTAAAAAAATATTGAAGTATTTAATACCAATGGGTAGGATGGCTCTTAGCAATTATCTGTTTCAGACAATCTTAATGATTGCAATATTCTACAATTTTGGCTTTAATTTGTTTGGCAGAATCGGGTTAATCCAAACTATGGGTATTGCGATTATTATATTAGTAATACAAATTATTTTCAGCAATATATGGTTAAGACATTTTAAATTCGGTCCTTTTGAATGGCTATGGCGTAGCTTGACTTATAAAAAATGGATAAAAATCCGATATTAAAATGTTTAATAGTGCGATAATGTTTTCCGTTGATTGAAAGTGTTGTTACGGATTGCCAAAATATTTTTTTCAAATAGTGATGGCTATGCCAGAATTCTTGATTAATAAAATAAAAATAATTACAGCATTGTGTTTTCTTTAAATAGTCGGGATAACATTCTGTTAGTAAGTAAAAAGTTATTTGTTGTTACAGGCGTTATTTACTACGCGGCATAGCTGCGAGTTGCAAGGAGATAAATAAAATGCCAAACGAAAAATTATTAAACATCAAAAACAAAGATTTTATTCGTGTAGGATGGATATCCTCGATTATTGTTGGAATACTATATATTCTGGTTGGAGTCACTCACTTTTTACTGCCGCTTGATCAACTCCGAGGAGGGCGAGGTATAAACGAAGCTTTCTTCTTGTCTCTTGCAGAACATTCTTTGATTTTTTCAATACATTACTGGATTGTTGTGGTATTATCATTATTCTCTATCTCTGTCATTCTTGTTTTTTATAAAATCATCAGCTCTGCTCATAGGGATATCGTTTTATGGGTTACTGTCATAGCCTTAATCGGAACAGCATTGTCAATAGTGGATTTTGCTTCGGTTGGTGTAAAAGCTCCAAGGATTGCTCAGCAATTCAGTTCATACACTGCAATTGAAAAATCAGTAGCTATTATTATTGGCATACCGCACATTGATCCTTGTTTCCTTTCTTGGGGTCTTTTAGGAATATGGAGCTCAGTTTGTAATTGGTTGGCTTTGAAAACCAAATTGCTTCCAAAAACTATCTGTTATATTGGAATCATTGGTAGTTGCTTATATATGTTAGTGTTCTTAGGATCTCTCTTTCAAAAACAATTAATAGTTGATATTGCCGTGGGTGTGGGGGGATTGATTATAGCACCAATTTGGTATATCTGGTTCGGCTTAACTATAAAGAAAATTTATGTTCATACAAATTGTGCAGGTTGATAATTAATTTCTTCAAACCATTGGCATGCAGCGTATAACATCTTTAATAAATAGAAAGCCAAGAGGATATAGAAAATGATTTTAATCCGTTGTTACGGATTGGCAAATAAGTTCTTAAAAAAATATTAATTAACAAAAAAATAAAAGAAATTGTTACTTTACTCGGCATCCTTGCCCGTTAGCTAACTAGTGAGATGAATATGAAAAAGGTTTGTCCAATTTGTTCCATCCCCACTTATTATTATGATATTCTTGGAGATGGTTCAATGAAATATAAAATTAGATGTTACAAGTGTGGTGAATATATTATTACAGATGATGCGGAACATCATCTGAAACACCATCCTTTGAATCCACAAGAATCTTCAAATCTTTCAGGTTGGCTAACGTCAAATCACAATTTTTCTTTTTATGAAAAGGATATAATAAGATTAAGAAAAATGAATTCAATTTATGTTGATGAAAAAGCTGAAATATTGTTTCGTGAATTAGTAAAAAGATATCCTAATCCAGGTGATAACCTTCCTGATATACTCCAACTTGTTGCAAAAGTTCTTGATTTAAAATCTAGAGAGGAATTTCCAAATATTGGCGGATTGAATGAAGAAAGAATAAAATTTGGTCTTTTCTTCTACGCTAAATCTAGAAGCCAAAATATTCGAGAGTTCAGCTACTTGTTTAATACTTATTTAATTCAGCATAAGAGATTCCTTNTAAAAGATGGAGCTAATTTTCAAATAACTCCCGAGGGGTGGGGTTTTTTCAATCAACTACAAAATCCAAATCAAACAAGTTCAGTAGCCTTTATTGCAATGAAATTTGAAGATACTTTAAAAAAATATTCAGACGATTGGTTTGAATTAGCAATAAAAAATTCTGGTTATAAACCTATTCGGATTGATAAATATGAACATATTAATTTAATTGACGATGAAATCATTGCCAATATCCGTAAATCAAAATTTATCATTGCTGATTATACTTATAATTCATTTGGTGTTTATTATGAAGCCGGATTTGCACGAGGATTAAAGATACCAGTCATTAATTTGTGCAATAAAGAATGTTTTGAGAGTGAAGAAAATAAAGTCCATTTTGATACTAGTCATTATCCGTTTTTATTATGGGAATGGGACAAAGGTGAAGATATTAGCATCAAATTAAGGACTAGAATCGAGGCAATTATTGGCAAAGGAGATTATATGGGGGATGTTGGCTAAACGCTTAAAAAAGATTCTTGTTTTCATTGGGCCAAGCAAAGTTAACGGCATAAAGAAATTTTTAGAGAAAAATATATTTTAAATAAATAAAAAGTAGTTGTGGTTAATTGGCATTGCTGTTCTGGGCGGCGGCCCCGACAAGTAGGGATTAGAAAGTTAGGTTCAAGGTCGTTATTAGAACACGCAAATAAATTATGTTATAATTAAAAACATTTGAGGTAAGGAATGAAATACATAATCCTTTCTTTAGTTTGGGCAGGTTACTGCGCATTACATAGTTTTTTAATTAGCATTAGGTTTACAAATAGTTTAACTCGCTTATTAAAAAACTATTATGCCTTTTATAGACTTTTCTATGTGATATTTTCTTTTGTAACACTTGTGTTGGTAATCAATTATACATCTTATATAGATAATGAAATTATTATAACATACACCCCGCCCTGGTCAATAATTCGTTATGCTTTGATGTGGGGCGCGCTGCTAATGTTTTTTTGGGCTTTCTTCTTTAACTATGATTCTCTTTCTTTTTTCGGGATACGCCAAATACTGCATTTTGGTAAAGAAAAAAATATCAATCCATCTGAGGGATTAAAAAAGAATGGATTGTTAGGAATAACAAGACATCCGATGTATTTAGCTCTGATAATATATTTATTGTGTCAGAATTTTAAAATGGCAGATATAGTTGTTAACATAGTTTTAATAATTTATGTAATCATTGGAACAAAGCTTGAAGAAAAGAAACTTGTTTTAGAATTCGGCGAGACTTATTTAAAGTATCAGCAAGAAGTGCCAATGTTAATTCCATTTACAAAAAGAAAAATGCAAAAATATAATAATGTGTTCTAACCTCTTTAGTCCGCCAGATTTATCAGCCTCCGCCAAAGGCGGATAAATCTGGCTGAGGCGGAAAGTCAAGAGAATATAGAAAATGATCTCAATCCGTTGTTCTGGGTTGTTAAAACAAAGCTGTTAGGCACTTAGGAGATAAGAAAAATATTGCTGTGAATTGCTTTTCATTTATAGAGAAACCAGGCTTATATATTTTTGTAATGTTCGATTAAATGACAAACATAAAGACTCGTAATGAACAACCAGAATAAAATGTTTACTGCAGCTTTAGGTGCACTGGAGCATCTTTTCAAACTATCAGCAAATGATAATATACTTGTCGTAACAGATAATTATTCTGCAACAATAGCAGAGGCATTTAAGAAAGCCGGTGTAGAAAGAGGATGTTCAGTTAGCTTATACCAAATAGATAACGACAGACGCCCTTTGCAAGAAATTCCCGCTGAATTGGAAAGGCTTCTGCTAGGAAAGACAATTGTGCTTAATATAATCAAAGCATTCCCGGAAGAAATACCGTTCCGCATAAAATGGATTCATAAAGTCGAAGAGAACCAGCTTGTAAGGATGGGGCATATGCCCGGTATAACGGAAGAGATGATGCTGAATTCTGTTAACGTTGATTTCAATAGAATGAAAACAACTGCGGATAAGCTTATTGAAAAACTTGCGAATGCCGTGCAGCTTCATATTTCAACCGACGCCGGAACCGACATTTTACTTGGGATAACCGGTAGAAAATTTATTGGTGATATTGAAATTAATCCGGGAAAAATGGGCAACATTCCCTGCGGGGAAATATACTGTGCGCCGCTTGAAACCGAAGCAAACGGCATAATTGTTTTTGATGCAAGCATCGGCGATATAGGCTTGCTTAAGCAGCCGTTAAGAGTTTATGTGACAGACGGAAGAATTACAAAGTTTGAAAGTAATGACAAGGAATTAGAAAAAAGAATAGCTAAACTTACTGATGTTGATGATGAAGCAAGAGTAATAGGTGAGCTTGGTATTGGCGTTAACCCCGGTGCCCGTATTACGGGAAATATGCTGGAAGATGAAAAGTCACTTGGTACCGCTCATATTGCTTTTGGGAATAATGATGATTTCGTTGGCGGGGGGAAAAACAATTCAAAGATTCATAGAGACTATTTGTTTTACCGCCCAACTATAGAAATATATTATGCTAAAGCCGGTCAGTCCTCCACATCTACTTTATCGGGAAAACAGACAGATAGGAAAATGCTGATGAAACGAGGAGAATTTGTTCTTTGAATTTTGGAAAAAAATTTGGAACGTTTATCAGATGTTAAATTTATAACTAAAGTAGAGAGCATTCTTATCCTCTTTAATCCGACAGAACAGGCAAGAGAGTAAAAAAATATTATTCAATCCATCGTTAAGTTTCAAAGACATATAGATAATTTGTTGTAAACTATATTTAAAATTATCGACTCAAAGCAATATTGAAGAGATACTTATGAAAGCAGTTATATGTACTAAATACGGACCACCTGAGGTTCTTCAGTTTAAAGAAGTGGAAAAACCTTTTCCAAAAGATAATGAAGTACTGATAAAAATAATTGCGACAACAGTACACATAGGGGATACGAAGGTGCGGCGATTAGAGCCTGGTTTGGGACCCGTCACAGATTTCTTCTTTAAGCCCTTGATGCGAATCATGGTGGGTTTTAGAGGACCAAGAAAAAAAACACTTGGAATGGAACTAGCCGGAGATATCGAAGCAGTAGGAAAAGATGTTACGCTTTTTAAAATAGGCGATCCCGTTTTTGCATCTATGGTATTTGAATTTGGTGCGTATGCACAGTATCGCTGTATGCCCGAAAATGGAATCATTGCAATAAAGCCAATCAATATGTCTTACGAGGAAGCCGCCCCGGTTTCAAATGGTGGATTAACCGCATTGATTCATCTTAGAAAAGCAAATATTCAAAAGGGGCAAAAGGTATTGATCTATGGAGCTTCCGGCAGCATTGGTACTTTCGCAATACAGCTTGCCAAACACTTTGGGGCAGAAGTAACAGGAGTTTGCAGTACTGGTAATTTGGAAATGGTAAAATCCCTGGGAGCAGATAAGCTTATTGATTACACGCTAGAAGATTTTACGCAAAGCGGTAATTTTTATGACGTTATTTTTGATACAGTCGGCAAGATTGCATCTTCAAAACGTAAAAAATCCTTGACCAAATCAGGAATCTATCTATCCGCTCTTGCTTTGTCGGGCAACATTAAGTTAAAGGTTGAAGACCTTATCTTTCTCAAAGAACTCTGCGAAGCAGGAAAGCTGAGATCAGTAATAGACAGACGCTACTCTTTTGAACAAATAGTTGAGGCTCATAGGTATGTTGATAAAGGACATAAAAAGGGAAATGTAGTGATAACTATTGTGCATAATGACAAAACATAACCTCTTTAATCCTCCAGAGGCGGACAGATAAGTAAAAAATCCCAATGTGAGCAGGTAAGAGGATATAAAAATAATATTCAATCCGCTGCTAGGGGTTGCGAAAAAAGTTCTTTTAACATAATGATGGGTTTACTATAATTTTAATCAGCAGGTGTGTTTAACAAATTGTCCTATAGTTTCGTGATAACAAATCGTAGGTCATAAAACGTAAATAAATTATGAAAAAAGTTTTTCCATTAATATTAAAAATATTGGGTGCAATTCTTATAATTCCAGCTTCAATAGCTCTTATTTTAGGATTGTGGTTATTGATTACTGGACAAGATGGATTTTCAGACGCAGCACCGTGGTGGTTTTTTTTGTTTATGGTTGCTGTAGTGCTTGGTTTGCCTGGTTTAATATTTCTGTTTCTTGCCCGATTTACATCAAAATATGCCAGTGAAGAAAAATAATTTAGGTAAACCTATTTTATATCTTAAAAATAAATCACCCCAATCTCCTTAATACACTTAAGTAAATGGGAAAGAGTCTGGATATTATTTTTATTCTGCACTAACTTTATAACAAAGTAAATTTATTCCGCACTCAAATTGTTTGGAATCCGCTAAAATTAATTTCTTCATACCAGTTATCTTATCAAAAATTGGTAAGCCTTCTTTTATTGCAACGGGATTTACAAACAGATAATATTCATCAATCAAATTTTCTTTTATCAATGTAGAAACAAAACTTGCACCGCCATAAACAATTATGTCTTTTCCATCTAAAGTTTTTAACCGGTTCACTTCATCAACAATATCTCCCTGTGCAAGTGTTGTGTTATCCCACAAAGATTTAGTAAGTGTTTTGCTAAAAACATATTTTGGAGTTTCGGTATATATTTTTCCTGCTTCATTTTCAGGATGCTCTTTATCTGCATAAACGTTTGCCCAGTGCGGAATAAATCCTTCTGCCAATTTTCTGCTAAGCAAAATTGTATCGAATGAGTTTGTTAATTCCGTAACATAGTTTTTAATATCATCGCTCCAATTCCAGGTTGCCCAGTCTAATTCGCAATTAGGTCCGCAAACAAATCCATTTACAGTTATTTGAATCTGCAGTTTTAATTTTCTCACAGCACTCCTTTCATTTTATTTCCATAAGGTAAGATGTAAGTTTATTTATCATTCCATCTTTCATTTCAAACACATCACAAAAAGCCAGGTTAATATATTCAGCATTTTTTTTCTTAGCGCGGACTGTTCCTTCAGTAATAACGATATTGTTCTCTTCTATCGTCCGGGTAACAACGATGATCGGTTTTCCCTCAAAGGCAGGGTTTTCAATTTCTTTATCGAAAGCATCCTTTCCGATATGATGAAAAACTCCTGGTAATATCCATTCAACATCCTCAGTTAAACAAGATAGAATTTGTTCATGATCAGATTTATTAAATCCATCCATATACTTTTCAACCCTCTTTTTGTTCTTTGTCATCTATCAGCTCAAGTTTTTAATTTTATAACACAATTAAAACATACCGTATTCATTTACCATATTTTCCGGAATCGGCTGATGCATGTCCCACATTTCAATAATTTTATTTTCTGAGAACTTAAGTATGTGCACAACAGCCAAACCAACATCACTGTTAGACTGTTGTATAAATGAATGATATGCAACAAGATCTCCATCCATGATAATATGTTTTATATCAAAAATTCTATTTGGATTTTCTTTCGAGCTCTCTTCCATCGCAATCATTAACGAATCTGCATCACCTTTAAAGAAAGGATTATGATGTTTAAAGTTTTTATGAGCAAATAATTTAAATGCTTCTCCGGGATTTCCCGTAGCGCATAAAGTTAAAAAATCTCTACCAATCTCTTTTATTGTTATTGATTTCATTTGCTTTTCCTAAATGATAATTTATTAGATTTTAATTCATTCTTTAATAGGGGTATTGATGAAGGTCCAATTCCGTGCAAGTTTAATATTTCGGTTTCAGTAAACTCTGATAATTTTTTTATTGTTAAAATCTTCTTGTTTACAAGTGCTCTTCTTGCCGGTGCGCTTAGTTTAGAAAGAAACCCATCTTCTGGTTTTCTTTCTTTTTCGCAAACAGGACAAGTTGGACAATCACTGCTTTTATAATATTTATGTCCACTCTTGCAGAAACGCAATGTTTTTTTTAGTTCTGACATATTACAAATTATTAAATCCTATTTAAGTAAATGAACCAAACAAATTTTTGTAATTATTTTGTGTAATAATTTTATTTCCCGGTGTTTTTTTCCAGGTCTTCAACTACGCGGTATTTAACAATTTTAGAAATAAGAGTTAGCGGAATTTTTTTATCTAACGGAAACTGAATTGCCCCTTTAGATGTTTTATATCCTTCAAGTTCTTTGCTGAAAACCTTTATTGGATTTGGTGTAGGATAGAACCCGATATGATTTTTACCAATAGCAAAGTAAACAAGTACTTTGTTCTGTTTGAATGCCGGCATTCCGTAACTAATAACTTCAGTTGCTTGCGGTGCGGCTTTTTTAACTGCTGTGCGAATTTGATTCAGGATTACTTGAACATCCGGTGGAAATGCCGAAATATATTCATCTATTCCACTAAACATTTTTTTTGATGTGTTCATTACTGCCTTTTAATTATTTAGATAATGATGAACAATAACCCCGGAACTAAATGTAATTGAATCAACGAAATTAAGTTTTTTGATTACATCAATTCCTTCAAATAAGCGCGGACCTTTTTGGGCAACTACCGGATGAATTGCAAACCAGAATTCATCAATCAGATTTTGTTTTAATAACTGTGATGCTAAGGTTAAACTACCAACCGCAACATTTCTGCCTTTCTCACTTTTTAACTTATTCACAATTTTGATGAGACTTTCTGATGCTAAACTGGAATTTTCCCAATTAACTTCAGTAAGCGAATTGGAGAAGACTATTTTTTTCAAAGTATTAATAGTATCAGCGAATCTTTTCATACTCTCTGTACATCCAGGATCGCTCTTTGCTCTTGGCCAGAAGCTTTCCATAAGTTGATATGTTTTTCTTCCCCATAAAACGGCATCAACATCATTTAACAGCTTTGTAAAGAAATCATGTAGCTCTTCATCGGCAATCCCAACGGTATGATCTGCAAATCCATTGATAGTCGTGTTTATTCCAAAAACTATTTTTCTCATCATCAAATTCCTTTTTTAGCAAAACTGTTCAGAGTTTAGCAGTTCCCTATTAGGCATAAAAAATATTATGCTTCACAAATTGATTTTAATTTCTGCAAAGCCTTGGGCCACATACCTTCAAACATTTCTTTAAACTCTTCATTGATATCCATATCAACAACAAGCTCTGTTTTACTATTTTTATCAATAAACGTATAATTTTCTAATGCACCTGCCCAGATTTTAACACGATCGCTTGTTGTGTCTTCAACTCCATCATATACTTCACCAAGATGCTCTATTGAAACATAATTATGAAGCTTGTTTTCCTTTATTCTGCTAACCATTCCCGCAATCTTTCCATCATTAGAAGGACCAAGAAAAAGTATTTTGCTGCCCTGGTTCCAGTTGCCAATATAGTGCGAGCCGGGCATAAATTCTTCGGTCCAGATTCTATAAGTTTTATCTTCAAGCATCGTATTCCAAACTTTTTCCTTTGATGCATTGATGACGATTGAGAATTTTAGTTTATCCATATTCAATTCCTTTCTTTAAAATTTATATGATTCAATTTTATTCCACATAACTGTTGAA
>JGI20214J51088_10002944_pt1 | contig 11257 bp, 7 predicted proteins | sample WetSurMetagenome_FD_51088 | JGI IMG/M metagenome (IMG submission 51088)
CGCGGCGCACCACCCCCAACCGGGATTGTGTAGATATCGTGATTTGTTGACCACGCTTCTGCCCGGGCAGGGAGCGGAGTTGCCGTGAAGGCGATCTCCGATCCATCCGGGGAGAANGCAAATTCATTACCCGCTGCAAACGTGGAAGAAGAGGGGACTGCATCGCGATCACCNGGGGTCAGGTCACGCGGATCGCCTCCGNGAGTGGGTTGCACGAAAATGTGCTGACGTTTTCCGNCAACCCAATGATCCCAATGCCGGTANAACAAATGCGTGAAGAGCTGCGCTTTCACGGATCCGCCCTCAAGGTCTTTCAGTTTTCCGGCGTTGAGGAGATCGCTCTCGGCAAACGGTTTGTCGGAGAATTCAGGAAAGACCTCAGAGACATATGCAAGAAGGCTTGCGTCGGGTGACCACACCGCCTGTGAAGCACCGGTGGACAGGAATGTGAACTGACGGGGTTCGCCACCGTCCGGACTGATCAGCCAGATCTGGCTCTCTCCGGATCGCGTCGACTCGAATGCAATCCATTTCCCATCCGGCGACCAGACGGGATTCCTGTCCGCTGCCTGGTGGGTCGTCAACTGGCGCGTGATGGTCCCGTCGATCGTGGCGATCCAGATGTCCGAGAGGTTCTTGTTTGCCGTTGTGTTCGGCGTGGTCACGGTGTAAGCAACCTGACGGCCGTCGGGAGAGAGTGCAGGTGCCGAAATGCGCTTCATGGCAAGCAGGTCATCAAGAGTCATCGGCCTGCGTTGTTGGGCGGTGGCGTGCATCAGCGGTATGAAGATGATGATGGCTGTGATAATAAAGCGGATATGTTTCATCGTCAGTTTTCCCATCCCCCCAACAGCGTGGAGCTTAAGCCCCACGCTGTTGGGGGGATGTATTGAGGATGCATTGTCCGGCATACGTTAGCCGGTGATTGTTTTCCCCCCTTAATAGGGTGGGGCTTAAGCCCCACCCTATTAAGGGGGAGGCAATGTTTCTGCGGTGCGGACAACGAGTGCCCACGCGTCATCCACATGGCGCTGTTGAACATTGGTTTGGGCGATGGCTATGCGAAGCGCGTAGCGGCCGTCGAGTTTCGTGTGCGAAAGATACACTTTGCCGCTCTGATTCAGTTTCTCCAACAGCGCGGCGTTCAGGGCATTGAGGCGTTCGGGGTCCTCGATGTTGCGCGGATGGTAACGGAAGCAGACGAGGCTCAGCGGAACAGGCGCGAGGAGCTCGAAGTCTGTGGTGCCTTCGATGGTCCGTGCGAGTCGCTGGGCGAGGGCAATGTGCTCACGGAGCCGTGTCTGCAGGCCCTGGACTCCGTATGTACGGATCACAAACCAGAGCTTGAGGGCCCGGAATCTCCTTCCCAGTTGGATTCCCCAATCGCGATAGTTGTTCACCCGTTCCTTCTCGGCGGTCTTGAGGTATTCGGGGAGGATCTCGAACGTCCTCACGAGTGTCTCGATATCCCGGACGAAATAGGCAGTACAATCAAAATTCGTGAACAGCCATTTGTGAGGATTGAACACAAACGAATCGACGTACTCGATCCCGTCCAGCATCCATCGCAGCTCCGGGAGGAGAAGAGCGGATCCCGCGAATGCGGCATCAACATGCAACCAGAGGTGATGCTTGCTGCACATTTCTCCGATNCGCCGTAGCGGGTCGATTGCTGTGGATCCCGTTGTTCCCAGTGTCGCGATCACACAGAGCGGGGTATAGCCTCTGCGGCGGTCACGATCAATGGCGTCGTCAAGCGCACGAGGGATGAGCGCATACTGTGCATCAACAGGNAGGCGGCGAAGGTGCGATCGACCGAGTCCGGCGATCTTCACGGCTTTCTCCACCGACGAATGTGTTTCTGTTGAGCAGTAGACTGTGAAGCGCATTTCAGGAGAAAAGCCGCGTTCATTAATAAGGAATTGCGTGCGGCTCTCGCGTGCCGAGAGGATGGCGCTCAATGTCGCCGTCGAGGCGGTATCATGAATAACGCCGGTGAATGACTCCGGCAGTCCGGTCATTTCACGTAACCACTCCATCACGCGCTCCTCCAACTCNGTCGCTGCGGGCGACGTTGCCCAGCTCATGCATTGGGCACCCAGCGTCGCCGTGAGCATTTCCGCGAGGACTGAAGGAGGACTGCTGTTGGCAGGGAAGTAGGCAAAGAAGGAGGGATGTTGCCAGTGTGTGATTCCCGGAACGATGAGGTTGTTGAAATCNCCGAGAATCCGTTCAAACGGTTCTCCCGCTTGCGGGGGGGAAGCGGGAAGGTTGTTGACCGTGTCACCTGGGCCCACGGGGGATCTCACGGGAAAGCGCTCGATCCCTTCGAGATAGTCCGCCATCCAATCTACCAGCTCATGGGCATGGGCACGGAATTCTTCGTGCGTCATCGTTCAAACGCTTTGTATGTTCGCGCAAAGCGTTGCAGCGTGTCGTCGACGCGTGCATGGACACTGCCGGCGGTGAACTTGCCGGATGCTGCGCGGACTCCCGCTGACTTTCCGGTAAGGATCTCAATCCCCTGATCGATCGTAATTATGGCATAGACATGGAATTGTCCACTGCGCACAGCTTCGACGACATCATGCCTGAGCATCAGATCCTTCACATTCTGTTGCGGAATGAGGACTCCTTGCTTCCCGGTTAAACCGCGTTCGTTGCACACATCGAAGAAGCCCTCGATTTTCTGGTTGACCCCGCCGATTGGCTGTATCTCGCCATGCTGGTTCACCGAGCCGGTCACCGCGATATCCTGACGCAACGGAAGGCCGGCAAGGCTTGAAAGGATTGCATAGATTTCCGTTGAGGATGCACTGTCGCCGTCGACACCCGAGTATGATTGTTCGAAGGCAATGCTCGCGCTGAGCACGAGGGGTTTATTCTGCGCGTACTGAGCGCGGAGATAGCCGCCAAGGATCAGCACACCCTTATTGTGTGTCGGCCCGCTCATTGCGGATTCACGTTCAATATTGATGACGCCGCTGCGTCCGACCGCCGTCTTTGCAGTGATGCGTGATGGCCGTCCGAATTCGGTTTCGCCAAGCAAATACACCGAAAGCCCATTCACCTGTCCGACGCGCTCGCCCGTGGAATCGATGAGGATGGATCCATCCATGATCATCTCCTGGATCTTCTCCTCGATCATCCGGAACCGCTCAATCCTCTCGGCAATTGCCTTCCTGACATGCGCTGCATCAACGCGCCCGGCCCCTGCTTTGGACGCCCAATAGCTTGCTTCGCGGAGAATATCGGCAAGGGCGCTGAACCGCGTGGAAAGNTTGTTCTGCTGACCCGCAAGCCGGGCGCCATGTTCGATGACTTCTGCAGCGCCGCTGACCTCGAAGGGAAGCAAGCCCTCGCGTTCGCAAAGGGTCTTGATGAAAGAGAGATAGCTGGAGATGGATTTGTCGTTGTTCGTCATCTCCGAGTCAAAGTCGGCTCTGACTTTAAAGATCTTCTTGAAATCATCATCCATCGCATAGAGCAACTGATAGATCGAGGAGTCGCCGATCATGATGACTTTCACATCAAGATCGATCGGTTCGGGTTTCAATGCGGAGGAAGCACCGAAAAATCCCTGCTCCAGCGGTTGGATCTCGATCTGTCTGTTGCGAAGAACGCGCTTGAGCATCGGGTAGACACCCGGTTCACTCAACGCATCCATTGCATTCAGGACCATGAATCCGCCGTCAGCTTTCAGGATCGATCCCGCTTTTACTCTCATGAAGTCCGTGCGCCAGACGCCGTTTCTGTCAACAACACGCTCGATCGTGCCAAACAGGTTCTTGTATCGCGGGTTGGCTTCAATCACCACCGGTACGCCGTGGACGCTGCCGTTGTCGACAATCACATTGACCTGGTACTCAAGAAACTCATCCTCCTCGCGGGGTCCCCCGAGTGTCAGAANGTTCTGCTGGCCCTCTTCNCGCGCGTGGAATCGCGCCACATTGTCGATGATGCTTTGTTCAACTTCCTTGAAATACGAGGCGGTAGGGGGAGTCTCATACCGCTGGCGAAGGTCTTCCAGCAATTCTTCAACCACCGGCACGACGATTTTGTGGTTAAGTTCGTCCAGCGACCGCTTGGCTTTTCTCTCGATGTTGCGCATCTCCCGCATCACGAGATCCATCTGCTTCTCAAGTGTTGCATGCTGTTCGATCATGGTCTTGTAGGCATCTGCTGTCAACTCGCCGCTTTCAACTTTCGCATGCAGCTGCTCCAGCGTAGCCGGGTTGCCGTCGATCAGTGGCACGATTTCAGGCCGGTTTCCGCCGCCTCCCTGTACCTGAACGACCTCAAATCCCTTTTCGCGCACCCGCTTCTCGAATTCGCGCAGGATGGTGCGCTGGCGATCCTGGAAATGACCGAGTGTCGATTTCCTCTGGTCGGCATAGCGTCTGCTCTCAAACACTGCAGGGATCGCTTTCTGGATTTCGGTCAGGAATGAAGCCATGTCTTTTTTGAACGCGCTCCCCTGCCCGGCGGGCAGCGAAAGCATCAGGGGGGAATCCGGATCGCGGAAATTGTGGACGTAGCATTTGTCTGTGAGCCTGGCCGGTTGGTCGGCGAGGCTCTGAAGGAGTTGTTTGATTGCTGTGGTACGGCCGGTGCCTGTGCTCCCTGTAACAAATACGTTGTAGCCCGCGTGCTTCATGTCGAGCCCGAGACCCAGTGCCCGAAGCGCACGATCCTGGCCGATGATTTCATGCAACGGCGTGACTTGTTCGATCTGTGCTATGCCAAGCGTTGAAGGATCACAATGCCAGCGAAGACGATCGGCTGGCAATTCAAAGGGATGCCGGCGCAGGCCGACTTTGGGATTTTTCATTAGTACTCTTTGCGGTTGGTGTAGAGGTTCATGAGAATACCAATCATCGTCGTGTTTGCAAGCATTGATGAACCGCCATAGCTAAGAAACGGCAGGGGAACTCCGATCACGGGCAGCAGACCGAGGGCCATGCCGATGTTCAGACATACATGTGTCGCCAGTATCGCCGTCACACCGATGGCCGCGTAACTGGCGTATTTGCTCTTCACAATGGAAGAGAGGGTTACTCCTCGCAACAACAGCACTGCAAACAGCACCAACACCGTTGCCGCGCCGGTGAAACCGAATTCCTCACCGGGCACGCAAAAAATGAAATCGGTCCATTGCTCGGGAATGAAATTGAGTTGCGTCTGAGATCCACGCAAAAAGCCTTTGCCCAGCAGTCCTCCAGATCCAATGGCAACTCTCGATTGGAGACTGTTGTACCCGGCGCCGAGCGGGTCTGCATTGGGGTTAAGGAAGGTATCGATGCGCTTTTGCTGATACGGACGCAGTCCGTCGTAGATCACCTGGACCGAAATGCCAAGCAGCACCATAAGGGAGAACACAACAGCGGCAACGAGCCGGTTCTCCTTTGTAATGAAGATGAGGATACCAAACACGGCGACCGCAATAAGGAACAAGGTTGTGCTGATGAGTGCGGCCGCTGCGCAGGCGAGCGGGGCGACGATGGCCAACAGGGTGAACCGTGACGCTCCCCCCCAGAAGAGCACCGCGAAAAACATCCCTGCATAGATCACCGTGGTCCCGAAATCCGGTTGCAGGAGAATAAGTCCGACCGGGACTGCAACAATAGCGACAGCCGTGAGAAGATCACGCGGCGTCTGGAGCGACACATCGGATCGGGAGAGATAGCTCGCCAGCGCAAGCACCGTACTGATCTTGGCGAATTCCGAGGGTTGTATGCGGAATGCACCGAGGTTGAACCAGCTTGTTGAGCCGGAGACCGTCCGCCCCAGAAGCAAGACGATCACAAGCAGAAAGATCGAAGAGAAATAGGCAATCCAGGACAGGGACTGCAGGAAGCGGAATGGCAGCAACGCGATGACCGCCATGATGACTGTTCCGAGTATCATCCAGTACATCTGCTTGCTGAAGATGCCCATGGCGTGGGCATCGAACGTGGCGCTATACACTGAGAGCACCCCGATGATGCTCAGCAACAGGGAAGCCACACCCACCTGGAGATCGAAATGGCGCTGGATATAGTTGAACATAGCTAGCGTCCCGCATCTGATGCAGAAACAGGTACAACGCGTTCCGTGATCACCTGGTTGTGGACCGGTTGTTCGTTGCGAATGAGCTTGCCGTACAGATACCGCTCCATACAGAGCCCGGCAACCGGTGCGGCATGTGAGCCGCCAAACCCTGCGTTTTCCACAAGTACTGCAATGGCAATGCGCGGGTGATCAAATGGCGCAAAACCAACAAACCATGCATGGTCGGGTCGATCATGGGGATTCTGGGCGGTGCCCGTCTTGCCCGCGACCTCAAAGCCTTTGACGCGCGCAAGCGATCCGGTACCACCTGGTACCTGCACTGCGCGCCGCATTCCCTCGCGAATCACTCTCCATGTCTCAGGTGCAATCGCAACGCGCCGAGTTTGAAATGCCAGCGTGTCAGGGGTGAGCACATCCTTGCTCAGGAGGGCGCGCACTGCGTGCGGTTGATGGTATGCACCTTCGTTTGCGAGGACCATCGCGTAGCATGCCATTTGCAGTGGTGTTACGCCTAACTCGCCCTGCCCGATACCAAGGCTCACAAGAAAGCCCCGCGTCCAGCCTGAAGGGCCATAGCGTCTGTTCATGTATGCCGTGGTGGGCAGCAGACCGGGATTTTCTTCGGCGATGTCGATACCGGTGAGCTGCCCGAAACCAAACTCCTTCCCATAGCGTGACCAGTTGTCCAATCCCACGCGAAGCATCAACTGGTAGAAGTAGACATTGCACGAGACCTGGATGGCCGAGGTCATATCGACACTGCCATGCACATGGAGGTCCTTGAATACCTTGTTGCCGTACCTGAATGCTCCGTTGCACGAGACACGCCAACCGGGTGAGACCGTTCCTGTTTCGAGTGCGGCCGCAGCGAGAACCATCTTAAACGTCGAACCGGGTGGGTACCGTGTGAGCGTGGCACGATTGAAGAGCGGACGGGCGGGGTCGGTGTTGAGTGCCCGCCAGACCTGGGGCGGCGTGACGCCGCTGAAGAATGACAGATCGTAGTCCGGAGAGCTCACCATTGCAAGGATCCCGCCGTCGGCAGGATCGATGGCGACAACCGCGCCACGCCGGCTTGCCATCAGGGATTCCGCAAATGCCTGCAGGCCGATGTCCAATGTCAGCATCAGGTCTTTGCCGTCAATCGCGCCAACATCCATTTTCCCGTTATCAAATCGGCCAATGACCTGCCCTCGAACATTGACGGTACTATATTCTGCACCTTTCTGTCCGCGGAGCGCCTGTTCGTATTCTCCTTCGAGACCAGAAGAACCGACAACGTCGCCCTGTTGATATTCGCCTCCCAGCGTCCTGATCTGGGATTCGGAGATTTCCTTGGTGTAGCCAAGAATGTGTGCTGCATGGGCGGGTGTGGTGTAAAAGCGTTTGGATTCCACCTGGTAGTCCACCCCCGTGAGATACTCCCGGTTCTCTTCGAGGGCGGAGAGCTCCTGAAAGTCCAGATCCCGCTTGAGCTTCACCGGAGCAAACCGTGAATATGCCTCGCCCTTCGAAAACCGTTCGCGGAGGAGGAGAGTATCCACGTCCAGGAGGGATGAAAGGTAGTGAATGTTCCTCCTGTCAAACTCATACGGCATGATTGTGATGGTGAATGAAGGACGGTTATCGACCACCAGTTTGCCGTTCCTGTCGAACATAAATCCGCGCACCGGTTCGCGCGGGATGATGCGTATGCTGTTCTCTTCCGATTTCCTGCCGTATTCCTCACTGTAGATCAGTTGAAGCTGATACAGGCGGCCGAAGAAGACGAGAAACATCAGACCTAGCACGGCGTACAACACCCTGCGCTTGGTGTAGATCTGTATGTCATCCTGTTGAGCCATGCTCAGGTGCGAAAATGTCGGTAGAACACAAACACCGGCAACAGCGCAACGGCAGCGGTGTACAGCGTCGTCGGCAAGCCGAACTGGAGAATTGCTGCGCTCCAGAGGATGTCTGATCCTTGAAGGAAGATAACAAAATAGAGGAGATTGTGCACAAGTGAGACGGCGATGAGAATGAGGGGAAATTGCGGGCCGCCCAGGTACTGCGTGATCTTGTTCTCGTTGTAGGTATATCCCGCAAGAAAGCCTGCCATGGTTTTGGTGAGGGCCGACAGTCCGAGCATGCTGTCGCCNCCAGAGAACACGTCCAGTGAAAGNCCCAGNAAGAACCCTACGGTTGTTGCCTGTATCTGACCCCGGGTGATTGCCACGTACACAATCCAGATCAGCACAAGGTCGGGGACAATCGTGACGATGGCTATGGACGGNACAATCGTCGTCTGGAGCAGGAGACAAACGAGCGAAAGACCGATGATGAGTGATGTGCGCGGCATGTTGAGGGAAACGCTCAGCGACGGTGATCGATGGCCACCCTGCTGCTGTCGGGTGTGTGAAGGGCGACGAAGACCTCTTCAAGACGGTCGAAATCGACGCCGGGAGTTACGTCGACGCCTTTGAACAACTCTCCGGGTACTGACCTGATGCGGGAAACGACGCCAATGCGGATGCCGGATGGAAAGATGCTGCTGAACTCCGAGGTGATCACGACATCGCCCGTCTGAACATCAAATGATGTCGGCACGTTGGCAAGGAGAAGCGACCTTCCTCCGGCCCAGCGGATGATGCCGTTCACACGGCTTCGTTCCACGCGCGCGCTGACGCGAACATCTTTGTGCAGCAGCAACTGCACAACTGCATACTTGTCCGCCACGGAGTTGACTTTGCCGACAAGACCGTTGTCGGTGACCACAGGCATGTGAAGCCGGACTCCGTTCTCTGCGCCAACATCGATGGTGATCGTGTTCCTGAGGGCTTCGTTCTTGGCTCCCACGACGCGGGCCGACAGATANTGAAACACCGGATGCTCTTTCAGACCGAGGAGGCGTCGCAGCCTGATGTTCTCGAGGCGCGATTCGCGGAGCCGGTTGACCTCGTCGGAGAGTGTCAGGTTTTGTTCTCTCAGCAGCCGGTTTTCTTCGTGGAGGCTGAAGTAGTTGGGGATGACGCCGAAGATCTCCTGAAACGCACCGGCNACNGCCAGAAGGTGGGAACGTATGGCGCGGATCTGACCGGTGTCGTTNTGTGCAAGCATGGCGAGAGANAACACCACGTACAGGGCAAGGAGGAAGTACTCCTTGAAGAGGATGATGATATCGTATATGCGCTTGACCATGGCACCGGAAGACCCTGACCAGACGGTCAGTACCGTTTACTTTTGAGCAGCACCTTGGAGTACGCGTTCAGATTTTCGAGGATTTTTCCCGTCCCCCGTACGACTGCGGTCAGCGGGTCCTCGGAAACATGGACGGGGAGTTGCGTTTCCAGACGCAGTCGCTCGTTGAGACCACGAAGCAGCGCGCCTCCTCCACTCAACATGATGCCACGATCCAGAATATCGGCAGAGAGTTCCGGTGGCGTGCGCTCCAGCGTGAGCTTCACGGCCTCGATGAGCTGGCCCACGGGTTCGCTGAGAGACTCCCGGATCTCCACCGAGCTTGCCTCGGTGGTTTTTGGAATGCCGTTAACAAGGTCCCGGCCCTTTACACGGATCGTGATCTCCTCTTTGAGTGGCATCGCAGAGCCGACCTCACATTTGATCGCTTCTGCAGTACGCTCACCGATGAGGATGTTGTGATTCTTCTTGAAGAACTGAACAATGGCGCCGTTCATTTCATCGCCGGCCACACGGATCGATTCTTCGTTCACAATACCGGAGAGTGCGATGACGGCGATTTCCGTCGTTCCGCCACCGATATCAACGATCATGTTGCCGACCGCGGCGTCGACGTCCAATCCGACGCCGATGGCTGCGGCCATCGGTTCGGCGACGAGATGCACTTCTTTCGCGCCAGCATGTTCTGCGGCATCCCGCACAGCGCGCTTTTCCACTTCGGTCACCCCGCTGGGGACACAGATCACAATGCGTCTGCTGGGCATCCAGTTCGCATGGATCTTCCGGATGAATTCCCGGAGCATCCCCTCCGCAATTTCAAAATCTGCGATGACACCATCGCGCATGGGACGGATTGTGCGGATGTCGCGATGCGTGCGTCCGAGCATCTGTTGCGCTTCATGGCCGATGGCAACAATCTTTTTCGTGTTGCGGTCAAAGGCCACAATGGACGGCTCGTTCAGCACGACCCCCTTGCCCTTCATGTGGATCAACGTGTTTGCCGTGCCAAGGTCAATGGCCAGGTCGGCGGAGAAGAAGGAAAAGAGTCCCATAGTGTTCAGTGTCGGAAATGTCTTGTGCTGGTGAATACCATCGCAATATTGTGTTCATCCGCGGCGGCGATGACTTCGGCATCGCGAATGGATCCCCCCGGCTGTATGACCGCCGTCGAACCGGCATGAACGGCTTCAAGTAATCCATCGGGGAATGGGAAGAACGCATCGGAGCCTACAACAGACCCCTTGAGCGAGAGGCCTGCTTCACGGGCTTTCTCCGCAGCAATATGCGCGGAGTCCACCCTGGACATCTGTCCTGCACCAATGCCGAGTGTGCGGTCTGCAGCAGTGTACACGATGGCGTTGGACTTCACATGTTTAGTGACGCGCCAGGCGAACCGGAGCGCGCGCTCCTCTTCAGCTGTTGGCGAGCGCCTGGTGACGACTCGGAACTCTTCATTGTCCGCCCCCGGCACATCACTCTCCTGGACGAGGAAGCCACCCGGGACGCTTCGAACATCACGGGAATGCATCGTGCGCAGATTGGCACTCAGCCGCAGAAGGCGCCGGTCCTTCTTTTTCTGGAGAAGCGCGATCACATCAGGCGGAAATTCCGGTGCAATGAGTACCTCTGTGAACACGGCATTGATCTTCTCGGCGGCAGCAAAATCGAGCGGCCTGTTGACTGCAACGATACCGCCATAAGGTGATTTGGTGTCTGTCGCAAACGCTTTGTCGTAGGCGGCATCCAGAGTGTCCGCCGAGCCGACACCACACGGGTTCGTGTGCTTAACGATCACCACAGTCGGGTCACTGAATTCCGCAGCAAGAAGGGCCGCTGCTGACGCATCCACGATATTGTTGTAGGAAAGCTCCTTGCCGTGAAGCTGGCGAAACAACGCGGTCCACGAGCCATACAATGCTGCCCGCTGATGAGGGTTTTCGCCATAGCGAAGATTCATCTCGCGCTCTTCAGCGATGGTCATCGCCGTGGGGAGTTCCGTCTCTGCGGTGATGGCGGAGTCCAGATAGGT
>JGI20214J51088_10002945_pt1 | contig 11256 bp, 6 predicted proteins | sample WetSurMetagenome_FD_51088 | JGI IMG/M metagenome (IMG submission 51088)
CTACGGCGTCTCGGCCACGGCCGCCGCGGGCACCGAAGTCGCGCCGGGAGTGTCCGTGGGCCTCGGCGTGAAGTTCATCTATGACCACCTCTTCTACGAGGACATCGGCAAGGGGAGCTCCTTCGCAGCCGACCTCGGCGTGCTCTACCACATCCCGATGGACGACCTGGGGCTCGCGAGCCTGGGCAACGCCTCGATCGGTGCCTGCCTCTCGAACCTGGGCCCCAACATGAGCTACGGCGGCCAATCCGAAGGGAACCCCCTGCCCAGGACCATCCGGGCGGGCCTTGCCTACGAGCCCTTCGACACCCAGATGACCCAGCTCCAGGTGGCGGTGGATTACAGCAAGCTGCTGACCAATGTCGACGACGGCTTCTCCGACGAGATCACCGAGAACAAGTGGGGGGCCGGAGCCGAGTACTGGTACTACGACCTGCTCGGTCTCCGGGCGGGGTACATCCACGATACCGAGGGCGCCTCCACGATCCAGGGCCTCACCTTCGGAGCAGGGATCCGCTACTCCGGGCTCCAGTTCGACATGGCCTTCGTGCCTGTCGAGGAGAGCCTGCAGGGCTCCGGGAAGTACAACAAGAAGTTCTCGCTGGTGGTTCAGTTCTGATGCGGGCCGCCGACGGTGCGGCATCCGCGCTGCGGATCGCACCACTCATCCTCGCCGCATCCGCCGCGGCCGCCCCGCCGGTGAGCACGGGAACAGGGATACCCCTTCTGCACGAGCGCCCCTCGTCCGGCATTGCCATATGCAGCGGGGACGAGACGGCGGATGCGGTCAGGTCGCTGGGGACATTCCGACTGTGCGTCCTGAGGGTCGAATTCGTCGAGGACTTCTCGGATGCCAGCTCGGGCGACGGGCTCTTCGAGACCTCGCATGGCACCGCCTATACTGCCGATCTGGCCGACCAGATGTCCGCCTACATGTCCGATGCGTCCAGCGGCAGGTTCGATCTGCTCTGCGAAGTCTTCCCGTCGGACGGAGCGTTCGCCCTTCCCCACCAGATGGCCTGGTATGGAGCCGATTCCGTCTATCCCGCGGGCCTTTGCCTCCTCCTGCGCGATGCCGTGGAAGCATCCGATCCCGCAGTCGACTTCTCGAGCTTCGACGGCGTGATGGTCATCCACGCCGGGGCGGGCCAGGAAGCCGACATCCTGGGCGACTCGCCCGACGACATCGTCTCCGTCTTCCTGGGCCTGGCCGACCTGGCCTACTACCTCCCGGAGGGCGGCAGCGGTTACGAGGGCATCGAGACGGACGACGGCGTCTTCGTCCAGGAGGGGATGCTGGCGCCGGAACAGGAGACGCAGGACGGCTATGGACTCGGGGTCCTCGGGACCATGGCGCACGAATTCCTCCACCAGCTGGGCCTCCCCGACCTGTACGACACCCTGACGGGCGGCGTGGGAGTGGGCGGCTGGGACATGATGGGTTACGGGCAGTGGATGATGAGCGGCTTCTGGCCCACCGCCCCCGGAGCCTGGTCACGCTCCAGGCTGGGCTGGGCCGACGAGGTGCTCGTCCCTGCCGGGAGCTCCTTCGAGTGCACGCCGGGAGACACTGTGTACAAGGTCAGGCTCTCCGGCAGCGAGTACCTGCTCGTCGAGAACCGGGTCAAGGACCCCGACGGCGACGGCATGTGCGGTGAGCACGAGCGCGACTTCGGCCTGCACGGCTCGGGCATCCTCATCTGGCACATCGACAGGTCTGTCGTGGACGCCAACCTGGCGTCGAACACCGTCAACGCCGATCCGGAGCACAAGGGCGTAGACCTGGAAGAGGCCGACGGCATACAGGATTTCGACTACTCCCTGCCCGACATCTACGGGATCGAGGGAAGCCGGTTCGACCCCTACTTCGCAGGCGGCTACTCCTCGGTCCTCGGTCCCTGGACCGAGCCGTCGAGCTGCACCAGCTGGGGAGGCTTCACGGGGGTGGAGGTCGCGGTGCAGGATCCCCCCTCCGGGCAGATGTCCGTGGCGGTGCAGCCCGGAGCCATGCCGGAGGGATGGCCCGTCTCCGTCGGCCCGCTGGACTGCGGCCCGGTCCCGTTCGACACTCCGCAGGGCAGGTCGGTCATGCTGACATCGAACGCCGGGATACTCTGGTCGCTCCCGATCGCCGATCCCGTGCCGACGGCCTTCTTCGAGGACCTGACCATGCCTCCGAGGGCGGGCGGCGTCGAAGGAGCAGGCCCCTGCCTGCTGGTGTGCACCAGGGGGTCCGTCCACCTTCTGGGCACGACGGGAGAGGATCTCCCGGGATGGCCGGTGTCGGTCGCCGGAACGCCCGTGGCCTCCCTCGTATCGGGAGAGGCCGGAATCGTCGCAGTGGCCACCGACAGGGACCTTCTCTACCTCTTCTCCCCTGACGGGCAGGCGCTGCCCGGATGGCCGCGCGAGCTGCAGGCCGACGCGGTCGACCTGGCGATCATCCCGGATCAGGACCGTCCTGGCATCCTCGTGCTTCTCGCTTCGGGCGAGACGAACGCATGGCGCAGGGATTCCACCGGACTCCCGGGCTGGCCCGTGGAAGTCCAGGGCGGGGAACCCGCCGGAGGCGTGCTCTCGGCCGACTTCGACAGGGATGGCGCCCAGGAGGTGTGCGTCGTCTGCGGCAGCACTTTCACCTCTCTCGAGCTGGATGGCTCCATCGCCCCCGGCACGCCGGTCCAGCTCCAGGGGGATCCACTGGGCGCCCCGTGGCTCTCCGACGTCAACGGCGACGGATACCCCGAGGTCGCGACCGAGACCACTTTCGGGATCGAGGCGCTGGAGTTCACCGGCTCGACCATCCTCGACTGGCCGCTGTCACCCCCTCTCGATCCCTCCCAGGACGAATTCTCCCGATGGAACTGCGGCGCAGGCGGGCAGGGGTTCGCCGGCTACTCCCTGCGGGATGGCAGGACCGGCCTTGCCGATGCTTCGGGTTTGGAGCCCCAGGGCTTCCCGGTTTCGACCGGGGCGGACCCCGTGGGCAGGCCCCTGCTCGAGGATCTCGACGGCGACGGCCTTCTCGAGCTGGTTGCCGCTGACGAGTCCGGCTGGGCAGGCCTATGGCAGACGCCGGAGCAGTCCGGCGGCTACCTTCCGGGGGCCGACTTCTCCGGCCAGGGATGCTGGTGGCCCGGAGACCTCCCTTCGCTCCAGGGGTATTCCGGCGCACTTGCGGCAGGCAGCTTCTTCGTCTATCCGAATCCTTCGAGGGACGGCACGGCGACCATCCGTTTCGAGCCCGGCGAGGACTGTGCATACAGCATCGCCGTCCTGAACGTCGCAGGCGAGCTTGTTTCCTCCTACAGCGGCTCGGCGCAGGGCGGGATGGCGTGCGAGAACGGCTGGGACACCTCCGACATCTCGCCCGGGCTCTATTTCATCTGCCTGGAGATCGAAGGTCCTTCCGGCTCGACGGAGGCTCTCTTCCAGGCCGGGGTGGTGAAGTGACATGAGGCCGTTCCTGCCCGTGCTCGCAGCTGCGCTCCTCATCGCAGGCTCCTCCCAGGCCTCTCCGGAAACGCGGGGGGCCGTCCTCCGCTCCGTCGTGCTCCCCGGCTGGGGGCAACGGCATCTCGGCCATGCGGGCAGGGGCAACATCTTCCTCGGAGTCGAGGCTGCCACCTGGGCCGGCGTGGCCCTGAGCTACCTCGAAGGAACCTTCGCAGAGGACGACTTCGAGATCCTGGCGGCGGAGGAGGCGGGTCTCGATGCATCCGGGAGGGACGGCGACTTCCTGGAGGACGTCGGCGATTTCGGGAGCAGCTCCGAGTACAACGACTTCGTCCACCGGCTCGCGCGCTACTACTATCCCGACGACCCCGTCGCCCAGCAGCAGTACTACGACTCGCACGCCTACTACGGCGACATGTCCTGGGACTGGAGCTCAGAGGACGCCCGGGAGGACTTCGCGGACGCCCTCCAGGAGAGCCGCCAGTGGTACCGCAGGAGCCTCTATATCGGGATGTTCGCCGTGGTGAACAGGGCGGTCAGCGCGATCGACGCAGCCCTGTTGAGCAACCGCGGCCAGGTCCTCTACAGCGAGCTCTCCGTGCCCGATCCCGATGATTTCTCGTCGGTCCGGATGAGCGTGGGGTTCCGCTTCTGATGGGCGCTCTGCTGCTCTGCGCTCTGATGGGCGTGCCCGCCTACTGGGTGGACGGCACCTTCGCCGACGGGACGGTCCTCTCCATGGACAGGCGGCATGACCCGTCCATGAAGCCGTCGGGCCTTATCGCCGGCAGGGAGCACGAGGTGGGCGACACCGTGAACTTCTGGGCCCAGGACTATACGAACGATCCGCAGTTCACCTTCTACCTCACGTCGGCCACCTGCAGGTACGTCGGCGAGGATTGCTACATCTTCGTCGAGGATGCGGTCTGGGATGTACACTATGACCAGGAGAGCGTCGACGCCTTCGCGGCCTCTCTGGAGGACAGCACGCCAGGCGGAGGCGCGGGCATGATGCAGATCCTGCCCGACGCCCTCGGACCCGTGCCCGACGAGATCGACGGCGATCCGCGGGTCTACTTCCTGGTGCTCGACATACTAGACGGATTCGACCCGGCGCAGGGGGGCGTCTACATCGCAGGCTTCTTCAGCCCGTACAACCAGTTCACCGACGAGGAAGCCTACCTCTATTACGGAGGGCGCTCCAACGAGGTTGAGATGCTCTACATCGACTGCAGCCCTGCGGGCAGCTACGACGCAGCCTATACAGCCTCCCACGAGATGGTTCACCTCATCCAGTGGGGCATCGAGCCGTTCAGCGGCGAAGCCCTGTGGGTCTCGGAGAACCAGGCCCAGACCGGAACCTATCTCTGCGGCTACCCTGCCTTCCAGGTCGAGACCTTCATCGAGCTGGGCGGAGTGACTCCGGTGGACTGGACGGAGTTCGAGGATCTCAGGTACGTCGGGGGCTACGGGGCCGGCTACCTCTTCTTCTCGTACCTGTACGAGCGCTGGGGAGGGGCGGACTTCATCTACAACTCGCTCCGGGCCGGCGATTCAGGCCTGGCGGGCGTGGCAGAAGCCATCGAGCAGGCAACGGGGACCAGGCCAGACATGGACGCGATCCTGGAGGACTGGATGCTCGCCTGCTGGATCGACGATCCGTCCGTGGGCGACGGCAGGTGGGGTTGGCAGGGCTTCAGGTTGGCGGACTACGACACGCTCGACCCGGGCAGCCGTCCGGGCCTGGACCTGCGCGGCGACGCCGGCCCGCCTTCCTACAGCGATCCCCTTCACCCGGTCGGAGCCCTCTGCAGCAACGGGTATCGCATCCAGGGCGACCTGGGCGGCAGCTTCAGGGCATCCGCCACGGGCACCGGGGATCTCAGGGCATGGTTCCTGCCGGAGGAAGTTCCCGTCCCCCAGAGGATAGAGGCCGGGGCCGGCAACGACATCTCGCTGCAGCTCCCGGCGGAGGGTACCGTCCTCCTCGCCTGCTCCTCGTTCAGGGGCTTCGACCTCGAAGCCTCGGCAGGACCGGTGGCGGGATCCTCCAGAACCCTCGCGATCTATCCCCAGCCTTGCTTCGGAACGCTCTACTTCCAGTTCATATCCTCCGGAGAGCCCGTCAGTCTGGCCATCTTCGACATGACGGGCGCACTCGCGGACGAGCCTGCCTCCGGCAACCCTCCCGCGGGTGAAGCGGTCCTCTCATATACGGGCGCCTCGGAGCTGGCATCGGGCATCTACTTCTACCGCCTGGTGCAGGGAGGAACCGCCTTCACCGGCAGGTTCGCAGTTGTCCGCTAGCGCCGCCTTCGCAGCCGCATGGTCGGTCCTGCTCCCAGCCGGGGTGTTCGACCTTGCATCCGGACCTGATGGATCGATCTGGACTCTCCGCGCCGCAGGTCCGCAGGTCTGCGTCATCTCGGCCGATGGGACCATCGAGGGCTGGATGGACATCCCCGAGGTGTCCGTCCCGGGGGGCATCGCGATCGCCGCTGACGGAACCGTGGCGGTTTCGGACAGGCTCGAGGGGGAGATCCTGGTCTACGGGCCCGAGGGGGCCTTCAGATACGCGATCTCCACGCCGGGCAGCCCCGGGGCGGTTGCATGGTCGGGTACGGATATCTGGTACTGCAGTCTCGACAGGGGAGGGGTCTTCGAGGCCGGGGGAGCGCAGGTTCTTTCCTCGCAGCCGGCTCCTGCATGGCTTCAGGTGCGCGGGCGTAGAGGTCTCGCCGGCATGGGAGACTTCTGCCTCCTGTTCTCTCCGACGGAGTCTCCCTCCGACACCATCCGCGTCTCAGTCGCAACCTTCGCGGGCGATTCGGTGCTCGCCCTCCCTGACGGGCTGCCCGCGGAACGCCTCCTCACCGGAGCCGACGAGTCGCCATCTCCCGGGATCCTGGAGATTGTCGAAGCCTCGCCCGGGAGGTTCGCGGCCCTCACCTCCTCCGGGCTCCTGATCCTGTCGGGACCATGACCGCCCTGCTCCTGGCGGCCGCCCTGAGCCTGGAGGTTCTGCCGGCGGAGAGCGACGGGAGCGGGTTCTTCGACCTGCCTGACAGCCTCTGGGCGATTCCGGGAACCGCCTTCGTCGTGATCGGGGAGGACACGGTCGGAGCAGAGCCATCCGCATCGGGGGCGCGCTCCGGCCTCCTGGTCGAAGACGCGATCGAAGCGGGGGACTCAGTTCTGCTGTGCTTCGAGCGGAGCAGCCTCGCCGTTGCGAACTCGGCGAGGCTCGAGACGCCCGTTCTCGGCCGCGAGGCTGCTGCACCCATGTTGACCCCGCCACCCGAAGCGACTCCGCAGGGCCTGTTCATCTCGGGCAGCAAGAAGCTCGGCATCGCTGTCGGTGACGGCCCGGGAGTCGATCAGAGCACACGGCTCTCGCTCTCCGGCAGCCTGGCCCCGGGCATAGAGGTGGAGGGCTCCATAACTGACGAGAACCTCCCTCTGGGGACGGGCTCCTCGGAGCTGGTCTCGGAGCTGGACAAGGTGGTGCTCGACATAAGCGGCCGCCGATGGGGCGTGACCCTGGGCGACCAGGAGTGGGAGAGGGAGGGCACGGGCGCCCTGCCCTACAGGCGCGATCTGACAGGCGTGGATGCGGGCTTCGACTCGCTGTCGCACTATTCCGCCTCGGCGGGCGCAGGGGTGAGCGGCCAGACCGCCGACAGAGCCGTGTTCACGACCGGAGAGGGCGTCCAGGGACCGTACAGCCTGACCGACGGTGACGAGATAGTTCCAGGCAGCGAGAGGATATGGCTCGACGGGACGCTCATGCGGAGAGGTCCCTCGGCAGACTACACGATGGACTACCCGGCCGGGATGGTCACCTTCACCGCGGGGCGCCTGATACGCAGGGACTCCAGGGTCGAGGCCACGTTCTACAGGAGGGGCGCGGGCTACCGCAGGGACCTGTACCGCGCATCGGCCGCCACGGAGTACGAGGGATTCTCACTCGAGCTGACCGGGCTCTCCGAGGCCGACAACCGCGGTCATCCCCTGGGATTCATCCTGTCCGACGAAGCCCTCGAGGCCCTCCGCTCGGCCGGCGAGGAACCGGACAGCGTCTGGATCGATGGAGCCACCTGGGTGGGGCCCGGGGAGGGCTCCTACTCCCTGGACGGCGAAGGGCACTACCAGTACGAGGGCCCGGGGCAGGGCGAGTGGAGGGTGGTCTTCAGCCGCCCGCCCGGGGAGCCCGGCGACTACATCTACGATTCCGTCATCGGCGGCTTTCTCTGGGTGGGCGTGGGAGAAGGCACGCACCTGCCCAGGGAGTACCTGGACATCCCGGCAGGCGGCAGCGTGGGCGGCGCTGTCGCCTCCGCGCTCGCAGGCGATCTCGACCTGTCGCTCGAGACAGCTGTCTCGACCAGGACCGGCAACACGTTCAACAGCGAAGGGACGACCCGGGAGGGCAGCGCCTTCCGGGGTGTCTCGGGGTGGCGGCCCTTCGGCGGGGAACTCCGCATCGGTATCTCGACCGTCCTGGTGACAGACGGATTCAGGCAGCCCGGAGTGTGGGAGTCCGACAGCTCTCTCGGCTCGTGGTCCCTTCCGTCGTCGTGGGAGGGTCGCGACGACATCGTCGAGGCTTTCGTGCAGTGGCAGGGAGGGGCCGCCTCGACGGGAGCGAGGCTCCTCGCCGGCGGCGGCAGGGTGCTGCTCGCGAGGGCCGGCAGCAGGTTCGAAGCCGGACGCTTCCAGGTCGTGACGCATGCATCCTCGGCAGGGAGGGAAGACGCGGCCTCGCTCCCGTCCGGGAGCGCGGTCGACGGTGGCGCGGACCTCGCCGTCTCGATCGGAGCCTTCGTGCCGACCATAGGTCTGTCCTGGCTGAGGGACTCCTGGGGGGACAGCCTGTCCGGGAGCAGGCTCACCGCGAGGACGGGGAGCGCCTTCTCGGTCGCTCGATGGACTTCCGCGCTCTCCCTCGAGGCGGTGTTCGACGAGAGGGTCGGCCCGGCCCCGGTGCCCCGCAGGACATACAGGTGCAGGGGCGAAGCGGCCGGAGGCGAGCCGGGTTGGAGCCTTTCGGCAAGCATCGAGCACAGCAGCAGCTTCTGGGATGGAGGCGGCCGGATGGAGGCCGATGCCCTCCGCCTGAACGGCTCGACGGGGGGCGGGGGCACCTGGCTCACGCTCGCCTATTCGGGGTCGGGAACCCTCAGCCAGGCTCTCGAGGTGCATTACAGGTTCGTAGGTGAGGGCCAGGGCGGCTGGAGCTACGACGATGAGACGGGAGAGTTCTACGAAGACCCGGACGGGAGCTACGAAGTCTACTATCTCCCGGGGGAGGGCGGAGACCTCCAGCTGGAAGCCGAAGCCGAGCTGAGCCTGACGAGCGGCGCGGCTCTCGGACCGGGATTCGACGGCAGCCTTGAGCTCACCTCGCGGGGGTCCGACGACAGGCTCGCCACGCTGCTCCTCGCGAAGTCCTTCGGCGACGCGCCCGGCGGATACTCGGCCGAGCTCTCCCCGTTCTGGAGGGGAGCCGGGACCGTCCGGCTTCTCCGCGCCAGGGGGAAGGTGACAGAGCAGAGGATCGAATACAGCGGGTCGGGGGTCAGGAGCGAGTCCGAGAGGATGATCGAGCTCCAGCAGGGTCTCTCCCCGGCCGGGAGCCTGGACCTGGACCTGCTCCAGAGGTACCGGCTGCGCGAGGAGGACCTCCAGGCTTCCAGGAGGATCACCGAGACGAGGGTTTCGGCAGATCCCTCCATCACCCTGGACTCCGGGCTGGAGCCGGGCATCCAGTTCGCCTACGAGAACAGGCGTGAGAGCCACAGCGGGCTCGAGGCAGGCCAGTACGAGGCCAGGCCGCACCTCAGGTTCGCCAGGTCGGGCTGGAACGCCTGGGGCTCGGCTCAGGGGCAGTACATCCCCGGCGACGGGGACCTCCCTCTCTGGCTTTTCGACGGCAATTCCACAGGCTTGAACCTGTTGTTCCAGTTGCGTATAGGGCGGAACATATCGGAGCAGCTCGACGCGGCGCTCACCTGGTACGCGAGGAGGCCGGCCGATGGCGACTGGACACAGCGGGCCGGGCTGGAAGGCACGGTGACATTCTGACCGGGCAGGCCCTCCTGGCTGCGCTCTGCGCCTCGGCTGCGGTCTCCGTGGGTTCGCGCGGGGCCCCGCCTCGTCCGACCCTCCCCGACTCGCTCCCGGTCCTGGCCGATTCCACTGTCGAAGCGCTCCAGCAGCAGATCCTGGCGCAATACCTCTCCCTCGGATATCCGTTCGCCTCGCTCGCCTGCTTCCTGGCGGGTCCGGACAGCCTCTGCGTATCCGCGGTGCCCGGACGCCACGCCCTGCTGGAAGGCGTCCGCATCGAGGGCCTGGAGCGGACCTCCCCGGGCACCCTGACGCGTTACCTGAGACTGGAGCCGGGCGAGCCATACGACCCGGAGTCCGTCGAGAAGTGGCGTGAGAGGCTTCGCAGGCTCGAATTCGTCGAATGGGTGGGAGATGGAGCCCTCTGCCTCGGCCCTCTCGGGAACCTGGTCGTCGTGCAGGACGTGGTCGAGGGGTCCTCGGGGAGCATCGCCGCCTCGCTGCTCTACGGCCAGTCGGGGGATGAAGGGCTGAGCGGGTCGGGGCTCGTCGACTTCACGAACCTCCTGGGGACCGGAAGGGAGCTCTCGATCGAGATAGCCGACTCCCGCTGGGGAGGGACGAACGTTTCCGGCCACTATCTCGAGCCCTGGATCGCGGGCTATCCCCTCTCGGGAGAGGTGTCCCTGATGCAGGAGATACCCGACAGCGGCTGGCTGAACAGGGAGGCCGACATCCTTCTCATCGCCGAGGTGTCCGAAGTCCTGTCGGTCTCCGCCGGCGCAGGCGGATGGAGGGGCTATGGCCCGGACGGCGAGGACAGCAGGTACAACTACGGACTGGCCGGGATGTCCTGGAGCCCGGGACGCACGGTGCCACGGGGCTGGCAGGGGCTGAAGGCGGATCTGGAGTGCAGGCTCGGCAACGTGTCGGGAGAGGACTCGAGCCTCGTGCTCTCGACCGCGGAGCTGGAGGCGAGGGCCGACCTCTTCGCGGGCGCCGCCGGGCTGGGACTGGGCATGACATGCGGAGGTGCGATGCAGGGGGAGCCGCCCTACAGTCTGCTGAGGAGGCTGGGAGGGCAGGAGAGCCTCAGGGGCTATGCCGAGGACACGTTCAGGGCGACGCGCTATGCGGTGCTCAGGCCTGAGGTCTCGTTCGGCGAGACTGCGACAAGGCTGTACGCCTTCTGCGACCTCTCGGCGCTGGACACGCCCGACGGGGACAGGTATCCCGCGGGCGCCGGAGGCGGCCTGCGCGGGGAGGCCGGCTCCTGGTCGATCGATCTGGCCGTGGGGGCGCCGCTTCGGGGAGGACCGGCAAGGTTCTATGTGACAGCGGTCGCCCGGGTGCTCTGATCTCCGAGAAAAGCCGGGACCGGCAGCGCGCCCGCCGGGAGGAGCCCTTCCACGACATGCCAGTCGTCGAGGAGCCTGTAGCTGGCGGGGCCATACGCGGCAGAGTGCGAGGGCGGGGTCTCGACTGCGCACCGTGACATGATCTCCTCCGCGGACCACGGAAGCCCGGCGGCCCGTGCTGCACACGCAACTGCCTCGAGCAGCCCGGTCTCCGCCGCGGGCGTCGTCACCGGCTGACCGGCAAGAGCCTCGAAGACCGCCTCCGGATCCATCCCCGCAATCGCGGCGGGCCCGAGGTGCAGCCTCGCCGCCGGCCGCGGGAAGGATATCCTCTGGAGCAGGGGAGTGCCGGGGAGGGGCCGCCCGCCGGCCG
>JGI20214J51088_10002946_pt1 | contig 11253 bp, 8 predicted proteins | sample WetSurMetagenome_FD_51088 | JGI IMG/M metagenome (IMG submission 51088)
TGTCCTCTTTGGCCGTACTTCGAGGATGTCAAGGTTGAGCGAATGCATTATCACGCCAAATCCGGCGTCCTCTCGCAGAAGATCACTACCGTGATGCACTGCTCGACACACGCCGATTCACCTGGGCACGTTGTTGAAGGGCTCCCGTTCACACATGAATTGCCGCTGGATCTCTACTACGGGACGGGTGTTGTAGTGGATATCCCAAAGAAAAGATGGGAGTTGATCACCGCAAGAGACCTGGAAAATGCAACGCCCAAGATTGAAAAGGGCGATATCGTAATCGTTCACACGGGCTGGAATAAATATTGGGGAGACAACAAGGAGTACTTCTGCTACTCCCCCGGTCTGGGGCGCGAAGCCGGTGAATGGTTTGTCGCCAAGGGAGTGAAAGCGGTAGGTGTAGACCAGCAGGCTTTGGATCACCCTCTGCACACCGCGATCGGACCACACGGACCCGGACCCATCATGCCGTCACTCAGTGAAGAATACAAACAGCTGACAGGACGCGACGTGCTGGCGGATTTCCCCGAATGGGAACCATGCCACAACCTGCTCCTTAGAAATGGGATTATGGGATGGGAAAACGTGGGTGGCGATATCGCAATGGTTGTCGGGAAGCGGGTCACCATCATGGGACTCCCGCTGCGATGGTATATGGGAGACGGTTCCATCGTTCGGATGGCAGCCTTGATTGATGAGAAGGACATCAATCCCGTTCCGACAAGAGTTTATAAATACGGCGTGGTATAGGATCGGAGGTTCCGGAATATGGAAAAGATTGCAGTGATTGGCGCCGGACTGATGGGACACGGTATCGCGCAGGTCTTCGCATTAAATGGGCATGAAGTTGCGATCCACGATCCTTTCCCCGAAGTTCTGGCCCGCGTTCCAGAGCGAGTATGCGCGAACCTGCGCAGCCTCGGCCTTAGCGAATCGAGTGTTGAGAGAATATCCCTGCACGGCACTCTTAAAGGCGCGGTTGAAAAGGCCGACATTGTCTTCGAGGCGGCGCCGGAGAACCTCGCGTTGAAGCAGGACATCTTTGCACAGGTGTCGACGGCGACGAGGCCCGGCTGTATCCTAGCCAGCAATACCTCGGTCATTCCAATTGGAGAAATTGCTGCCAAATCTGAGGACCCAGGCCGCATCCTCGGCACGCATTGGTGGAACCCTCCATATCTGATCCCGTTGGTCGAGGTCATCGAGGCGCCTGGTACGGAATCAGTCTATATAGCAAAATGTATCGATCTGTTGCAGCGGGCTGGCAAGGTAGCCGTCCACGTTAAACGCGATGTGCCCGGATTTGTCGGCAACCGTTTGCAGCACGCGCTCTGGAGAGAAGCAATCTCCATTGTAGCGGCCGGAATTTGCGATGCCGAAACGGTCGATCTCGTGGTTAAAAACAGTTTCGGGATGCGGTTGCCTGTCTTAGGGCCGCTGGAGAATGCAGATCTTGTGGGACTAGACTTGACTCTCGCGATCCACAATGTAATCCTTCGGCACCTCGAAGCTTCACCTGAACCAAGTCCGTTGTTGGCACGCTACACGGGCGAACAACGCCTCGGGATGAAGACAGGAAAGGGATTCTACGAATGGACGCAGGAGTCGGCCCAGCACGTCCGCGAGCGGCTGACACGGTACCTGCGGGATGCAGTAAAAAAGGGAGAGTAGTTCAGTGGTAGAGCGTTTGAAAACAAAACCGAAAGCTCGTGACCGGAATGGAGTTCAAGTGATAGCTCGAGCTGCCGAGATCTTGCGGGCGCTTGAAGGCAGCAATGGGATGAGTCTTGGCCAGCTTGCGGGACGAGTCGCCCTGCCCAAATCGACGGTGCAGCGAATCACGAATGCTCTTGATGCGGAAAATTTTGTGGTTTCATCATCCCCCGGCGGACGTCTGCGACTGGGACCGGCTCTGGTCAGGATTGCCCATTCCATTCGATTTCCAATTGCCGAGACCGCCGGGCCTTATCTTCGGGAGCTTTCGGAGAAAACGGGTGAAACTGTAGACCTTGCAGTACTCGATGGGGAAAAGGCGGTCTTTGTAGATCAAATCCCGGGATCCCATCGCCTTCGTGCTGTATCCGCCATCGGTGTTTCATTTCCGCTGCACTGTACCGCAAACGGGAAAGCAATGCTGGCGGCGCTCGACGCTGAGGAATTAAGCCGGCTGAAAAAGCGCATGCCCCTGACTGCTTATACCGAAAATTCCATTCGATCCTGGGAAAAACTTGAGCAGGAGCTCCTCCAAATTCGGAAAACCGGACTTGCATATGATGGTGAGGAGCATTCGATTGGGATTTCGGCGATCGGAACTTCGATCATCGGTTTTGACGGAGAGATTGCTGCAATCACGATTCCCACACCTACGGTGAGGTTTACGAAGAAGGAGCCTGAATTGGCGAAAGCGCTTAGGCTTTGCTGTGATGCAGTCGAAAGAATTCTCGGCGGGCGCCGCAAGTAGAGTTGGCCAATAACTATTAACAGTATATACAATATTTCATAACCGCGTCAGTCATGGCCTGCACATTCTCCGGACGGGCCTCGTCGGGCAACCCATTCGTTGCATCTATAATCAGGCCGCCCGTATCCTTGAAGAGGTCGATCAATTCTTTCACATCAGCTGACACCTGTTCCGGTGTACCCGTACAGAGCATAGAAGAGGATACATTGCCCCAGAAGCACATGACATCGGCTAATTCTTTCTTGATACTCCCCTTCGACGAATTGAAAGGGAAGGTGGTCGGCGAGCGTGATTAACACGCTTTTCGCGGGCAAGGTAATCTGATGAAAAGATAGCGCTGGAAGAGTCCGGTGCCATATAGGTGTCCCTTTTTTTGCGCTCAAGGTAGGGAATTTTGCTGCCGGATCAGGGCAAGATCGGCGTGAATTTCAGATCTCGCGCCGATCGCACCCGTCTGTGTTTCGTTGTTGTTACGTCTTCCCTATCCGGGTACCTAAAAAATATACTTGAGCGCTAGCTGCATGACTCTTCCGCCATTGTTTACAGTCGCAGATCCGCTCGGATTCGCGCTCGCGGTGATCTTTCCGAAGGTCCCGCTGCTCAAGGTCGTATCCGGGTTGCCGAGCCGAACGCTGTTGGTGACATTGAAAGCCTCCGCTCGAAATTCAAGTTGATGGTTCTCGGCGATATGGAATTTTCTGGAAATGCTCTGACTCCAATCCCAATATCCCGGACCTCTCAAGCTGCCTACTCCCATGTTCCCGTAAGTGCCGGCTGCGGGCAATGCAAACGCCGCGGAATTGAACCAGCTCACGCAAGGGCCAGGCATACAGGCTTGCCCGCGGTTGGGCGCCGCCACACTCGCAAGCACCTGATTCGGACGCTGCGGTATGGGAGTGGCGGCCTGGCTATAGCCAACCCCGTTGTATGCCTGATCGCTGCCGATCATCGGCATTAAAGCTACGCCGGAACGTATCTGAAAAATAGTCGAGAGGGTCCAAGAGGAAACGAGCCGTTTCGCCCAGGCAGCGCCCGAGTACTTCGGCGTTGAAGCCACGAAAGTGGCATTTGCAGCCTGCCGGACATCCAGCAAACTGGTAGATGTAAGAACACTGCTTCCGCTGCAATCGCCCATGTCCAGGCGCCGGTCATTCGGTCCGGTGTTCTGATAGGGTCCGTGGGGATAGGTCCCGCCGAGAGTCAGGACCGGCGTGATCGGCAATCCGATGCAGTGGGACCACGTGTAGTTTCCGTCTAGACTCATCCGTTCCCCAAGTCTCAAACGGGCATTCAACAGGAGGCCGTGATAGCTCTGCGTTCCGCCGTCATCGAGCTTAGTGATCGACCCTAGTGTGTTCACATTGGGCGCATTGGGCTTCGCCAAATTCAACAGCCGCCGCTGATCTATGTTTCCGGACTGGGTACACGGGCCCGGAGCTTGGAGACCATATTGTCCAGGGGAGCAGTCACCCGGGATATACACTCCTGGATTAAGTTCAACTGCAGTCCAACTGTGGATCATGCGGCTTCCGACATAGGTCGCGGAAACGAACAACGCCGGAGTAATCTGGCCCTGAATTCCCAAGTTCCATGAATACTGGGCTGTTGTTTTAATATCAGGCGGAATGGGGTAGAAACCTTGATAGTTTGGACTCGATGGCCATGCCGGATGAGCCGGATCGAAATTGTATGGGAACGGACTCCCCGATGGAAATGGATTGTCCAGGTTGCTTCCAACGTTTTGAATCGTCAGTCGGAATGGAGCGCTCGAAGATGTGTTTTGATGCAGGTCCATTCGGATGAAGTCATGGGCGATTCCACCTCCCAAACGGATAACCATTTTGCCGTTACCGGACGGATCCCAAGCGATTCCAACTCGCGGCTCCAGAATTCCCCACTGACTTTCCATTCCAGACTTGCCATGGAATCCCGGATCGCCGGGATAGCTGAAGCCCGGGGGAGCGGTCGGAATGACGGTACTTTCTACGCCCTTGTAGAAATTCTCGAGATTGAAGTCGTAGACATTCCCATCGGTGAACTGCATCGGCATGAACGGTGCCCATCGCAATCCATAGTTCAGCGTCAGCCCGCGGCTCAATTTCCACGTGTCTTGGACATACAAGCTGAGATAGTTTTGAGTCAGATTCTCCGGATTCGGGTTTGCCTGATGAAACGAGGTTATTTTGCCCGTCAAAAAATCAGTTATTGCTGCGCCTGTTCCCAAAACCGGAGGCGCTCCAGGGGGAATGTGGAATATCGGGTTGAGATTCGGCAAGCCTGCAAAAATCATAACGCCCGGAGCCCATGCGTAGGCCCGTGAAAACAGAAGACCTCGGCCCACGCTGCCGCCAAAGGCAAGTTGATGCGATCCCCTAATAATGGTCACATCGTCATTCACACCAAAGTTGGTCATCGCCGAGGTCGAGGTTGCCAAGCTCGCAGGGAAACCCACCGCGAACCCACCTACCACAAAGACCGAAGTGAATTGAGGCATGTAACTATACAAGTTCTTAATGCCCACATCGGTCGGACCGAAAAATTTTGCCGGTATCTTGCTTTGCCCAACGCGATTCCCCGAAATGCGAAAAGAATTCACAACGTTTGAGCTGAGCATGTCGGTGCTGCCGAAGGCCAGCGATTGAGCAGTATCGTCTGCTCCCCATCCGCTAGTAGTCAATAAGTCATTCTTATTAACCTCATACGGCCCCATCGCGGCGATCTTGGTGACCAGGTACCGCGCAAATAAGGAGTGCCTATCGCTCAATTGATAATCCAGCCTCACCGGGGCTTGAAACCGGTTCTCATGAACAGGATTTCCCGACAAAATTTTCCCGCACGGATCGCTCGTTTGCGGAAGTCGGGACGCAATGTTCACAGCTGCTGGACTTAACGGGAAGGTCAGCTTCCCGTTTGAATCAACAATGCTCGTTATGGCAGCGGCCGAGGGACACCCATTGGCTGGAGAGATATAGGCCGAGAAGTCCCCCGAACGCATCGCCGCTGTGGGGACATAGGAAGCGGCATTCGACGGGGTCTGGCGTGTTGTTGTACCCTGGAATCCGATAAAAAAGAATACCTTGTCTTTCTTGATTGGCCCACCGAGAACACCTCCAAATTGATTGCGTTTCAGTTGGTCGTTCCGGGCCGCGAAAGCGTCGCGGCTGTTCAAAGCAGCATTGCGCAAAAACCAGAACAAATCGCCGTGAAACTCATTGGTGCCCGACTTGGTCACCGAATTCACCGCGGCGGCTGCGTGCCCTCCGCTGGACGCGTCCTGAGAGCTGGCGACGAGCTTGAACTCCTGAAGTGCGTCGGGGAAAGGAAGCGGCATATTCGTGCCGACGAACATATCCAGATGCGATGCCCCGTCCAGGTTATACTGCACGCTATAGCTCGTGCCTCCCGCCACACTGATATTGACCCCGGTATCCATAGTGTAGCCGGGGGAAGTACCTGTCTGAACAGACAGGCCGCTTAGCGTTATCAGGTCGGTTACTGATCGGCCATTGAGCGGTAAATCCAGCACGCGTTGCGTCTCAATTACAGTTCCCACTCCGAGGCTTCGCGTCTCGATCGCTGTGGCATCCGCCTTCACCTCGACCGTTTGTTCAATCTGGCCCACCTCCAGTTTGATGTTGACGACTGGATTACTGCCAACCTGCAGGACAATTCCGGTTTGGGCAAAGGTCCGAAAACCTGCTAAGGAGGCTTCGAGCCGGTAAGGACCCAGCGGCATACTTGGCAGCACGAAAAATCCTGTCGTACTGGTTGTTGTCGACCGTGAGGCGCCAGTATCGATTTGCATGGCTGTTATCTTTACGCCCGGCAAAACGGCGCCACTCTGATCCCCCACCGTGCCGCTGATCTGGGCTGTCGCCTGCGCCCAAAGTGAGTCGGACAGCAACATCAAGCCAAAAATGCATATGACCGCGTGCTTTTGCAGAGCTTTCATAGTCCCCCCGGCAGTGCTCAAGGTTTTCTGGAAATCGCCTTCGATTTGCGTTTTTGTGAATTGAAATTAGCAAAGAATTTATGAATTTGTAAAATGAATCTTTTATATAACAATGGATTAATATTTTAAATGATCGGTAATTTAGATACGGACGTGTTCTTAGAACTGGTCCAGGTCCCAATTGGAAGAATTACACAGCAGGTCGAACGCAACGGTATGCGTACTGCGAGAGTAGGTGGATCTTTGGCTATTCAATCGTGATGGAATTTATAGAATCATTCCGTTTGCCCTATACATAATGTCGCTTTCGGATATGCTCATTGAGGTGCAGATGTAATCAACAACGGAATGCGTGCGCGCGGTCCATTTCCCGGAAAGGAAATCATTTCTCCCAGCATGCCGTTGCAAAACCGGTTCCCTTTCCGGAAAAAGTTTATGCGCAGTCGTGGCTTTACACGGCCCGCTTCAGAACCATGCACACCGAGGCACAAATCGGGCCTCCGATGTTGAATGTCGCTGCAATTCTGGGATTGGCCACCTGGAGAGGCTGCGGCGCTTTGCCGAGTAGCTGCCAGGTGCTCCACCCCACCATGGCGATCCCAGTGGCGCCGATTGGATGCCCTTTGGCGATTAGACCTCCCGATGTGTTTATTGCACAGGCGCCGGCCAGACTCGCCTTGCCCTCATTCCAATATCGGGCGCCTTGCCCATATTCTGCTTTCCCAATCACTTCGGTTCCGATTGCCCCCATGACCGTGAAACAATCGTGAATTTCTGCCACATTGACTTCTTTCGGAGTCACGTCAGCCATTTGATAAGCCTTGGTCATTGCCGTGTAAGCGCCGGCTGGCCGCAATACATCGCGGCCACCTTTCTTCAAAGGATCTGTTGCCTGGCCGTATCCGAGGATTTCGACACAGTCCCGCTTCGGAATTCCCAGTTTAGCAAGGCCCTCTGAGGTTGCCACAATTATGGCAGCGTAGCCGTCCGTAATCTGAGAGCAGTCATACGTTTTGAGCGGCAATCCGTCAACGATGTATCGATTGGCTCCCTCGATCTTGGTGGCCTGATCCAGCGTGAGGTCGATCTTCATCTGTGCAAACGGGTTCTGTTTTGCATTCGCATATTCCACCACGGCGATCTGAGCCAATTCCTGCTCGGTCACCTTGTGTTGTTTGATGTATGCGTCCATAACCTCCGCAAAGAGGTGGGGGAACACAAACACCTTCCCCTCTCTCTCTTCCGGGTGGGAAAAAAAGCCAAGAATCTTGCCGATCAGTTTTCCGTCCATTTTCCCATCGTTGTCGCGCATCTTTTCGAAGCCAACAGCGATGCCGACGTCACCAAGACCTAACTGAAGTTTATGGATTACGGAAATAATAGCCTGACCGCCCGTGGCACAGGCGTTTTCCACCGCCTCAATGGGCTTCCCCTGCATTCCCGGAATCATCGCCATAAGCCCGGCCAGCAAACCCTGTTCGTTCAGCGAAAAGTTGCAGGCGGCACCTATCGATCCGACATCAATCAATTCAGGAGTGATCTTGATTTCCGCACAGGCACCGGTGACGGCGTTTTTCACAATATCGGGAACGGACATATTCAGCAGTTTTCCGAATTTAGATTGATGATACGTCGCAATATACACTGGCTTATTCATTGGGCTTCCCCTTTGAAGGTTATTGAAATCCTACAAGAAAATCCCGGACTGACAATCTCCACCGTAACAAGACTACAACTCCCCAAATCAGAACCTACGAAGAAGACTAAATCCTTGTTTTTCAATTCCGAACTGTACAAGTCATATTGTCTATTTGCAAAATGAATATTTAACATATGTGCTAATATGTTTTGCAAATACATGAGCTTTTACAGAGTTTCGCAAGTACGACCTTGGACTGCCTGTTGGGCTGGATGCTCTGGCCTCAGAGAAAGACGTCGCGCGTCGGCGAACGACTCCATGGATACGCACCGGCTACGAGCAACCAAAGGTCAAATCGGGCTATGAAAGGGTTTCATCGGCAAGCAATCCATGTACTGAGAAAGGAGAACTGACGAATGGCAACAGCGCAACAGCAGGTGGTTAAATCAGCCAGCGGCCGAAAACAGATCGTGTTGGGGTTGGTTGCCGTATTTCTGACCTATTTTGCTCACGGCTACTTCACCCAAATCCTGCTTCCTGCATTGCCCAAGATAGCCGCAGATTTGAATGGGATGCATTTGTATTCCTGGGGCATTTCAATCCCGCACCTGGGACAGGCGTTCGCAATGCTTATGGTAGGCAAACTGTCTGATATGTACGGACGGCGCGCTCTGCTGCTGGTATCCTTGGCGATCTGCCTGTTCGGTACGGTCTGGAGCGCTCTCAGCACAACTTTCATAATGCTGATCATCGCCCGTACGGTTCTCTGCTTAGGGCAAGGTGCTCTGGCCCCACTCGTTTTTTCAGTGTTGGGCGATATGTTCGATCCTGCGGCGCGAGGTAAATGGGCCGGCCTTCTCAACATCCCGGCCGGGATATTCGCTTTTGTCGGCCCTACCCTGGGTGGTTGGTTTGTGGATAATCTCAGCTGGCGCTATATCTTCTGGTGTGGAGCACCGCTGCTGATTATCTGTCTGGCGGCGGTCCTGTTTGGCCTGACGCGAAAAACTCTGCATTCGACCCCGAAAATCGATTCCCGCGGCGCATTATCCGCTGCCATCGCCTCATCAACCATGATACTTGCATTCTCTCTGGCAGGGACAATATGTCCCTGGATATCATTGCCGGTGGTCGGTTTGCTAGCCGCGTCCATTGTATCCTGGGTGCTTTTCATTCAGGCGGAGTCCGGCGCAGAGCAGCCTATACTCGATCTCCAGGTGCTTAAGAATAAAACCGTTGTGACTGTTTCAGCGGCGTGCGTGTTATCCGCCATAGGAATGATTGGAATAGGAGTTTATTTACCGCTCATGATGCAGGGCATCCAGGGGATCAGCGCGACAATGACGGGAAAGATCATAACTCCCGGCGGAATTCTGATGGGTTTTCTCGGCGTGCCCATCGGTTTTATACTCGCCCGCACGAAACGCTACAAATGGATGTACGTTCTGGGTTACGGCCTGACGATGACCGCAGGGTGCATTCTGATCTTTTTCCATGCATCGACTCCGGCATATGGGGCACTTATCGTAAACATGATTAGCGGCTTGGGAATAGGTGCCATGCCAACCCTCAATACGCTTGTAGTTCAATATGCGGTTCCCAAAAGGCTGCTGGGCGTTACTACCAGCGCTTTGTTTTTCTTTGTCATGTTCGGCCAATCGATTGCGCCTGCAATTCTCGGCTCTGCCATGAATACGCGTTATAACAGCGTACTGAAGGCGACTCTGCCGCCTGAATTGGGGCAATTAGCGAACGAGGCGACAATGACTTCTCTGGGCAATCCGCGCGTACTTCTATCGCAACAGGCTATGGCGGGGCTCCGCAAGACTCTCGACAACAGGCGAGAGATTTTGGATCAAACGGTTTCCGCTATCCGGACATCTATGGAATCCAGCCTGAGGTTTGTTTTTATGATCGGGGCTGTATGCCTGCTGCTCGCATTTTTGACAATATGNNCCATTCCGGAAATCTCCATCGATGCCAAGGTGGAGGAAAAGAAACCTATTTGAGCAGCTGGCAACCACGTAGCCGGAAGTGGAAGCCTGATAAACGACGTGAATTGATAGGCAACAACCTGACAGTTCTATTTATTTTGCTTTTCCAGATTCATCTCGTTTTTCTAGGGCAATTCAATGCCTTGCGCAATAAGACTTTTCTGAAGTTTCTTGATATCAACTTTCCGCGGCAGCACGCCGTTCTTGACCGCCAGAGCGGCGGCTGTCCCTGCTGCCTGACCCATCTGGATGCAGTGTGGAATGACATTGAACATCGTATTGGCAGCTTGATCGGATGAAAAGCAGCGTCCGGCAGCGAGAAGTCCATCCAGCTTGATAGGCACAAGGCACCGGTAAGGCATTCCAACGTTCTTGGGTTCGCTGCCTCCGGGCCAGCTGAGCGGAACGCCTTGCGGGAACATCAACACGGTGTCATCAAATTTCTTGCCAGAACGTACTTCTTCGCCGGTCAGCACATATTCGCCGATAAGACGGCGGCTGCCGCGCGTTCCAGTCTGCGATGCACTATCGTAAATATAACTGTTTTCGAAACCGGGCAAATTTTTCTTGTAGTAGGAATGGACCGGTATCATTGTTTTGCGCACATTAACGTCGACCCAGGTAAGGTCCTCAACCTTGATACAGCTCTTGCCAGGTATAAAGCTGTTGACCCAAAAGACATCTTTACGATGGGCGGCTACGGGCACTAAAGGGAATCCGGCTAGTTGGAAGGCTTTGCTTCTCATTTCCTGCCACTGCTCTGGGTGTGCCGCACGGAAATCGGCGAACTTATCAAAATCAATGCCCCCTATTCGGAAAACCATGGCCAGATCTGATGAGCGGTAGCCTTTGTCCAGGGAAGCGTCAAATTCCGCGCCGGNGAAAGCGAAGACATCTCCGTCACCGGTGGCGTCAATGATCACTTTACCCATAATTGCCTGACGCCCGGATTTACTTTCGAAAATAATGCCCTTAACAACGTTCTCTTCCACAATTGCTGCGGTGCTCCAGGAATGATGCAGCTGCTTTACGCCCGCATCGAGAGCCATATCGTTTAGGATGCACTTTAAGAGCTCGGGGTCGACCATGATGGCCTGTCTCAGGACACCTGGTTCATTGGTCTTGGAAAGGTCGTGCGTGCCGCCAACTTTATTCAGCCTATCCAACCATTCCTGACATTGGCCTGCGGGGTACTGGTTGATCA
>JGI20214J51088_10002947_pt1 | contig 11253 bp, 7 predicted proteins | sample WetSurMetagenome_FD_51088 | JGI IMG/M metagenome (IMG submission 51088)
GGGTGAACGGCTGGACGATCGGCATGGCCCCGCCGCAGGACACCTGGCCGGTCAGCATCAGTTCCAGGCGCTGGCGGGCCTGCTCCGGGATGGCGGCCGTCACCCCCAGCAGGTCCTGGACCGAATCGCGAAAGCCCAGGCCATCCCGCTCGCCGTTGTAGACCAGGCTGGCGGCGCGTGACCATGCGAAAGTGATCAGGCTGTTATACAGCCCCCACACATTGACGGTATGGTCCAGGTCCTGGTCGGGTGTCTGCACCACCAGGCTGCCAAGCCGGGCGTGCCAGGATTCTTTCAGCTTTTGAAGCTCGGCCGCGGCGCGTTCCAGCGAGCCNAATTCGGCAAATGTGCGTTTGCCAATCGTGCGGGCCTCGCCGATGCCCAGCATGACCAGCAGCGTGCGGCTCTCGCCCGGCTGGAGGGTCAGTTCGGTCTGCAGGCTGCCGCAGGAATTGTCGCCGAAGGCATTACTGTCCGTGCACTGGCCCTGTTCCACCACCAATGGGTTATGGTAGGCCCGGTAGGGACCGATGAAGGCTTCCCGGCTGGTATCATACCCGGCCAGCGGCGCCCCGGCCAGGCCCATCCAGCATTTGAACGGGGTATCATTCAGGCCGGCCGCATTGTCATTGGAGGGNAGGTTGTCATGGATGGCGATGCGCAGCAAGCCATCCGTCATTTCGCCGCGCACGATGAAAAGCGAATATTGTAAATTGACCTGNTCCTGGGCGGTGATCCACTGGTTGGTGAATTCGCANAATGTGAAAACCGAAAGCTGGCGCGNCCGGTCTGACTCGTTGGTGACCTGCATGCGCCAGTATTCGAACTTCTGGCCNAGCGGGACGAAATAGGTCGTCTCGCTGAGGATGCCGGCATAGAGGGACTGAATGGTCGTGTAGGCGGTACCATGCCGGCAGGTGGATTGATATTTATCGAGCGGCTTCCCAACCGGCTGCCAGGAAGCCGACCAGTAGTCGCCGCTCTGGCGGTCGCGCAAATACAAGTACCGGCCGGGCTGGTCCAGCGGGACGCGGTTGAACAGCAGGCGCATGAAGCGACCGCGCGCCCCGGACTGGTAGAAGCCATACCCTCCGGCATTGTTGGTAATGATCGCCCCGTATTCGGTGGAGCCAAGGTAGTTGCTCCAGGATTGGGGCGTATCCGGGCGGGTGATGACGTACTCTTTAGCTTCATCATCAAAATAACCGTATCTCACAGGCCGTTCCTCTTTTCGTTTTAGAAATTAATCCGCACACTAGCCTACCGGAAAGGCTTTCCCATAATCCGACAGGATCCTATCCCACAGGCTGTTCAGCCGGTGATCGATCGTCTGGCGGGCGCGGTCAGCTTCGAACCAGTCAATCGCCCGGCGCACGCCTTCGGACCAGCGCACCGTGCAGCGAAAGTCCGGCACCAGTGCCTTGATCTTGCTGTTATCGAAGACGGCACTGTTGGCCTTGTCGCCGATCAGGCTGCCCAACGCCTCCGGATCGTAGGCCGCGATCAGATCGGAAGGGATATGCACCATCTCCAACTCCACCCCGAGCGCCCGGCCAACCTCGCGATAGACCTGGTTCCAGGTCAANACTTCATCAGAGGTGATGTGATAGGCTCCACCGATGGCTTTTGGGTTACCCAGCAGGCCCAGGAAGCCCCTGGCGAAATCGCCGTTCCAGGTCATCACCCACAAGGAGGTGCCGTCGCCCGGGAGGATGACCGGCTTGCCGCGTTTCATCCGGTCGATCACGGTGTAGGGATGCTGCCAGCTGCCCACGCACAGCGGGATCTGCGAAGGTCCATAAGTCAGCGATGGGCGGACAATGGTGACCGGGAAAGCCTGCTCACGCTGCGCATGCACCAGGCGTTTTTCGCAGGCGATCTTGTTACGCGAATATTCCCAGAAGGGGTTCTCCAGGGGCGTCTCTTCGGTGATGAGATAATTCCGGGGCGGTTTCTGGTAGGCGCTGGCCGAGCTGATGAAGACGAACTGGCCGGTCCGGCCGCTGAACAGGCGCAGGTCGCGTTCAATATCATCCGGNCTGAAGGCGATCCAATCCACAACCGCGTCNAACTGGTGGTCTTCCAGCAGCCTGGCCAGGGCCGGCTCGTCGAAATGCACATCACCCACCAGCAGGTGTGCGCCTTCCGGCAGAGGGTATTTATCCGAACGGCTGCGATTGAGGATATAAAGTTCGATACCGCGCTTGAGCGCCAGTTCGGAACAAGCCGAACTGATCAGGCCGGTGCCGCCGATAAATAAGACTTTCATCTGCCGCCTCCTAAAANGATTTACAAACGAAGGTCACGAAGAGACGCGCAGGTACACAAAAGGAAACCCTTTTATTGCAATGGTGCGGCTCTCTGTGCCTTTCGATTGTACCGTGGAAAAAGATTTTCCCAGTGAATCAAAATTAAGCTATCAATCCTTGCGCGCCAGGATGGCGAAAAGGCTGGATTGGGCAGGCTCAACAACCCCTGCCAGGGAGGGATAAAGCACGCTATCCTGAAAGCCGTGTCCCTTCAACAAGTCCAGGTATTGATCCTGGGTGTAGGCCTGCATGCTGGCCGCATAACGCCTGGCCTGGCCGGTCTGTGCGTCCACGATGATATAACGCTGGGTCGCAACACAACGGGCTTCATCCCAGAAATTTTCCTGCAAACACAGGTGCGGCCGGTCAGAAAAAAGGCCGGACTCAGCCGAATACCAGCAGGCAGGCTCTAAACCGATCTGGTGGACCACCTCGAAAGTATGCACCTCCAGCAATAGAGCGCCGCCCGGCTGGATGGCCGCACCCATTTTATCAAGGATCAGGCTGGCATCCTGCGGTGTGAAAACGTTGAACTCACCGAAGATGAACATCGCCAGATCGTAGCCTGAAGCGAGCTGTGCTTCACGAATATCCACCAGGTCATAAGAACAGGTCAGGTGCGCTTTTTGGGCGCTTTCCCTGGCATACGCGATGGAGGCCGGCGAAAAATCCACCCCGCTGCATGCATGCCCCAGTTCCGCCAGCCGGCTGGTATACAGGCCCGGTCCGCAGCCCAGATCGAGGATGCAGGCTGGCTGGCTGTTTAAAACCTCCCGGTGGATCCATTCGACATGTTTCTGGATGGTGGTCGCCCGGCGGCTGGCCCAGTCATGCTCCTGTGACAGATGCTCGCCCAGCATACGCTGGCTGAACCCGGGTTCATTCCAGGGAATCTTTTCTCCCTCGGACCAGGGTTCCGGTGTCCGGCTGCGTTGAACAACTCCCATCAAGTTCATTGAGGTTGGCGAATATTTCATCTGCTTTTTCGATAATAAATTTACTTGCAACCGGCCGGTTGATTACCCTTCTATCGCCAGGCTGATCTGCTTCGGGTTGATCAGGATCAATTCCACATGGATTGGCTGCATCTGGGGCATGGAAGGGTTGGCCACATCCACATTATAAATCGACAACCAGGCGGAATGCGCCAATTCTATGCTGGTGCTGAGTTCTGATTTCGTCGAGATGCGCAAATATCCCTTGAATTGAAAGGTGCCGGGCAGGGCCGTGACCGGCACCATGACACGATTCAATTCACTTTGATCGAAATCCAGTGGTTCATTGACCGGTGGGGCCAGGTGAAAAGCAATTAAAGTCGAGACCGGTATAAAAATTTCTTTATAAGCCAGTGTTTTTACGACACCGCTTCCAAAATGGAGCACCGTGGAGTTGAACAGACGGATATATTCCGGCACTCCCTGCGTCCGCAACCAGGTACTGACGCGCACGCCCTGCTTCGTCACCACCTCACCGCGCACGAGCGTATTGTGGGTATAAACCATCACCATGGTGCTTTTTTCATCTTGAGACAGGTTAACCATATTTCCTCCTTAATAATGCTTGGTAATTGATTAACCTGATTATACGCGCAGCGCCGTTAACATACTTTCCAATGCCTTAACAAGAGTGGTCCGCGGGCAGCCAAAATTCAAGCGCACGAATCCCTCCCCGCCGGGGCCGAAATCCCGGCCTTCGTTCAAGGCAACTTTGGCCTGTTTCAGGAAGAATTCGTGCGGCGTGGCAGCCATTTTGCCGGACNCCACCAGCCCGGTGCAGTCCAGCCAGGCCAGGTACGTGGCAGCCGGGATGGTCGTCCTGATCCCGGAAAACTTGTCCCGGATGGAGGCGACCAGGAAATCCCGGTTCCCGGTCAAATAGAGCCGCAGTGCCTCCAACCACTCGTCGCACTCGCCCGAAAAAGCCACCTGCGCCGCCACCAGCCCGAGGCTGTTGACGTGCATCGCCATGCACTCAACCGTTCGCTTGTAACGCGCCAGCAGGTCCGGGTTGGGGATGATCGCAAACCCGCAGAACAGGCCGGGGACATTGAAAGTCTTGCTGGGCGCAACCAGTGTGATGGTCCGGTTGGCAATTTCCGGGTCCAGCGCGGCAATGGGAATGTGGTTTGCCCCTTCCAGCAGGATCTCGCTGTGGATCTCGTCCGAGCAAATGCTGACATCGTTCTTCAGGCAAATATCCGCCATGCGCGCCAACTCATCCCGGGTATAGACCTGCCCGGTTGGGTTGTGGGGATTGCAAAGCAGGAACATGCCGGTCCTCGCTCCCCCCGAGTGGAATGCTTTCTGGAAACCATCCAGGTCAAGCAGATATCGTAAAGTGGAAGCGCTCGTTTCGAGCACCAGGGGAGCATTCTGGCGGATCCATCCGCCGGCCTCGTGAACTTTCAGGAAAGGCGGGTACACCGGGGGCTGCACGAGGATCGCCTGCCCGGCCGCGCAGAGGCTATGCGCCGCGGCAGTGAACCCGGCCACCACCCCCGGTGTGGCCACCACCGCTTCAGGAGACACCCGCCAGCCGTACAGCGCCTGCATGCGGGCAGCCACTGTCTCGCTTAATCCCCTGGTTGGGGATTCATACCCCAGCACCCCGTGCTCCAGGGTGCATTGCAAAGCCTTGCGGATCGGCTCCGGCGCGGCGAAATCCATATCTGCCACCCATAGCGGCAGGACATCCTGCGGGTAATGGCGCCATTTGATGCAATTTGTGTCGCGTCGTTCGATCACCGAATCAAAATCGTAAGGCATCAGCACTCCGAATGATCAGGGGCGGTTCACAAGCCCCCCTGCGTCAGGATCATTATTTATCTTTGGGGCCTTCGCGCACAATATATAAGGGTCTGCCTTTGACTTCATCATAAATCCGCCCCAGGTATTCGCCCAGTACGCCCAATGAGATCAACTGTACCCCGCCCAGGAACAATACGGCAATGAGCGTGGTGGCCTGGCCCAGGAAAGCGCCGTGCCCGATCAGGCGCATGATGATCACTACCGGAATCGCGATGATCGACAGACCTGCCGAGAGAAAGCCGAAATAGGTTGCCAGTTGTAGCGGGAAATAAGAGAAGCCGGTGATGGCATTCAAGGCCAGCTTGAACATCTTGCTGAATGGATACTTGGTGGTCCCGGAAAATCGCATGGCGCGCTTGTAAGGCAAGCCGATCTGCCGGAAGCCCACCCACGCCGACATGCCGCGCGGGAAACGATACTTCTCATGCATGCTCTTGAGCACATCCACCACTTTGCGGTCCATCAGGCGGAAGTCACCGCTGTCCAGGGGGATCTTTACGTCGGTGATCTGATGAACGATCCGGTAGAACAGGGAGGCGGTTGTCTTCTTGAACCAGGTCTCGCCTTCACGCTCCGCCCTGACCGCATAGACCACTTCGTAACCTTCGTGCCATTTGGCGATCATTTCGGGGATAACCTCGGGTGGGTCTTGCAGGTCGGCATCCATGATAACGACTGCCTCGCCGCGCGCATAGTCCCAGCCGGCAGTAATGGCCACCTGGTGGCCAAAGTTGCGGGCAAAGATCACCGGACGAACGTGCTTATCCTGCTGCGCCAGCGTCCGTATGGCTTCGGTCGAGCCGTCCGAGGAACCGTCATCCACCAGGATCAGTTCCCAGGTGCCCTGCGTGGAAGACATCACGTCCTTCAAGCGCCGGTAGAGTTCCGGGATGTTCTCCAGCTCGTTGAAAATCGGAGCGACGATCGAAATTGTGACGGACATATCAGGCCTTCTTCTTCTTTTTGGAAATCCTGGATTTCAAAGCGGCGATCTTTTCGGGTCCGGAAGCCTGGCTTTCGGTTGAGATGAATGGTTCAGTCAGCGGGAAAGGCGGCAAACCCAAAATGCGCCGGCGCAGGTAATCGAAAATGATCGCCAGGGACGCCAGCACCGGGACGATCAGCAATGCTCCCAGAATCCCCCACAGGACCGTCGCAAGCAGGATGGAAATCAAAACCAGGGCTTCGTGCATGTGCACGCTGCGCCCCATGATAACCGGGCGTACCCAGAAGTTTTTGATCCCGATCAGGAGAAGATAGACTGCCAGGGTAATTAATCCCACGATGAAATGGGAGGCCGGCATCCAACTCCAATTCGAACCTTCGAGCGTTGCCACGCCCACTGCCGACATGGCCGCCAAAAACGGGCCGACGTCCGGGATCAAGGTTAGAAAACCGGCCATAATGCCCAGCACCAATGCCCCCGGAATGCCAATGATCATCCANGCAATCGTAAATGTCACACCGACGATCAGCATGAGCAATAGTTGGCCGCGCANATAATTCATCCATATGCCGCGCAACCGCTGGTAAAGTTCATCGAGCTCCGGTTTATATCTCTCGGGAAAAGAGCCAATAAAACCATCCCGCAGATTCGGCCATTCCGCCAGAAAGTAATAGACAGCCACCAGGATGACAACCACCCACAAAGCGCCCAAAGAGGTTTTACCCAGGGCCTTGAGCGCCTGGTCTGGTAGAGAGCCCACAAAAGTGGAGCGGAATTGGGTTAACTGGTTGGCCAATTGCACGAAATTGAACGGAATACCCGATATGACCAGCGGTTTTTCCAACTGGACGATCAGGTTATCGAATTGGTTGAGCACATCGGTGATTACCTGTGTAAATTCGTTGAATAGCAGCGATGTCAGCGTCGCCGGGGCGCCAATCAGCACTGCCAGGGTGATGAAATACACCAGGTTGACGGAGGCCTTGCGCGACATCCGTCTGCGCGTGATCAGAAGATTAATGGCCGGGTTTATCAGATAGGCAATAAAAGCCGCAATGATCAATGGCTCAAGAACGCTGCGGATGTACCACAAAACCATCCCGGAGAGCAGGATTACCACTCCCAGGGCCAGGTAACGGACCCGCACACTCCATTGATCGATCTTGTTCATAACAGGCGCTTGACCGACTCCAACGTTGGCTCGATTACCGGGGCTTCCTTGACTGCCTGCATGGCCGCCCGTACATCCTTCAACCCCGAACCCGTGTTCAATACCAGCACCGGGTCGCCGGGGTGGATGATTCCCTGCCCGACCGCCTTGACCAGGCCGGCATAAGCAGTAGCGCCGGCGGGCTCAGCGAAGATACCCTGCGGGCCTAGGCTGGCGATGGCGCGTAGAATCTCATCGTCACTGACCAGGATGTACGTGCCGCCGGTCTCACGGGCAGCCCGGACGGCCCGCACCCCATCCCGAGGCAGGTCCACCGAGATGCTGTCGGCGATGGTTTTGGCGGAGATGGGGACGATCTGCTCACTGCCAGCGTGGAAGGCATTCGCGATCGCCGCGGATCCTTCGGCTTGAACGCCGATTATGCGCGGCAGTCTATCGATCCAACCCAGGGCCTGCAAATCTTTGAAGCCCTTATGGATGCCGGAGATGATATTCCCGTCGCCCACCGAGACGAAAACGGTCAGGGGCGCGTGATGGTCAAGCGGATTACCCGCCTCATGCCAGGTGCGGTGCTCTTCGCCCCACCATTCCCAGATCTCCAGTGCGGCCGTCTTCTTGCCTTCGGCGGTAAAGGGGTTGTAGCCGGTGTTTCGACAGTACCAGCCGAATTCTTCGGCGGCCTGGATAGTCAGATCAAAGGCCTCATCATAAGTGCCGTCCACCAGGATGACTTTCGCACCGAAGACCAGCAGTTGGGCCACTTTGGCCGGGGGTGCAGATTTGGGTGCAAAAATGACCGCCTTCTGCCCGACCGCAGCCGACATTCCGGCCAGGGCCGCCCCGGCATTGCCGGTGGAAGCTGTGACGATCGTCTCAGCGCCGATCTCGCGGGCGCGTGCCACGACCACCGCGCTGGCGCGGTCCTTGAAGGAGGCGGTCGGGTTGCGGCTTTCATCCTTGAGCCAGAGATGTTCCAGGCCCAGTTCCTGCGCCAGCCGCTCCAGGCGATAGACAGGTGTCCAGCCGGCGCGCCGGAGCGGGGTGCCCTCTCCACCCGGGTCAGGCACCGGCAGGAGTGGTAAATAGCGCCAGAGGCTGGCCTCGGAGCGATACGTCAGGTCTTCAGGCTGAAATCTTTGACGAATGGCCTCGTAATCCAGGACTACGTCCAGGTTGCCCCCATCCTTTGGGCAGGTATATGTTACCTGGCCGGGTAGATATTCGGTATTGCATAACGAACAGCGGTATCCTACGAAATTCGTTTTTGGCATATCCCCATTATAACGTAGGACAAATTGGCAATTTGTCCATGCAGGAAAATATAAATTTGTCCATGCACGGCCACTAATCAGGCCATTTCACCAATTCCTTCACGCAAGGCCCACGGGATGTGTCCCCTTTGGGTCGCCACATACTTTCCTGGACTTTAGTGTTGCGGGTCGGTTTGTTGAGGTCGCCGTTTTCTTTCAGGATACCCTCCCCGCCGGCGGGCGCAAAGGAGCCGTTCCACAAAAGTATCCGGCAGCCGGAATGGATCCTTTTATTCTCTTCAATGCCCCGCTCATCCGGCCGAGACCTTGATCGCCCTCGCAATCTGCTCCTGGTCCAGCGGCAGGCAATCGATCCGGACGCCGACCGCATTATAGATGGCGTTGGTGATTGCCGGGATGGTCGGGATGCTGACGATCTCACCGACCCCCTTTGCGCCGTATGGGCCATCCTTGGTGGCTGCTTCAACAACGATGGAAATGATCTCGGGCGTGTGCGTAATGGACGGAATGCGGTAACGCGCCAGGCGGTCTGTCACCACGTAGCCATCCTTGACGATAAACTGTTCGGTCAGGCCATTGCCGATCCCCATCATGACGCCGCCTTCCACCTGCGACTGCAGCCCGAGCGGATTGATCGCCCGGCCCACATCGTTGGCGGAAACTACCCGTAAAACGCACACCTCGCCGGTCAGCGAATTGACTTCCACTTCCGCCGCCTGGGCGGCAAACGAGAAGGCGAAGTGCATATCGCCGCCTTCACCGAGCGGCAACGTAGCCGGGGCCGAATACTCATACTGGGATTTCGGTTCCTGCCCGGCAGCCTTCATCCCTGAAACCAGCTCTTGGAACGGAATGGTAATCTCCCCGACCTGGATCCCTGCGTCACTGAATGTTATCCGGTCCGGAGACTGGTCGTATTTTTCTGCCAGGGTTGAGACGATGGCCTGCCGCAGCATCCGGGTCGCAAGGCGGGCCGCGTTACCCGTAACATAGGTCTGGCGGGAGGCTGTGGTCGGCCCGCCGTCCGGGGTCAGGTCCGTATCCATGACCAGGACGCGTACCCGCCCCGGGGATGCTGAAAATTCCTCGGCTGTGATCATTTGCAGGACGGTAACCAGGCCCTGCCCCAGTTCCGCGGCGGATGTACGCACTTCCAATGTACCGTCCGGATATAACTCGACCTCGGCCCCGGATTTATCCGGTGCGCCCCCGCCCAGGCCGGTGTTTTTATAAGCGACAGCGAAGCCCCAGGCGCGCTTCAAATGTGGCGAACCAGCCACAGGCCGCGCCACAAAAGGCGATCCTTCCCAGCCTTCCGAGTGCGCCAGGCGGAGCATTTCCGCTTCGGCTTTATCAATGCATTCGGTCAACCCGACGCTCTCGCGCAATTCCTGGCCGGTATTGGTGATGCTGCCGACTCGCAAGGCATTCATCCGCCGCAACGCCACCCGTTCGATCCCCAATTCACGGGCCAGCATATCCAGCATGCTTTCGACTGCAAAGGCCGACTGGGTGACGCCAAACCCCCGGAAGGCTCCGGCGGGAGGATTATTGGTGTACATGGCATAACAATCAGCGCGCACATTCGGCGCTTCATACGGGCCGGAGCTATGGGTGGTGGCACGCGTCATTACCTTCTCACCCAGGGAGGCATACGCGCCGGTATCTCCATACAATTCCGTTTCGACGGCAGTCAGTCTGCCATCTCTCCTGGCGCCGATCTTGACCTTGATCTGGGTGGCGTGACGCTTGGGGTGAACCAGCAGGCTTTCCCGACGGTCGAACAGCAGCTTGACCGGTTTGCCGGTAACATTTGCCAGCAAGGCCGCGTGAATCTGGCCGGCGATGTCTTCCTTGCCGCCGAAGCCCCCGCCCATCAATTGACCGATCACCCGCACCCGTTCCTCCGGCCAGCCCAATGCCCTGGCGACCTGTTCACGGTCCGCATACGGGATTTGCGAGCCGACATAGATCTCCATGCGCCCGTCCGAGGTCGGCACGGCAATGCTGCATTCCGGTTCGAGAAAGGCGTGATCCATCATCGGCGTGCGGAAAGTATGTTCCAAAATTACATCCGCCTCGGAAAAACCCTGCCCGACATCCCCTTTTCGCACCTTGATGTGCTTGAGTAAATTCCCCTTTTCGTGCAGGGCGGTCGCCCCGGGCTGGCGCGCCTCGACCGGGTCGCAGATGGCGGGCAGTTGCTCGCATTCCACCTCGATCAAATTCATGGCTTCGACGGCGCTTTCCTGGTTATCGGCCGCCACAATGGCAAGCGCGTCTCCAACGTAGCGGATGCGCTCTCCCGGGCCGACCAGGATCGGCCAATCGTATATGACCAGGCCGTGATTCTTCTCAGCCGGCAGATCCTCTGCCGTTAGAATGGCTCTAACCCCGGACACACCGCCGGCCTTCTGGACATCCACCCGCTCTAAGATCCCATGCGGGATGCCTGCCCGCCGCACACTCGCAAACAACATGCCATCGAATGCCAGGTCATCTGTGAATTTTGCATCTCCGGTGACTTTGTCTGCGGCATCCGGACGGATCTGGGTATGCCCGACAACCTTTTGGTCGCCGGTTGATTCCTGCACTTTAAGCAGTTGCACCGGCTCGCCCGTCTTCAGGGAATGTGCTGCAGCCTGAATGGCTGACTCGATGGAGGGGTACCCCGCGCAGCGGCACAACGTGTCCTTGAGCGCATAACGGATCTCCTCCGAGCTCGGATCCGGGTTGTGCTGNAATAGGG
>JGI20214J51088_10002948_pt1 | contig 11251 bp, 8 predicted proteins | sample WetSurMetagenome_FD_51088 | JGI IMG/M metagenome (IMG submission 51088)
CTTATCCCGTTCCCAGGTGAGCCCGGATATGCGGAAGTCGCGCCGGTCGTGCTGGCCGGGAGGGGTGAAGGGCAGGCCGACCACGGTGATATCCTCAACTTCGAGCCCCACGGAAAGCAAGGCGCGGGCGATCTCCTCTATGGAGAGATTCAGGTCAATGTATTCTTTCAGCCAGGAGAGTGGGATTTTCATAGTTCCTCGGGGGGTGTGGAGGTTGAATGGTTGAGTAGTTGAATGGTTGAATCGGGGGGAGAATGAAAAGTTGAGTCGTTGATTTGTTGAGTTGGAAGAGGGTCAATGGAATATTCAGGAGTTGGTTCGTGAAGGACATAACCAGGTTCGTTGAATCCCTGTTTGCTTTTTTTCAGAAAGGCGATATATCCATTCAGAGATCGGTTGATTTCATTCAATTTATTTTTCAATTCATTAAATTCTGGGTCGGAGATGTATTCGAGTCTTTTAGCAATTACAAGATGGGAATATGTTTCTTCCAGAGAACCCCGGGCGATGTAACAAAACCGGACTGCGTCCAGGTAGTGATACCGCCCATGGCCCTCAGCAATATTGGCTGGTATGCTTTGAACGGATCGGCGAAGTTGCGGAGAAAGACAATACATTTCCATCTTTGGAAATTTCGAAAGAACGTCCTTGCAGACAGTCACTGAAAAATCAATCGCCATCTGCCACACCTTCAAACTCTCCAGATTGAATTCATCATTTTGAGGCAAGATAAAACTCCTAAAGATTCATCCATTCACCCAACATCCTCATCAACTATTCAACCAATCAACAACTCAACTCTTCTCAAAACTGCTCCAAAAATCGTGCGTCATTCCCATAGAAATAACGGATCTCCTCCACCCGGTGGCGCAGCATGGTGATGCGCTCCACGCCCATGCCGGCGGCAAAACCGGAATAGACCTCAGGATCATAGCCGCCGTTTTGCAGCACGGTGGGATGCACCATTCCGCAGCCGAGGATCTCCAGCCAGCCGGTCTGCGAACAGACCCGGCAGCCCTTGCCGCCGCAGATGAAGCACTCGATCTCCACATCCCCCGAGGGTTCGGTGAAAGGGAAATAGGAGGGGCGGAAGCGCGTGCGCACCTCCGCGCCGAACATGCCGCGGGCGAATTCCTGCAGGGTGCCTTTCAGGTTGGCGAGGGATATATTTCTACCCACCACGAGTACCTCCACCTGCATCAGCTGGCTTTCGTGGCGGGCGTCCATCTGCTCGTACCGGTAGCACATGCCGGGCAGGATGGCACGGATGGGCTCGGGGCAGAACTTGCGCATGACGTGGATCTGGCCCGGAGAAGTATGGGGTCGAAGCACTACCCCGGGATTGGTTGTATGGAAGGTGTCCCACATATCCCGCGCCGGGTGATATGGCGGGATATTAAGAAGCCCGAAGCTGAATTCGTCGGTTTCGACCTCCCTGGATCGGTAGACCTGGAAGCCCATCCCGGAGAAGACCTCGATGATCTGGCGCAGGGTCTGGGTGATGGGGTGCAGCCGCCCGGTGGGGGGCACCCGCCCGGGGAGCGAGATATCCAGCTTCTCGGTTTCCAGTGAGTTCTGCAAGGCTGCGGTTTTAACGCCCGCCTCGCGTTCGGCATAGGCTGCCTCAAGCTGCTGTTTCAGCCGGTTGGCTGCCTGCCCCACCACGGGGCGCATGGCGGCTTCCAGCCCGGTGAGATGGGAGAAGATCTCCATCACCGGCGCGCTGCGGCCAAGGTTCTCGGTTTTCCAGCGCTGCAGGTCACTGGCTTCACTGACATTTGCCAGCGCTTCCAGCGCCTTGCGCCCGATCTCATCCAGGCGGCTGATGGGGTTCTCATCTGTCATGGTCGTTTCCTCCAAAATAAAACATCCCGGCCCAATTTCGGGACGGGATTGATTCCGCGGTACCACCCAAATTGGCTGCCCGCACTACCCGCGACAGCCCGCTCGACCCGGATCGATCATTTTAATCCGGCCGCGCCTGTAACGCTGCGCCTGCGGACCGGGCTAGTGAACCTTGTTCACCCGGCCGGCTCGGGCGAGAACTTCAGCCAGGTTATCCCGGGCGGGGGTCTCAATCCGTGCCGCCGCCTCCCTGTCGCTTCCGCTGGCCTACTTTCCGCCGTCAGAGCCGTTATGGATGCAATTATCCTTTAAATGGGGGAACTGTCAAGGAAGCTCTCGGTGAAAGCAGCTTTCTATTACGCGGATAATCTAGAATTCAATTCATTCTCAATTATGGTTGGCACCCTTCAAGCTTACTGCAAGCCATGACAGCATATGGTGATCCGGGAAAATCATGCCAAATTTGCCAATAATTCTGAACAGCCTTTTCATTATTACTGGTTAGCTCATCGATCAATCCCATCCGGTAAAGGAATTGAGCTTTCTCCAGGTCCAATCCCGGGATATCTTGGTCAAAAGTGGATAATATCTCTTCCAAATACGGTAAAGAATCGTCGGGGAAATTCTCAGTAAACATCCCATCTCCAAATAATGGAAGTAATACAAATTCCCCAATTTTGTCATCCCAGTGATAGAACCGAAGATTGCCATATTCAGGGGTATATTTTTGTTGGGCATAGAGTATTTTTACTTCGACACCCTGGTCCCCATTTGTAACTGAGTATTTTTCAATTGGATATTCATACAATACATCCTTAGCCTCATTCAAGCCGTTTAGTTCGGTTAACTCATATGTATACAAGCTGTTACCGAAATTAACAAACAGCAAAGTAGAGTTTTCCGCCACCTTTATAGTCTCAACAATTAATTTGCTTTGAGGCGCTTCTTCATCCAGGTGGTAGGCTTCATCTAATAACACGGGTTGTAAACCTTGGTTTTTTACGATCAGTGCCCAAATACTATTATTATCGGAATTGATAAACACCCAATCCGGTTGCCCATCGTCGTTGATATCCACCTTCGTGAATTCGCTAATACCAACACCGGCGTCCTTCAGATCTGTGATTGGGTCCTCAGAAAACATCGGTTTAAATGACAAAACCATTTGAGAAAAAGCTTGATTCAAATCGCATAGTGTTGAATCACCACTGATCCAATTGTCTCTTTCAGACTCATCGTTTAGTTTAGCATCGAGCTTCGATTGAGCTTTTACGCAGCCAAAATACAATGGCTCGTTGGCTTTATAAGAATCGAGGAAAACTCCGGCAATTTCTGCCGAAAAAGAATCGTCAAGGTTCGTTGGATGATCGACAATATCCTGAAGAACCTTGCGAGCGAGATCCGAGCGATCATTTTGTGCGTAATACAATCCTTTTTTAAGGCGAAGGTAATTTGGGCAATCGGCGCCTACTTCCAGCAATTGTTCCTCGGACCAATTATTGATTACCGAATCGAGAAAATTGATTCCATTCTGCAAATTATCCTTGATTGACATCTTGATCAAATATTGATGGCAATAAGGTACAAAATGGGTGTTCTCGCGATCCGACAATTCGTAGGTATGACCATTCCAAGAGTAAGTATCAAATTTGTTAAAATTGAGTATTGTAAGAGCATTGCCATTCCATGTAACCCCCTCATACATCAATTCATCGCCATAAAGCGACCGGATTTTGCCTTGTGAAAGATCTTTAAATTGATCATGATTCCATTCAAAGATATGAAGTGTGTAGAATCCCATGCCGGCGTGTTGTGTTTCCTGGACAATTACCTCAGGCACACCATTCATATTGCGATCGGTTATCTCCGCAATCAAATCTTTTCTGAATACTCCTCCATTAAAAACATCGACAAATATTGGAACAACCTGTAACTTAGTATTATCGCTCTTTTTCCGAACGGCAAAAATTAATCCTGGGTCAGCGTTATCCTGCGGTTTAATCCGTAATACTTTCTCTTTCCTCCCATCCCCAAAAAGGTTCGAGGTTGAATATTCCTCCGCAACAGTGAAACCGCGAGGGTTTAAAAAAGATTCCAAATCCGCTGTCTCACTGCCATTCTGATTAATGAAATTTTCGACCGATTCAATAATCCAATCAGCCATGACCGAACATTTCTGGTGGGAGGCTCCTATTGGGTCGCACCCCTGGAGGTTTTTTGACATGGCAAGCCGCCATAACAAATCATCTCGATATTTTGTCTCAGGAAACCTGAATAACATTTCATTGATCGCTAAATCCACTACCTTGTAGTCTGCGGGGAGATTATTATTTGCGCTCAAATAGTAAAAATCGTTTTTGTGGGCATATTCCTCCATTGAAGTGATCATTGCCAGCCCTTCAGATTCATTCCATGCTCTTAGATCATAATGCAGCGGGAGCTTTTCGGGTGTAGGAATAGGAACTACCTGGGATTCACTAAGATTTAGTGGGCTGATGAATATGAGCAGAATCGAACCCCCTTTTTTTTCCAGCGTGGGGGTGGGCCATTCTGTCGTTGTCGGGCGAGGGGTTGGAGTATTAGTTTGAGGCGGAGTTTTGGTATAAGTTGGTGCGGTAATTTGGAAAGTTGGTTTCTGAACGATTTTCCCTTGAGAGGAACAACCACACAGAAATCCGAATACGGAAAACCCCAGGAGAAATGGAACCAAAAATCTCATTCTAAACCTCCCAACCCGCCGAACAAATGTAAAACCACTTTTTGATTGAGATACATTCTTCTATTTAAACTTCGGTATCCACCTGGGTACCCTCTGGCAGTACTCCTCGTAGGGTTTCCCGAAGCGCCTGCGGAGCTGCGGTTCCTCCACCAGCACGATGAACAGGTGCAGGACGGTGATGAGAAAGGCGGCGTAGGCGAGCATCCACATCGAGCGGGTGAGCAGCACCCAGCCGGTGAGCACGCACAGCGCCCCGTAGTACATCGGGTTGCGAACAAAGCGGAATAGCCCGGTGGCGACGAATTCCCTAGGCGGGTCAAAGGGAGCGGGTGTCCCCTTACCGAACTTCACGAACGCCCAGGCCACCCAGATCTGGATGGGCAGCCCCAGCAGGATAAAGAAAACCCCCAGCACCGAAAACAGATTCAGCACGGGGGGCCAGGTAGCCAATCCATTCCTGATCAGCAGGGCGGGGATCAGGCCTTCGGCGATCCCCAGCACCAGAGTGGTGAGCAGGGCGGACTTTATTCCGGTTTTCAATATTCCGCGCTTCCGGTGACGATGGTGCCCACATGCTCACCCACCAAGGCGCGCTTGTGGGTGGGGTTGGTCTCATCAGTTGAAAGATAAATAAAGAAAATTCTAGTAACAAATGTTCGAATGAGTTTAAATAACCATTTTCATAATTCTGGAGAAATAATCTATTGCACAATTTAAGACCTGAATTAGGAAATTGGCTCATTAAACACTTATTCCGTGGTTTGAATGCTATCAATTTGATAATAAACAGCTGCGCAGTTATTTACCCAAAAACCAGGTTCCTTTTGAAGTTCGATAATCTGGGCAATGCTATCAATACCCGGAACTACTAAATTTTTTTCTCCCCGATCAATTCTCGATAATATTTCTGAATTTCTTGTGTCCCATAATTTTGCTCTCTTTTGATATTGACTAATCATAGATAATTGTGAGGGCACCATTCGAATTAAATATAGGAAGATAAATAATATCGCTAAAACACTTAACGTAGATTCAACCAAAGAGGTAACTCTGCCATTTAAGGCTTTCGAACCAAAAACGCCGAGAAATAATCCAACTTCGAACAAAAAAATCACAATTATGTATGAACCTGATAGAAGCCCGCGTTGCTCTGGATATGCTGACATAGCCCATAAAGTAGGAGCCATAATGCAGACCAAAAGGAGAAACAAGGAAGTTAAGGACAACAAAATCATCTTTACAATGTTTTTCTGAGTTATCCCAATGGATTTAAAGAAATGCCATCCAATAATAAAACCTAATGTAATGATGACAATGAATGGGATCCAAGCCCCTCGAACCGAATAAAAGAAAAAGTCCTTGGCATAAAGAATCGAATATAGAATTACAAATGGGATGGAAGGTGGGTCCGGAAAAGGATTTTGGCGAAGAGAATTTGTGGGATTAATACTTAATAATAATGCGCCCAGGCAAAGACCAGAAAAAATGGCTAATGCAGCATTCCGGCCCTTTTTATTCTTCGAAATCACCATAATGAAAATTAAAATTAAACAAACACCCATTTGGAACGCAAATACCGTCTCAGAAAACCCCGCGGAAATAAACGCTAACAGCCCCAATTCGATAGCGCCCCAAGAACCCAACTTGTCACGTTCAAGATAGAAAAAGAATCGACCAATAATGTAAGTACTGAAAATTAGGGGAATTAAGTATGGCAACATCCCTGAACGCCAGAACAAAATCTGATAACGATTAGGTGCAAGCACAATCGTGAAAAGAAGAATGGTCAAAGTAACAAGCAGATAAAATAATTTTGGAGCATTTATAGAGAAGTATTTTCCAATTTTCATGATTGCATAATAAATGGAACAACCCCAGACAATCATGTAAAAAAGTGGAAAGAATGGCATAGTTACCACCCCGCCAATCGCCCACATGATTCCAGAAAAAAAAGTTAATGAATATCGATTAGAAGAATAAGGCATTGGAGAGAAGTAGGAATCAATTTGCCCCTCCCAGAAACCCTTTTTTATGAATTGGGCGTCATAACAATAATCATCCGCCAGATACCGTGAATGAAAACCTGCAATTCCGTAACCTAATAATAAAATGGTTATAACCACAACAAGAATAAAAAAAGAGATGCGAACGGTTTTTGTCATGAGGATAATCCATCTCCAATCCCTTCTGAGGGATCAGGAGGAAATTATTGTACCCACTTGCCCACCGAGTAACGCTTTTCGCAGGGCGGTATCATCCCAAAGGTTGAGCACCAGGATGGGCAGGTTGTGCTCCATGCACAGGGTCACCGCGGTGGTATCCATGACCTCGAGTTTGAGGTTGATCGTTTCAATGTAGGTAAGGTGTTCAAACTTCATGGCTTCCTTATTGAATTTGGGATCGCTGTCGTAGACGCCATCCACCTTCGTGGCTTTGATCAGAGCCTCCGCGCCGATCTCCATAGCGCGCAGGGCTGCCGCGGTATCGGTGGAGAAGAAGGGGTTACCCGTGCCGCCGCCGAAGATGACCACGCGTCCTTTTTCCAGGTGGCGGATGGCGCGGCGCTGGATATACGGCTCGGCGACCGAGCGCATTTCAATGGCCGACATCACCCGGGTGACCACGTCTTCCTTTTCCAGCGCGTCCATCAGCGCCAGCGCGTTGATCACGGTTGCCAGCATGCCCATATAATCCGCTGTGGCCTGGTGCATGCCCATCTCCTGGCCCACCCGTCCGCGCCAGAGGTTGCCCCCGCCGATCACAATGGCTACATCCACCCCCAGCTCGCGCACCTCCTTCACCCGGCGGGCGATATTCTGGGCCTTCTTCGCGTTGATGCCTTCCCCGTCGTCATTCCCGAGCGCTTCACCGCTCAGCTTCAGCAGTATCCGGTGATATTTCAAAGGCTGCATAAGAGCTCCTTTTTCCATTCTGTTTGAAATATTTTAATCCCGATTCCCGATCCTGGTTTACCCGGAGCGGAGCGAAAAAAAAGCCAACCTTGCGGTTGGCTCTTGGTTCTATGCTTCTTCGCTGATCGAAGTTTCGCCCAGGGCGTAGCGGGCAAAACGGCGCACGATCACATTCTCGCCGATGGCGGCGATATTCTGGTTGATGAGTGCCTGGATGTTGATGCTCTCGTCGCGGATATATGCCTGGCGCATCAAGACATTCTCATCCTTGAATTTGTTGAGCGAGCCTTCCACGATCTTGGGAATGATCGCTTCGGGTTTCTTCTCTTCGCGTGCTTTGGCAGTGGCGATCTTGGTCTCGTGCTCGATCACCTCGGAGGGGATATCTTCCTCTTTGATGTAAAGCGGGGAAGCGGCTGCGATCTGCAGGGCCAGTTCGTGCGCCAGGTTGCGGAATGCCTCCGAGCGGCCAACGAAATCGGTCTCGCAGTTCACTTCCACCATCACACCCACCCGTCCGCCACCGTGGGTGTAGAGCTCCACAACGCCTTCGGAGGCCTGGCGGTCGGAGCGCTTGGCAGCCAACGCCAGACCCTTCTCGCGCAGGAAGTCGATGGCTTTTTCCATATCGCCATCGGAGGATTCGAGCGCCTTGCGGCAATCGAGTATGCCTGCGCCTGTGGTCTCGCGCAGTTGCTTGATCAAATCGGTGGTAATTTGCATTCTTGCTCTCTCTGTACTTTGATTATTTTTCTGCGTCCGCAGCGGGGGCTGTTTTGGTTTTTCGCGCGGGCTTCTTGACGGGTTCTTCGCTGACGGCAGGAACCGCTTCCTCGGAGACAACGGTTTCTTCAATAACCGCAGCTTCTTCGATAACAACCGGCTCTTCAACCGAGGTGGTTTCGGCAGGAACGGCTTCCTCGGAGACAACGGTTTCTTCTATAGCCACAGTTTCTTCGATAACGACCGGCTCTTCAACGGGGGTGGTTTCGGCAGGAACGACTTCAGCAATCTCAACGGCCTCCACTGTTTCCTCAGTCACTTCCACCTTGCGGGGTCCAAGTTTGGCCAGGGTGGCAGCGCCGAGAATATCTTCATCGGGGATATCCACTTCCAGCTCCACCTGTCCGCGGGTGACGGAGGCGGACATATCATCGGTTTCGGAGACCAGGCCGATCTCTTCCTGTTCCTCATCCTTGCGCATGGATTTACCCTCAATGGCGGCATCCGCCATTTTGGCAACCAGCAGCTTGATGGCGCGGATGGCGTCGTCGTTGGAGGGGATGACGTAATCTACATCGGAGGGGTCGCAGTTGGTATCCACCAGGGCGATCACCGGGATTTCACGCAGGTTGGCTTCGTGCACAGCCGTGGCTTCGCGGGTCACGTCGATGACAAAGAGCAGGTCAGGCAGGCGTTTCATATTGCGAACGCCGCTGAGCCGCAGGTTCAGGCGGTTGATCTGGCGCTCGATCATCAAGCCTTCTTTTTTGGTCAGGCGTTTGATATCGCCGGAATCACGCAGTTTTTCGAGGCGCTCCATCTCCATGATGCGCTGGAAGATGGTGCTCCAGTTAGTGATCATGCCGCCCAGCCAGCGCTCGGTGACGAACGGCTGCCCGGCGCGTAGGGCTTCATCGCGGATGGTTTCCTGGGCCTGGCGCTTGGTGCCCACGAACAGAACCGAACCGCCGTTTTGGACGGTATCACGGATCAGGTTGTAGGCGTTATTGATGGCTTTGACCGTCTGCTGCAGGTCGATGATGTGGATGCCATTGCGCTCGGTGAAGATATAGGGGCGCATGGCGGGGTGCCACTTGTTGGTGCGGTGGCCAAAATGGACGCCGCTTTCGAGCAATGACTTCATGGAAATAACGGAAGACATACGAAACTCCTTTGCGTTTTAACTTTCGCTCCTTTCATCCCGGCCCATCACTGCGAGATGGCAGCACGGAGGGTCGGTCGGGGAGCGTGTGGGATTATTGCCTTTTGAGGCAGGGCAGGATTATACCATATTCACCAAGATTTCTTAATCGTATGGGAGGAGGACATGCTAAAATTTACTCGTATTACTTTTCGTCTGGAGGAATAATTTGATCTTCCTCGGAGTATTAGCGCTGCTGCAAATCCTTTTTTTACCCGGATTGCTTATTTCCCGCTGGGTCCGGCTTGGGGGTGGATTCCTTCAAAAAAGCATCCAAATTGTTGGGATCAGCTTCATCGCTAATTTCGTGTTGGTCTTCCTATTTACCACGCTTCACATCTACATCCAGCCGGTCATGTTAATTTTGTTGGTAGGGGAGATCGGAGTATTAATATTCGTTTACCGCGGCGTGTTGAAGATTCCGGTTAGCCAAGGATTGAGTCAAACCTGGGACAATATAGCGGGTGCAATTACTAAGATTCTGCATCCGGAAGATCCGCAAAATACCTCAAATTCAATTTATCAGCTTTTCCGAAAATTCGCTTTACTGATAGCTTTCTTTATCGCTGTAACAGCGATAATCCACATGGGAAGAATTATTATTTCCAATGTGCCATCGGTATTTAACACCTATGACGCCATCGTCAGTTGGAACAGGTGGGGGACTAACTGGGCAAGTAATGTTATTCCCAGTGGCACTGAAGATTATCCCCAGCTTGGACCGGTAATGTTCTCGCTGACCTATGTCTTTTTAGGATCAGTGGAAGTTCAATTCTTTGCCAAAGCTTTGATGCCGATTTTCTTATTTCTCATGATGCTGATGTTCTTCGACCTGGGAATGGAAAAACCCAGTTTTGGAATCCTTCTGGGGGTCGAGATCGTTTACCTGGTGGTCAAGCATTTTGTGGGGGAATATATCACCGATGGTTACATGGATATTCCCCTTGCATTCTTTGCGTTTTTATCCATTTATATATTACTAAAATCACGGCAGGAAAAAAACGATAAGCAGAAGGTTTTAGGGGTTTTGCTTGGTTTCATTTTTGCAGGTGGCGCAGCGCTCACAAAGCAGGCTGGTATCTATATCCTTGTCGTTTACCCTTTCCTTGCGGTTGCGATCCATGAATGGGAAATAATTAAAAAATGGTTCAGAGAATACCGCTGGGTTGTGCTGGCCGGGTTGGTTATTCTCATCATAGTGGTTGTGCCTTGGTACGGCTTAAAAGCAATACAAATACATACCGGAAGCGAAACATCTCATTTAATGATCCCGGTTGAAAATACAAGCAGTAAATTCGGGACCCTCGGCATCATGGATAAGATCTCCTCAGGGTTAATTTCCACAGGGAAATATGCATTGGGTTTTTTGGTCCTTATTCCCGCACTTTTCATAATAGACCCTGCCATTCGATGGATAATAATTTTGATCGTTTTCCCATTTACGATCTTATGGGCAGGGTATGCCAGTTATGATGTCCGCAATGTTACGCTGGTCTGGCCTTTTTACTCTCTTGCGATCGCCGTATCATTGGAAGCTTATCTGGAATGGTTTTTCAAACTTGGTGAACGGATCTTCGGAAACCATAGGTTGCGCTGGTGGGGAGTGGCCGTTCTGATTGTTGTTACGCTTGCGATCATCAGCACCGTAGTTCCTTCCAATATCCTGATCCAAAAACAAGTATCTCTACAGAAACAAATCCTGAACCCTGAATTGAACCAACAATTGTACGATTATTTTGAAGCCAAACCTTCGCAGGGTAAAATCTTGACCAATTACCCGGTTGGATTTTTACCGGGCTTTGAAGGGCGGGATACTCGTTTTGGCTTCAACAACCTCCCGGATTTCGAATG
>JGI20214J51088_10002949_pt1 | contig 11250 bp, 10 predicted proteins | sample WetSurMetagenome_FD_51088 | JGI IMG/M metagenome (IMG submission 51088)
TCAGAAGAAGTAATGATTCTATTAACTTCAGCTTTTGTGAAAACCTCACCTCCGAAACCACGTATTGAATTTGCAAGGCTGTTTGAGATACTGTCGCTTCCACCCACTACTCTCCATGCACTCTGGATATAAAAGTTATTAATAAGAGCATGTATATAAAGTGGTGTCTTGTCAGCTACGCCGGCATACAATGGGTTGGAGCCTGCTAACACGTTTCTTAATGTTTCGTTGGCGGTAATCTCTTTTATGAAGCCGTTTGCACTCGATTTAATATAATAGGTCTCTATAAAGGTATTAGCGTTGATCTCCCTTAGATTATAGAGCGGAGACGCCTCTGCTATTTCCCTTATTTTCTTAACATAATCCGATATATTGGATCTCTCTTCGGGAAACTTCGACGACAGCTCATCAATAAAATGCTCATAACCCATTGCATAGCGGTATTCTTTACCACCAAAAGATATATGGTCAAAGCCGTCAGCGTCAAGCTTCAGAAGCTTCACATCATCCAACAGGTTAAGATACTTAAAGAAACGGTGCAGTATCTGACCCTCTTCCATACTTCCGATATAGTGCATACCGGTATCAAAGCTCACACCTTTTCTTTTAAAGGTCTGAAGACAGCCACCAATCTGGTTGTTTTTCTCAAAAATACCAACCTTATACCCGTTTTTACCAAGAATGTAGCCGCAAACGAGCCCTCCTAGTCCGCTTCCTATTATTATAACGTCAAACTGCTTCATTCTTTACAAGTGTGATTGTGTAGTCTTTCTCTCCAAAATCGGGAACCTCATCTACTGAAGAAACATAAATCAGGTTACCGGGACGGGAGACACAATTTTCTGCCAGGAGCCGCTTCTCTTCGTTTTCTTCAACTGCAAATATCGTAAGTTCTTTTTTTACCAAGGCCGAAAGGAGGGGTATTGTCCCATATTCTGCATTCAGGAATATGGCCCTTCCTTTGTCAGGGAGTTTATTTATCAGTGAATATGTCGATTTCTGCCTCAGGATTTTTCGTGCCTGTAACCCAATAAGAGCTCCTTTGTAGATATAATTATGCATAACCCTGTCTTTAAAATACGCTGGTGTCTCAACCTGTTTTGCAAGTTCATCATACTCTCTGGTATAAAATTTCCTGAGGTTTTTGGCTCTTTCAACGTAATTGTTACCGAACGAATTATCTGATGGTTTTATGCGATCAAAAATTTTAAGTGAGCAGGTCCCTTTACGAAGAAGCAACTCAGTTTTTGGGAGGCAGTGCCCCATTCCGTGAATAAGTATGGGAACAATATCGAGGTTGAGCTTTTCGGCAAGATAGAATGCTCCTTTGTGGAATCTCTTAATGGAACAGTCTTCTGACCTTGTGCCCTCGGGGAAGACAACTATTGAATAACCATTATTAACCACTTCAGAGAGTTTCTCAATACTCGATTCTATACCATTGGCGATAGGATAAAAATCGGCAAACTTCACGGCCTTACCGTAAAATGGCGAATTCCATACCCACTCATTTGTAAGAATAACTATTCTGGGAGACAACATTAGAAGGAATACCAGATCTATATGTGCCTGGTGGTTGCAAATTATTACCGCCGGTTTTTTAAAGTCTTCTCTGAATGGGTTGTGCATTTTAACATCAACTCCGGGGATCCTGTGCACTACAAAATCTGATATCCTGCTAAACCATCTGTGAAATTTCAGCTTGTTGCTTTGTGTTGGTCTTCGTATTTTAAGAAGAACAAAACCAACGATAGTAAGCAGCAGACTCCCCAGCATGAAGACAGTGAAACTAAGAACTGTTTTGAACAGGTTTGCAAATGTAACGGGCATAAGACGATCCCTTCCTTTTTTCTTAACTAGTGCATTAAACAGGAAAGGCGTTACAATAAATGAGATGAGGACTACCGAAATCATACCTATTATTGTGACTTTTCCCAGTGATCTCATAGCCGGGTGCCGGGCAAAAACCAGGGTGCCTATACCAATGAACATTGTAAGGGCTGATAACAGAACAGCTGTCTTATATGAGTTGAGGAGTTTTGTTTTTTGTGAGAAATCTTTCATCAGGCCTTCAATGATAAAGATGCTATAGTCGTCTCCTAGGCCAAATATGAAAGTTGCAAGGATAATATTTACAACATTGAAGTTGATATTGAAGATATTCATGATACCCAATATCCAGAACCAGCTTATGGCCATAGGTAAAAATGCCAGCATGCTCAGTTCAAAGCGGCCGAAAGAGAGAGTAAGGAACACAATGACAATCAGACCGCAGATCCAGAGCACTTTATTGAAGTCGTGCACAAGCGATTTAATAAGCGAGTCGGCCATGCTCTTGCGGTCATATGTAAATGTATCAGGGTATTTTGAAGTCAGCGCTGATGCATCAAACGGTTTATCCGGTTCGCTGTATACAAGTGTAACAATCATTGACCTGTTGTCCTTGTTTATGAGCAGGTCATTGAAGATGGAGCCTGAAAGAGGAGAAAAGTGCTCAAATGGCTGAGTGGCGACAGTTGAGTCAATGAGGGAGAGAAAGGGTTTAAAAGACTCATTATTAAAACCTGCTTTACTGCCATATTTTAATATTGCTTCCCCGGCCGGACCTTTTCTCTCAGACCAGAACCGATTCCATATTTCAGCCTTACGCTTCTGCAGACTGTCAGAGAGAAGCCCGGTGCCTACTCCCATGTAGCCTTTTATCTTACCTTCTTTGACAAGAGAATCGAGTACAACGCGGTTTCTCTCGTAATTCCTTAATGATGCATATGTTGTAGGACCTTCAGTTAACAGATATGTGGTCTGTCTGGAGAGGGTAGTAAACCCGCTGAGTTCCCTGAATGACTTTTTTTGCCCGGCTGTCATATAATTTATCTGGTTCAGATCACTGTCGAATTTCACACCGCGAGAGAACCAGGTAAGGATGACGGTAAGTATTACTGTTATAATAACAAGGTACTTTTTATTTTCAGGTTTGTATTCGCCTATCTTTTCCCATATTGTAGTTTTGCCATCATGGTTTTTTATAAAAACAATGTTCAACAGGTCAATTATGTGCGGAAGAACGATCAGGACAAAAAGAAGAGTGCCTACCAGGGTCAGGGCAGCAAACAGGCCAAAATCGTACATTGCATCTGAGTCGAGCACCATAAGACTCATGAATGCACCAATAGTGGTAATACTTCCTACAACCATGGGGGAGGAGAGATCAATAATTGTTGTCTCAATTCCGCCATGCTCCTTGAAATGAACAAAGAAATGAAGTGAATAATTTATTGCAATACCAAATATTGCCGAACCTGCCCCAATGGCTATTGCCGAGATTGTTCCTTTAATTAAAAAAAGTAGTGCGACGGAAAAGGCGCCTCCAAAAATCACAGGTAGCACTATCAGGTAAAGGGGAGCAGACTTTTTGAAATAAAACCCAAGTAATAATATTATAAGGCACACTGAGATGAGAATAGAGACATAACTATCCTTACGTATCTGTGAAGCATTAGTCACTGCAACTTCCACAGCGCCAAAATCAGAGATACTGATGCTGCCGCCTGACACTTTTCTGACCTCATCAATGCTTTCATGGAGCGATCTGACAAGTCTCTTGTTCAGAGCAGTCTCACTTACGGGGTGAACCGAAGACACAAAGATGAAAAGACTCTTCCTGTCTTTTGAAAGGATATAGCCGTCTTCAATATTGTATATTTTGTCTACCTGAAACGCAGTGAATCTGTTTAATGCTTTACCTGATATATGCAATGGATCATATGTAAGCATCTTCTTTACGGCATAACCCGCGGGAGAAACAATAACTTTTTTGTCAGCCGCCAACGTCTTCTGAATGCTCTCAGGTCTTAAGAGCGAATCGATATGCGCGTAATCCGATTCCTCGAGATAGTAAGGAATATTCCGGAGTATAAAAGATGCAATATTAAGTGTCTGACGATCATCAATTTTATAAAAGATGTCTTTTACATCTTCTTTACCTTTTGACCTGATTGAATCAGCGAGTATATCTGCCATCTCAAACAGGTTTCCCTCATCAGCGTTAAGTGAAGTGTCGCTGTTTGAAAGGCTGATAATGATCTTCTCCGAGAGTGAGATATTATTATTTACAAAGTTTATCCTTTCAGCATTCACGTCGTTAGGCATGAAATCTGAGACATCTTCCTTGAGATTAATTGAGAAAGCCAGCCATACCAGAAGTACTGTAAAGATTAGAAAGAAGGTAAAGAAAGGAACCCTTCTTTTCTTTATAAAACGATATATGGTTATAAACAGTTTTTCCATTTTAACATTAATTCTTTCCGGCGCTGTCAAATATACGTTTCATAAATTTTGCCGGACGTGCATATAACAGTGCAATGATTGTGAGAAAAGTATTTAGGATGCTGATCCTTATAAAATCGGTGTAAGGTCTGAAATGTGTCACCCGCTCCTCTCCCGGAGGATAAATAACAGATATGGGAATAGCTATTAATTCTATTCCTTTCCAGGCAGCACGTACAAGAAGCTCAAGCTCATATTCGTACCTTCCGGATAAGGTTCTTATGCCTGTGATTTTCTTTAACGGATATAATCTGAAGCCCGATTGAGTGTCTGGAAGCTTAATGCCTGTCTGCAGTCTGAACCAGAAATTTGAAAAGTTGTTTGCAAACATGTTGCCACCTGGCATATTGTCTGCAACCAGGTTTCGTGATCCAACGATAAGAGCCCCGGGGTGACTGGCCGATAATGCAGTAAACAGTGAAATTTCTTCTGCCCGGTGCTGCCCGTCAGAATCGATGGTTACAGCATAATCAAATCCTTTTAAAGAGGCGACACTGAATCCTGCCTTCAGCGCATGACCTTTACCTCTGTTTTTCTTGTAGTCTATAACAGTTATGCTCTTGAACTTTCTCAGTATATCAGATGTGTTGTCTGTAGAACCATCGTTGACAACAATAACATTGTCGCTGAAATTCATGACGGCATTGATCACCTTTTCTACCATACCTGAATGGTTATAGGTGGGAATAATGACGCAATAGTTTATATCTTCTGCCTGTTTGTTTTGCATCATCATACTTTATTAAAACGAGCTGAAATCCTGACAAAAACAGTTTCCTCTTTGCTTACAGATATTACCGCACCAATTGTACCATCATCAGACCTGTTTAGTTCAAAGTTGAACACAACCTCGCTGTGGTGAAGCGGGTTTATGAGCTTAATGAATTTTATGTTCTTTGCCTGGCAGAGAACCATCGGATGAGAGAGATGTTCAGACAGCAGCTCGGTGCATATCTGAACTATGCAAGCCCCGGGAACAACAGGACTGCCCGGGAAATGAACCTCAAAAATAGTGTCTCCCGGGTTGAATCTCACAACCGCTATGAATGAGTCTGGCTCTGTGCTGTGGTAAGACAGGAGCGTCCAAAGGTTATCCCTGAATATGTCTTTGTTATTCTTCATCGGGTAACATGGAAACCAGTTCAATTGTAAGTTTATACTTTTGATCTTTAAGCGTGAGATTTGTCTTTAGGTTGGTTTTATAACCTGAAATAGTCACTGCTTTCATGTTATGCTTTGGATTATTCAGGTTGGGATATAGTATTTTGGGCGAAGCGGATGATTCACTCTCCCTTATCATTCCAAGGTCAGATATACCATATTTTACCAACATCGAGAGGTCTTTCTTAAGTATCTTTTTCACCATCATGCGATCAAGCGCCGGCATTATGTAAACAAGATTCATTTTCCCGTTACTGTAAATAAAATCGAACCCTTTTACTCCAAATTCGTTTATAAAACTTCCGCAGATCGACAGGTCTTCTTTTTGTCTGATACCCATAAGGCCGGTTACTCTGTTATCTCCGAATATAACAGTAGCCCTGAAATGCATTGGCTCTGTCGCTATTTCAGAGACAACAGGGTTTTTCATGTCAGCACCGGGAGCTATCCGTGGTGTACATGAACATAAGATGACAGCGAGACTAATGAATGTCAAATACCTCATCATTTACAGTGCCATTAATCTTTACATTATTTATTGCTATTGTGGTTTTGTCGCCTGATGGCTCTGCCATCTCAATTGAAGAGACAAGAAATGTGCTTGCATCAAAAAGCAGGTTTATCTGTTTGAATATTGATGCCAGGTTTTTACTCTTTGGCGACATTATGACCTTTACCTGTGATCCGTTTGAAAGATAGCTTGTCTCAAAACTGCTTTCAAGGCTTTTTGTGTCTCCTTTAAGTCCTGCTACCATAATTTTACAGAGCTCCTTCATGAGCGGGCTTGACCCTGAATCAAAACTCGATATCTTACCATCGCTTTTTGTTGTTATCCGACCATTATTCATAAGAAACTGAAACTCGTAGGGCGCTTTATAAACCCATAGCAGACGTTCGGTCTTTTTGTAAGTCATTGTCCCTTTTGATATAATCTCATCAGAAAGTAACGACAAGGTCTGTCTCTGAATAAAAGTACATTCAAGTGATGTTATCTTTTCGGAAGAGGCATACAGGTTGTTCTTAAACGTTTCTTTCAGGCTTCCTTCAAGCTTATTGAAAGTATTGCCCTGTGCATCAACCTGTATGGATGCAAATAAAATTATAATAAATACTGAAAATATTTGTTTCATCATGTTATTGTTTTGCAATGAAAATAACCCCAATCATAATAAACGCCACTCCAATCCATCTTGTTGCCGGCACTGATTCATTGAAAATGATGACTGCAGCCAGCAATCCAAAGACATAACTCATGCTGATGAGCGGATAAGCCTGGCTGAATGGATAATTTTTGATAATATACATCCATAGAATTGTTGCAACGGCAATTGATGCTCCTGAAAGAGCAAACTGATAACATGAAAAGAGTTTTTTCATATAACCTATACTGAAAGATGATGGTCCGGTGTTTGTCATAGTGATCTTAAGGAACACCTGCGACAGCATCAGGAAGAAACTCTGGACAGTTGATAATATAATCAGTTTTAGCATGACGATAGTAAAACCATTGAATGGTTTCTGTTTTTGAAGTGGTTATAAAGCAGTATATGTTTTAACTTACTATTATCAGGGCCGCGTAATTTCAGGAATTCAGGAACGTTACCTGTTCTGAGGCATTCTGCCGAAGCCCACAGACCAAAAGCCGGGGAGGTAAAGTATTCAAGTGACAGATGCTTGTACCATCCGATAGTGTTCTTATTAAAAATCTTCTCTGTCACTCTTGAATAGATCATGTTGTCGTTTACATCTCCGTTGACACCTGTCATCACCAGATCAATATCTGTGGTCTTAAGCCCGTTTGAAGCAAGAAACGCTTCAATGTATGCTGAAGGATCTTTTTCCCCGTTGCCATTATAAAATGTTGATACATCTGTTATACATGCAAAGGCTGACGGGGTCTTCTCTTCGGACAGCACAAAGCTTATGCTTCCTTCTCCGGCAAGAGATCCTGAGGTAGTACTGTTATAAAGAGATGATGATCTAACAGCTTCTTTTTTCCAGTAACCAATACGATCAAGTAATCCGAAATATGCAGGTGTCATTTCATCATGCCCGCCCACAAGCGCTGTGCTTATCTTTTTCTGTTTTAAGAGAAGCATGGCATCCTGTAGCGCAAGTTCAAATGAAATACCACGATGCACAAAGGTATTATTGTACCCGTTGCATTTGAGTCTTATGGCAATTTGTGAACTTATTGTGTTGTGTGTGGAATGAATAAAATATGTGGGTTTTAAAAACTTCTCGTTGTCCAGGATCATTGAGCTGAGAAACTTTTCTGTATCCTCAATACATCCAAGTCCGGTACCTGTTATTACTGCGCCAGGCATTTCAACGCCTGCCTGTGTGAGGGCGAGTTGTGTTGAGATAATTGCTCTTTTAATGATGGTACTCATCCGGCGGGCTTCCATAGGGTTAATGTAATCGCTGAATACCGGATCGACACACCTTGCATACCTTGCCTCGTAATAATGTGGCTCCTGAAAACCATCAGAGGCGGTTGAAGACTGAACCGATATTTTACCTATGCCTGTTATGTAGACCGACATTCTCCGGATATATTACTTATGAGAGAAGATTAATGTTGAGTTATTGCCTCCAAAGCCAAAGGAGTTTGAGAGAACATGATTTAATACTTCATTTTCTTTCAGCCGGGTAAGAGGAACAATGGGTAGATCATGCATGGGAGTGGCAAAATTGAGATTTTGCGGGAGAAAGCCATACTTCATGGCAAGAATAGAGATGACAGCCTCAATACCTCCTGCTGCACTGGTAGTGTGTCCGGTAAATGGTTTGGTGGAACTGAAGGGGGGCAGTGAGTCACCAAAGACAGTGAGCATAGCCTGTGCCTCCGATATATCATTGTTTCCCGTGCCTGTACCGTGGGCGTTGATATAATCAATCTGGTCAGGCTTTAATGCAGCCATTTTCAGTGCCTTGGTGATAGATAAGACAGCTCCTTTTCCTTCCGGTGATGAGGCTGTCTGGTGGTAAGCATCACAGGCATTCCCGTAACCCGATATACTGCATAAAACTTCGGCATTCCTTTGCTTTGCCACTGATTCGGATTCCAGAACCAGATAAGCAGCTCCTTCGCCAAGATTCAGACCTGCACGCGTGTCGTCAAACGGGCGGCAGGGACGTGAGTCGAGAATCATAAGAGTGTTAAAACCGTTCAGATGAAATTTGGTAAGGCATTCTGTACCACCTGCCACAACTACGTCCAGGATATTGTTTTTTATCAGTTCAGCAGCAAGAATAATTGCGTTTGCAGCCGATGAACAGGCAGTGGATATGGTAGATACGTATCCAAAACATTTGAAATAATCGGCTATCTTTTCCGTGCAGGCACCACAATCATGAGCATCAATATATTCCCGGTGGTTGTCGTTACTGATAAAATCTGTGTAGTATTCCTCACTCTTTTCCATTCCTCCTACAGTGGTACCTGAGATGAACCCTATTCTGAGTTTTGTGTCCGGAGCAATTGTGGCATATCGAATAGCCTCCCTCACTGCTACTATACCAAGCAAAGAAGTACGTGTAATTATTTCTTCAGGAGCTATAGATAAGGCTTTCCTAAGCTCGTCGTCACTCATCTGAACTTCGGCACATGGTATCGCAGTGTGAACAGTGTCAAGAAAAGTTATCTTTCCAACACCTGAGGTCCCTGATAATAACGACTTTACTGTCTCATCAGTTGATAGACCTATTGCAGATATTATTCCCAGACCTGTGACAACGACCTTCTCCTGCATGTTATTTTTTGTGCTTCATAATGTATTCAGCCATTGTCTCCACTGAGGCAAAAATGGCTTTCCCTTCTGAAGGATCACTTATTTTAATTCCATAATTTTTTTCCAGAAGGACAATAAGTTCAAGGGCATCTATTGAATCAAGCCCGAGACCTTCACCAAAGAGAGGTGCATTATCAGAGATGTCTTCCGGTTTTATTCCTTCAAGATTCAGTACCTCAATGATTTCTTGTTTTAATATGAGGGTTAATTCATTCATATTCAGTGGTATAAAATTAAACGTTGTTTTCTAAAGATATTGCAAATATATCTGTTTAGCTTTTAAAAGCCCCAGATAAAAAAAGTGTTATCTGTTAGTAACAGGGTTAGCATAAATTCCCAGAAATATCTTTTGAAGTATTTCCATGTCGCCTTCAATTTTATCAAGTTGGGTTTTCATGTATTTTATGAAGGCAGCTTTTTGATCTGGAGTATACTTATCACAATAGGTATTGCTGTTATTAATGATGTCGTATGCCATATAGTTTGTTTTCCAGAGTTTATACCCTTTGTTTATTCTTTCATCAATTATCTGGGCAAGTTCAGCAATACGGGTCTTGCAATTGTCCTGTGAAATAGCATTTAGTTCTTTTAACGTCACCGGCTCTGTAAAGCACAGATGTATTCCCCCTTTTTGTTGAACTATTCCGGTAAGCACACTGTTATAGTCCTCTCCGGTAGCTTTTGTATAAGAACCAAATGCCTCTTTCTGGTAAAGCTCGGCTGTTTTCAGAAAGTCGCAGGGCTCATACTCATACGAAATTGATACAGGTGCAATATTCAGCTCCATGAAACTTTTGACAAATTCTGCAGCTCCGCTCATGCTGAACATTTTAATAACACCTGTTTCTGTTTTGTCAATGCCGTCTTTAGTTCTGCCGTTACGCTGGGCAATCCATACAGACTCCTTTTTAGTTGTTATACTGTAGCGGATGTAGTCTGACAGATGTTTAGAGTGATGATAAATTTCTGCATTGGAGCCTTCACGTTCCACCTTAAACATCTTGTTTGCCTTACCTATATCAACTGCCATTTCCCCTGCCATGAGATTACTGCCAAAAGTGATGCCTGAGGTTCTGTATCCGCTGTCAAAAAGTATTATCTGAAGCAAGGCGGCATCAAGAAGTATGTCGCGATGATTTGAGATAAACAGGTATGCTTCTGTCCGATCCAGCTTTTCCAGACCTGAAAAGCTAAAAGAAGTGGAGGAATTTTTCAGGACATTACTTATTATAGGTTTCATTATCTCACCCTGGAAAGCTGATGTGTCGTGTATCTTTGTTATTCTTTCTTTCATGACATCAGCAGGGATTGAAGGAAAGACTTTCCGGGCTATAGTGTCGAATACGCTGTTTGCAGCAATCCTTAGCATTGCAGCATTTATCTCATCGTCGTTATATGGTCTGATATCTTCAAACTCAGGATTCATGTCTGTCTGTTTTTCTGTTATCAAAAAACTTAACCGGTTTACGGTTCAGTTCAGGGTTCTGAATAGCGGTAATCTGATCAATAGGTGTAAATATTATCTCCGGAGCCACTCTCAGTTTTGCCCTGAAGCTGTCTTTAAGTTCTTTCTCAATTACTTCTGACGGGTTTTTGCAGCCTATTTTTACAACAAGGTCATCTGTTCCGCAGTCATTTGTAAAGACTTCAACAATGTAGTTCTCAATGTAGTCAACATTATTCAGTACATCAAATACAGATGAGGGGTAGAGAGTGGTACCCTTGTATTTGATCATCTGGTTCATCCGGCCTATAATAGGGCTTATACGTTTAGTTGTTCTACTGCACCTGCATGGTTCGTGATGAAAACGTGCTATATCACCGGTTTTAAAACGTAGCAAAGGCATTGCCTCGACTCCAAGTGTTGTAATGGTGAGTTCTCCAAACTCTCCCTCTTTAACAGGGTTATTTTCCTTATCGAGCAATTCAGTTATAATAAGCTCCGGATGTTGATGACCCCCGCATCCAT
>JGI20214J51088_10002951_pt1 | contig 11249 bp, 8 predicted proteins | sample WetSurMetagenome_FD_51088 | JGI IMG/M metagenome (IMG submission 51088)
CTTCGAAGTAATAATGAATTGTTTCCAAAAAATCAGCAAAACTATAGGGTCAAAAAATCTTGAAGACATCACTTTTACTCCAGGCGAGACTGAAGCCAACAACCTCGCCATAATGGGTGCATGCTTTACACAGAAAAGTAAAGGCAAAAAAATCATCATATCAGAAATTGAACCCATCAACGTGCTTCAAGTGGCTGAGATGATGCAGAAATTCGGTTTTACCACCATTAAAATTCCAGTAAACAAGGAGGGATTTGTCAACCTTGAAAAACTTAAGGAAGCAATTGATAACGAGACAGTACTCGTTAGCATTTCAGCCGTAAATAATGAAATTGGCACAGTTCAACCTATCAAAGAAGCAGTTGATATTGTTAAATCCAAGAACCCTCAAGCCCTATTTCACAGCGACGCTTCTGACGCTTATGGTAGAATCCCCTTTAACGTAAGTGACTTAAAACTTGACTTAGCAACAGTTAGCAGCTATAAAATTCAAGGTCCGCGAGGCATGGGCGCCATGTACCTGCGTGAGGGCATAAACATGGAACGTATCCTTGAAGGGCAAATTGGAACCCAGAAACTTTGGCCAGGCGTTGAAAACACCCCACTCATCGTAGGTTTCACTAAAGCTTCAGAGCTAGCTTTTCAAAACTTCGAGGGCAATGTTGCAAAAATGCGGTTGTTGCGCGATAAACTGGTTGATGGGATATTTGGCGAACTGGACGATTTACGTTTCAATGGTCCAAAAGGCGACAAACGCTCACCAGACAACGCTAACATAAGCATATTGCGGTGTGAAGGTGAAGCTTTAACAATTGAACTTAGTCTCAAAGGCGTCTATGTTTCTAGCGGCAGTGCATGCAGCAGAAGATTACTTCAACCAAGTCATGTCCTCATAGCAATTGGACGCATATTTGAGGAAGCACATGGTAGCATTTTAATGAAAGTTACTCGCAATCAAACAGAAGAGGATATAGCTTACGTTTTGGAAGTTTTACCTATAGCCGTTAATCGTATTAGAAGGATAGTCGGCTCAACAGGAGTACATTAGTATGTCTCGAATACCTTTGCCTTATAACCCGAAAGTTATGGATTTATTTAGAAACCCAAAAAACCTTGGAAAAATGGACGATGCCACAGTCGTCGCAGTAGCTGGCAACCCAGCTTGCGGAGACATGATAACATTCTATCTAAAAATCGATGAAGCAAAACAGATTATCGAAAAAGCACAATTTGAAAGCTACGGATGCGCTGCTAACATCGCTACGTCCAGCATCGTTACAGAAATGATTAAAGGTTTAACTTTAGAAAAAGCATGGGAAGATATCACTTGGAAAAAAGTTACCGAGGAAATCGGTGGTTTACCAAGCGTTAAATTCCATTGTGGAGTGCTTGCTGTCGGAGCATTGAAACGTGCGATTCGTCAATACTTCACTCAAAAAGGTATAGCTCCTCCCGGTTGGATTCCTGCTGAGCATACCTTCGAGGAAAAGCAAGCGCTGGAAGAAGAAGAACTTGCAAAAACACTCTCTAAAAGGCTAAAAGTAGAGGAAGAGAAAAAGGCTGAGAAGTAAGAGTGAATATTCAAGCGATAAGGCAAGACTTTCCAATACTTAAACGGCAAATAAACAATTATCCCTTAATCTATTTTGACAACGCTGCTACAACACAAAAGCCAAAGCAAGTAATCGAAGCCATCCACAACTTCTATGAACAACACAATGGCAATGTCCATAGGGCAGTTCATACGCTCTCATTGGAAGCTACTGATCTCTATGAGAACTCAAGAGAAAAAATTGCTAAATTCATCAACGCTAAAGACGCCGCGGAACTGGTTTTTGTTAGAGGTACCACTGAAGCAATAAACTTGGTTGCTTATTCTTGGGGGCTAAACAACCTTGAGAGAGGTGATGAAGTGCTTGTTTCCTTAATGGAGCACCATAGCAACATTGTGCCATGGGAAATTACTTCAAAAGTTCGAGGCTTTAAAATAAAGTATGCCAAAGTAAACGCTGACGGAACACTGGACTATGAAGATTTTGAGAGCAAATTTACCTCAAAAACAAAAATTGCTTGCCTAAATCATGTATCAAATGTTACAGGTGTAATAAACGACGTCAAACGTGTCACAAAAGCTGCACATGACAACGGCTCATTGATGCTTATTGACGGTGCACAATCGATTCCTCATATGAAGGTTGATGTTCAAGAAATCGGCATGGATTTTCTGGCTTTTTCAGGACACAAAATGCTTGGTCCAACAGGTATCGGAGGCTTATACGGGAAACGAGAGATGTTAGAGAAAATGCAGCCTTTCCAAGGCGGCGGCGAAATGATTAAGGAAGTTGCATTCACTGAAAGCCAAGGCTGTGACATTCAATGGAATGAGTTGCCGTGGAAATTTGAAGCAGGCACACCTAACATTGAGGGTGCTGTAGGATTAGCAGAGGCTGTAAAATACCTCGAAGCTTTGGGTATGGAGCAGGTTTTATGTCATGAGAAAGAATTAACCGAATATGCGGTGGGGCATTTAAGAGAATGTGACAAAGTCACAATGTACGGTCCGACAGATTTGTCTAAGAAATGTGGTATCATCTCTTTTAGTGTTAAAGATCTCTCATCTCATGACACCGCTCTAATCTGCGATAACTACGGGATTATGATACGTAGCGGCTATCATTGTGCCCAGCCATTGCACGAACAGGTTCTAAAGCTACAATCTTCTGATAGAGCAAGTTTCTACGTTTACAATACTAAAGATGAAGTTGATCGTCTCGTTGAAATATTAAAGGAGATTTAAAACGTTGGCAACGATTGAAGATTACGTTGCAAGGGTTGAAGGAACCTGCGGCGCAGAAAAAGACGTCATAGTTGTCTTCAAGTACGAAAAGAAAGATGAAGCCATCGCCCAGGTTTTGAAAAAAGCCCAAGTCAAAAACAAGATAGCTGGAATAATCTTTGAATTAACCTTTCAAGATACCTCTTTTCGCCTTTACACAAGCGGAAAAGCAATTTTTAGAAGCATAAAGAATAGGCAAGAACTAAATAATCTCCTCACAAGCCTGCTACTTGATTAAAACATTACATAAATCTGCGGTAAATCTCTGCAAGTTTTCCTGCAATCTTATTGGCTTCAAATTCCCTTAAAACCCAATTTCGCGCGTTCTTTCCTAAATTTTCACGTTCTCGTTCATTGATTATTAACTCTTCTATAGCAGAAGCAAGCTCATGAGGGTCTTCAGGTTGGACCAGAATTCCAGTGACATGGTCTTTAACAATTTCAGGTATTGAACCGCTATAAGTTGAAATTACTGGTTTTCCGCATGCCATAGCTTCGACCATCGAATAACCAAACTGTTCAGCCCAATTTTTGGTCGGAATACTCGGTAAACAAAAAACATCTGCCAGATTATGTATCTGGGGCATATTAGAATATTCTATTTTTCCTAAAAACTTGACTTTACCTGAGATTTTGAGATTTTTTACTAGTTGTCTGATTTGTAATAGATTATTTGGAGAACCTGAACCTACTATTAGAAGCTCGACATTTTCGACTTTTTTTAGCAGCATTGAAAAAGCAATCAACAGTTTAAATATGCCTTTTTCAGGAACCAACCTCCCGACAAACAGAATTCTTATGGAAGCTTGGGAAATGCCCAATTTTTTAACTACCTGTTCATTCCTTTCCATCGGCCTAAATTTCTCGCAGTCTAAGCCAGCTGGTACGACTGAAATTCTATCAGGTGTTACGCCTTCGAGAACCAATGCATCTTTAGCTTTTTCAGTTATGGCGACAAAATGTCTTGCATATTCATGATTATACTTTCTAATTTTTGGATAAGGAATCACTTTGGGATTGAATGCAATGTTTTCCCATTGCATTATTATCGTAGGAATTCCCGTCTTTACAGCTTGGTAGGAATATGGGTACCATTCGTCGGATGAATAAATGATATCTAGATCAGCGGTTAATTTTTTTAAATCAAATATCAAAAGATTCCAAGAGTTAAAGTCGTATCCTGATGCCCTTCTCGCTAGGTGCATTGGTCGCCTAATTTTTCCCTTGGTTATAGTGTTGAAGTTGTGACCAACTCTTTTGGGGAAGTGAATTTCTGACAAATTAAATGTATTATCGTATGTGGTGATGCCTATGGGTTGAAAACCATATTGGGGAAGCTTCTCAAAACATTGTCCCTCATAAGGATTCAAACTGGGACCTCTTAAGATACCCACTTTATGTAAAGCATATCACCCTAATCATGTTTGTATCCTTATCAACCATAGAGGAATCGAACATAATAATTTATCACAGAAAATATTAAAAATTCTGTTTTCAACACTTTTCTCTTTCGAGTTAAATCTGAAAATTTTTCAGTGGTTAAATATATACTCAGCACATAAAGGTTAAATTATATGTGGTTTAGCTCTTGAATTCGGATAATACAAGAATAATTGAAAGGAAAAATTATATGGCAAAGCTAAGTATAATTTGGAAAACGCTGACAGTGACCAAGAACCCCCTAACCGTATTATCCATGAAACGTGGAAAAAGCAGAAAAACACTAACGTTTAGGAACGGATTAACTTTCAATCTAAATTGGCCTCAGTTCAGATTATTCCGTGATGTGTATCCGCTCATATCGAAATATTCTATTTTCCAGATTAAGGATGATCTTTTCAAGATAAAGGACCGAAGAAGCGAAGTGGTTTGCAATTCTAATCTAATACCAGTGGTATTGGATGTAATGGGAGATTTTGCTATCAGCCAAGTTAAAGAAGATATATTTTATGCAAAAAATGATGAAATTACAGTTGTTGGATCTTCAATGATGCTGGTTTGTCTACAGGAATTAAAAACAGGGGAATATGACTGTAATTGTGAAAACAAAGTAGTTCTTGACATAGGAGGGTTTGAAGGCGAATCTGCAACTTACTTCTGGTCGAAGAAAGCTAGAAAAATCATTACATACGAGCCAGTTGCGTCGCACGTTGAAATAATAAAAGAAAACGCATCTCTAAATAAAATGAATATAGAAATCTATCAACAAGGTATTGGAAATGAAAATGGAATAAAGACAATTTACTATAACGAAACAGATCCTGGGTTCGGTTTCCTTTCTAAGGGAGCCAAAAGTATGAAAATAGAAATTAGAAATGTCTCAGAGATAATCGAGGATAGTGGCGCAGAAATAGCGAANTTTGACTGNGAAGGAGCGGAAATAAGCTTAGTAAATGTTGCAAATGAAGTGCTACAAAAGATTGAGTATTATATAATTGAGGTNCACTCAGAAAAGATCAGAAAAGCAATATTGAGGAAATTCCAGAAGGCTGGTTATACATTGGAAAAAGAAACACCTAAACCCCTTCAATTGTCGGTTTTAGGTCTTAAAAGAACAAGAAATATTGAAGCTTGAAACACAAAAATATATTAAAATATTTTCTATGGATAATTCTGTATAGCGTAGAGTGCTGCATCTAAGATTAAACTATTTGTATTGCTGCCAACTTTTGCAAGTTCCATTCCAGATTCGTCGACACCCTCACAGTGCCCGCATTGCGATGGGTCAGGAAGAGTATTTTCAAGATAGATAGACATGTTCTTTGCATAGGTTGTATTATAAAGTGCAAGAAAGCTCAATGCTATTTTTGTGTAAATTACTGGAGACGAATTTGAATTGGCTGCATCTAGGGTCCAAGTTTGGCCATTAGGTAAAACCACCCACTCGTATACCCAGCCCGCTGCTAAAGAAGGGCCCTCACTAAAAGCGCGATATTTACCTTCGTCAGTACCCTGAAGGGTAGCATTATAATACGCTTCGTGAGCCAAGTAAACCTGATGTGCCAGAGTCATCAATTTGGAATCATTATTATTAAGTTCAAAAATTGAACAATACAATGGATCACCCGTTATTGTAGATTTAGGCAACGAAACGCCTTCAGGAGTTGTAATATTTCCAGCTGAAAAAATATTATTTAATATTTTACTGGGTACATCAGAAAGATCTTTAGGCCAGAAACTTGCAAATCCGCTATAAATATAGTATGCATAAATACTAGTTGAATAAAGGCTATCAGTCTTAATATCAGGTACTATGGCAGCATAATTCGATCTATTACCCTGTCCACTTGTAATGTTAACGATTTTGTTGTCAACTACTACATTGTTATTGTAAACTATATTGTTAATGCGCGAAGTCAGGTTAGCGTTATTAATTTTAAGATTATTCAGCGCTACAAATAACCGTCCAGTATCAACCCCATCAAATGGAGTTGTAGCTGAATCTGATAACTTGTGATCGGGTTTTCCGTCAAACGATTGGTAAAACCAGTACGGATAGCTATAATTATTAAGCTCCCGAGTTTCCAAAAACGTCAAAACCTTATCTATACGCGCATTAGCCCCCCAATCACCATCAGCATTTATCAAACCTATTTTTTGGGCATCAATAACCGCTTGAATGTAAACTCCTAAATCCCAATCAGTAATATCGGGAGACCCCCAAGCTGCAGATGGAATCCCTGTAATAGAATCAACTCCTATATCTGGTTGAAAATATTTCCAGGCATTCGCCGCTATTTTTCGCCACAAAGTACTATTGATGGATTGAGCTGACGCTAAATCGCCAGGAGCTCTTGGGATCTGGGGGTTATCTACAACCGTCCTACCAATACCATTAACCGAACTGGGTATAGAACTACTATGTGGACTAATGGTTGGGTTAGGGGTTGGAGATTCTGTCGTGGCTGTTGAATTATCGGGTGTTGGTAAAATAAATTTACTTTCGCTTTGTTTTGGCAAGAAAGCAAAAACAGATATCAACATAACAGTAATAATTGCAAAAACTATCAGACCTTTCGCTTTTTTGCTAAATACCCAACGATTATGTCTGAAAAATCCCCTTGTGCCCCCAGGCTTAGAAGAAGTAAATATATCCCTTAGAACGATTGAAAGCTTCTTGTAATTAACCAACTTTTGTATCGCCGTTAAAGACTGTTTTAATTGCGGTAATGGAAGTTCCCCCTCTCCCATGAGTTGACATTCCATCCCTATTGGGCAATTATTGAATTTTAATAANGGAATCCTTGATTTAAAAGTTATGTCAAAAGGGCGGTAATGAAGAATTTGGGTNACGTTAAGCCTCCGGCTAAAAACTTAATTAATTAATGAAAGATTGAAAGGCAGGAGCAATGATTAAGCAATGGAAAATGACATAAAAGCAAATGAGTCAAAAATTTTTTGCCGATTGCTTCTAAGTATTTTTATACAATTTCGTAGGCTCCAAATATTTATTCAAGAGTGAAATCTGGTCCCAAACTTAAATCTCTGTCTCCTTAAAGCTATTATACCCTTCAAATTGAGAATGCTCGGTAACCAAGCTTTTGAGAAAAGGACCAATCTGGTTGAGGCGTCGGGTCTGAGAGCAAAAGGCAGTTTTTNATTTTTAGTGCGTATAAGAAGGCATTTTAAAGCTACTCTCGTTTCGAACTTTATTATTCGCTTAACAATGTCNGTAAATTGAAAATTGAGAAGAAAGAATCGGATGAAGCTCCTTCGATGGTACAATATTTTTCTTTGATGATTTAACTTGTTGGCGGATGAGCCGCAATGGTGAATGATAGTTGGCTTCGGTGTATAGGCAACTTTGTATCCGTAAAGTCTTGCTCTAACACATAAGTCTGCATCTTCAAAATACAGAGGCGTAAAACCCTCATCTAAAAAACCGATTTTGAGTACCACATCAGCCCTGATTAGCAATACCGCTCCTGTTACAAAATCAACAAAAGCCACTTTGTCATATTTGCCAGTATCCACTTGGCCTTCTCCACGGTTGTGTCCGCCTGTTAGGTTGATAATTCCGCCAGTATGCTGGATTTTGCCGTTAGGATAAAGCAGCTTACAACCAACAATACCGATTTCATCGTCGGATTCTAAGACATGGGTCAAAGCCTCAAGCCATTTCCCGTCAGTTACCTCAATATCATTGTTTAGAAGCAAAACATATTTTGCTCGATTTGCAAGGGCATGTCGGATTCCTTGATTATTTGCTTTTGAAAAACCAGTGTTTTCAGCGTTTTTAATTACTTCTACCTTAGGAAAGTTTTTGTGAAGCATTTCTGTTGAGCCATCTTTGCTTGCATTGTCAACGACAACTACTTTGCATTTAGGATTCGCCGTATTGGCAAATATGGAGAAAAGGCACTTCTCCAAAACTTCTTTACCATTCCAGTTAGCGATAACAACATATATTATTGACTCAGACACTTTACGTTTCCTCTTAGCAATCGTCAGCAGACATGTTTCCCATTATTAGTTCCATTTTTATTTATCTTTTCTTTGTAAGTTTCTGCCTAATTTTCTAAGAAATTAATCTTTTTTTTAATTTTTTGCAAAGCGCAGTTTCAATCGAATTTTACTTCTGCTTGCCCAATTCAAAAATGGAATAAGCGGATACTTGATAGCTTGCGGCAGCGCATCCTTAAAGTCTCTCTGCAAACCTAAGCCCATAGCAATTCTGCCTTTTCGAGTTAACGGCACGTAATAACGGGCTATTGGAAATTTAACAAACCCATTGCTTTCTTTGAATCTGTCCAGTGACGGATGATTTCCAATCCTGCCATACATAATCCAATGATTACCATTGGACGCGCAGACTTCAACTGCTTTAGCTAGAAGTGCATTGTTCACAGCTTTATCCCAGTGTTTCTGCATCGAAAGAATCTGAGCTATCACAGCTACGTTGTCGCCGTAGACTATTTGGATAAATCCCACAAGCGTCTCATGCAAAAATCCCGCGATAAACGTCGATTTTCGAGCACCAGTTACGTTTCCAATGACTGCTGCAAGTGGTTCATGATAATGCGAAAAAGCTCTATCCTGCCTAATTGGGGTTTCATTGTAAATTTTTGAGATGTCTTCAGCAAGCTTCTCGTCAGGTTCAACAATGGTTGCATTTATGCCGTTTTTTTCTGCTCGTCTAACCATGTTGCGAGTTTTCTTCCCAACACTGTTCCACCAAGCCGCATAATCTTTGATTTGCAGGAGACCGACGTTGTCTTCAGCTTTTATCCAGTTGCTAGGTGGATTAGATATTGGGCAGCACCATTTTCTTTCCATAAAAGTAAAAATATCTATGTTTCTTTCAACGAGCTTTTCGAGGTACGCCTGAGATGGAATAATATTTTTCTCATATTCTTGAAAATCATGAGCAATTTTAATTGAAAGCTTCTTTTTTATCTGTAAAGTTTCAAGGTCATGATCTACATCTAACAAATGTTTTAGGATGTCGTAATATGGTCCTCTGGGGTTTATTGTTCCCTTGCTAAAGAGCCATTCAGGATGAATCTCCAACACAACGTTTTCTTTAATGAGCTTTTCTGATTTAATCTTCATCGATTCTAAACCAAATTTGTAACGCCCAGCATCTAAACTATAAGTGTTAAAATCATGGAAAGATTTTAATGGGAAATCACTGGGGATCTTGGCCTTCTTTTGTCCAATCTTTCTTCCCCACAAAAGCTGCGCAATAACCCGTGATGTCCCATGGATGGTGTAATATTCCACTGTCCGCTGGGTTTCGTTTTCCAAGATTTTCCATTCTCGATAAGGATCAATTGCAACGTGCAGCCCAACGTTATGCCGCTCTGGAATCAACAAAGTCAGCAGTTCTTTGTCTGGAATGGTATAGGGCGTAAAAAACCAGCAAGCCATAATTTGTTTGGGCGATTCGTTAATCATTCTAGCTATGATTTTTGAGTTTTTCAGATAATTTCTGCTTTTTCTTTTGATTCCTAAAGCTAAGAACAGAAAACTTTTTGTCCTCGATGGATAAGGATAATCCACATCTAGCCGTACCTTTATCATTGTCTGCTCATTTGGCAATAGTGAATCTCCATTAGTCATAATTACTCTATACTCCGTCTTTTCTATTTTAACCATTCATGGAAGGCATTGGTTGGTTGTTATCTTGTTTTTTTTGAGTTTTCGAAGACTGTAGAAGCCCTTTCATGTAATAAAATCTCATCAAAGGGTGAATGTAAAGTACCGAAGGTTCTTTGGTTTGGATTGCCATAAATAATCCAGTAAACGGGGATATTACGAAACGGCGGATGACTCCAAGCCTTGTTACAGGCGGGGGTTTATTTGTTTCTGTTCCTATTTTTCGCCATATTTCGTACAATTGTGCTCCATACCAATATTGATGATCCAGTTCCTGCATCAGTCCTTTGCGCATGTGAACGGAGCGAACAGAATAATTGACTATCCATCGGTAACCAGTATGGTCGACTTTATACGCTAAAGTGGTATCCACGCCAGCGTTTACCTGCAACTTAGGAAAACCTCCCAGTTGCCTGATGATTTTTGTTTTATAAATTGTATTATCCAATGTTTTACCTAAAGTAAAAGCAGACATATCTCTGGATTTAAGCCACGAAGCCAAATTTGCTTCTCCACGATATTTCCTGCCCACATATTCCTGCATTTTTTTAACGCCTACGGGTTTATCTGCATAACGCATTCCAGATGCAACGGCAACCTTAAAGTTTTCAAGCAGGGGAGTAATTTTCTGCCACCAATCAGGGGCCAACAAAAGGTCTTGTTCGAAGCTTATGAAGAAGTTCGATGTAACCGCTCCTAATGCCGTGTTTGCGCCATCACTTATACCGTGTCCTTTGTTTGGGATGACTGACCAGCCAAAAGATGATGCGATCCTCTGGGTGTCGTCACTGCTCGCATCGTCAACCACTATTCTTTTATTAACAAATTCTTGAGGAATCACTTCATTTATCCGCTGCAAAACTGCAGGTAGCGTATGAGCGCCGTTCTTGGTCCACATCACTAAGTCAACTTTGTCAATCATGCCATTCCCAAGAGGTGATTTTAACAGCATAATCTAAATCAGATAAGCTATTTATGTAATCAGGCAAAAACGAAAAAGTTCAGATTAAGACCTAAGTCGCATGTCATTTCTTTTTGGTAAATGCCTCGAGCGAGTCCTCAAAGATTGTTTCCATTGTTCTAGCATATTTTTCCCATGAGAGATGAATTTTAACGTATTGATAAGCTTGTTCGCCAATTTTCTTGCGCATGTCGGAATCGTTTATTAGTATTTCTGCTTGTTTTGTCATTTCTTCTGGTTTTGTTTGATCAAAAATTATCCCATTAAAGTTGGGCTGGATGATTTCAGATCCTCCACATTTGTTGGAAACTATAACTGGTTTTGAGGCAGACATTGCTTCGATTAACGCTAACC
>JGI20214J51088_10002952_pt1 | contig 11244 bp, 9 predicted proteins | sample WetSurMetagenome_FD_51088 | JGI IMG/M metagenome (IMG submission 51088)
GTGCGTGAGTATTTTGGGCGCGTCCCGAATCGGGACGAGCTTAGCGGGTTTCTTGCCGAGCAGCTCGCCGCTGGCGCAGTCATCCCGGGTTATGGGCATGCCGTGCTCCGCATCACCGATCCCCGCTTCACTGCCCAGTTGGAATTTGCCAATGAGTATCTGCCTGATGATGAATTGATCACCCTGGTTAAATCCATCTTCGAGGTGCTGCCTCCGCTTCTGACGCAGACCGGCAAAGTGAAGAACCCTTGGCCGAACGTGGATGCCATTAATGGCGCGCTGCAGTATCACTTTGGCGTGACGCAATACGAATTCTATACCGTTCTATTTGGTGTCAGCCGCATCCTTGGGCTTTCCACCCACGCGGTTTGGGCGCGGGCATTAAACCGACCGATCGAGCGTCCCAAATCACTTACAACCGCCATCCTGGAGCAGATGATCCAGGGTCACCCAGCAGGATGACATTTCCCTTTTCTGCCTTGGTGGGGTACAATGCTTGAAGGATGGCTGCATTGCGCCGCAACTTTAAGAACATCGCTGTAACCTTCCTTGTGGTAAAACTTCTTAAGGATAAGGGCTGCCCATGATCAAACACCCATTCTCTTTCAATGAGGATCCACAGAACCCTATCAACGGCTCCCTCGAACTGGAAAATCCGCTCCCCTACCCGCAAGGCACCCAGGGGAGCGCTCTTTATCGCCCGGGGCGCATCCACCTGGAGAGCGGGGTCACCCTGGAACTTGTGCTTTACCATAACCTGGCAACCTCAGAGTTCGTTTACCTCCACCGTTACCCGTTTGACCGCGAGCTGATGGACCTTCTGGGTGTGCCGGCTGAAGCCCTGCAAGACAGAAAGACCATCACACTTCCAGGGCAGCTCTGTATGGGTGCGCGCCGCTCCCACCTGATCGGGTCGGCTGTCGATACCATTTTTCATGCCCCGCAGCTTCAGGAAGTTCTTACCACCCGCAAGCAGCACAACATCGCCATTTTTCCCATTGCCAGGGAGGGGTTGAAATACGGTGTCGCGGAATCCATCTACCACGCCCGCGGGTACTATTGCGACGAAGTCCTACTGGATGCCCACCATGTTTTCGACAGTTCTGTACCAGTTTACAACCGCAAGGTTGAACTGGGTATCTTCAAGGATAAAGACCTTGACCGCGTCCAGCACGAGAACATCACCGCTGCCTTCATCGCTGATAGTATCGCTTCGGGGTTAGTGATGCGCGAAGTCATATCACATATCCGCCAGCGCTTTGAAAATATCGAGCATGTGGAGGTGATCTCCCCCCTGGCTACCATCCGCGGGTTATGCCGGGTAGCGGAAGCCAACCGTGAAGCGGGATCCAAAATCCGGGTGCATGTTTTTGAAACCGCCCTGAACGCATTACCCCCCGATTATTACTACTCCGCTCATTATGCCGACCTGGATCTGCACATCCGCCCCGAGCTGGAGAAGGATTACCGCGCCTGGTGGGGACTGGATGAACACGGAAAAGAAGTTGCTGCCACTGCCTGTGCTGGTTATGGGTGGAGCGAAGTATTCTATTCCCCTCGTAAGCAGGTGGAGATGATCAATGGGGAACTTCTCTCGCGACACAACCTTACAATTTCAGATGTTGTATTAAGGAATAATCCGGATTAAAACAAAATCGGGTGGCAAGCCACCCGATTTTTTATTGAACGCAATGTTAGGCTGCTGGTGTTGCACTGTCATCGAAATAGCTATGTTCGACAACTTTTAGTTCCCAATTGCGGTTGCGGCGGATTTGCAGCACTGTACCGACAATGCCCAAGGCGAGGAAAACGATCACCCACCAAACTGAATCCTTGAGCACCAGGGCAAGTGCATTCTTGCCAAATGCTTCCGGGGGAAAGCCAAAAGCTGAAAGAACGCCAAGGATGATCGCGCCAGCGCCGATGAAGGAGGTGGCAATGATGATCATGTACTTCTGGATGTTCAGAACGATTGCAAGGACGGCGAAAACAACACCGAGGGCGAGTGCAACCAGGAAGGTTAGGATGGTCAGGTCAGCGCTGAAGAGACCCATGATTGCATATCCAAGGGCATACCCAAAGGAGCCGATGAAAATTGCAACACCAATGAACCAGAAGAAATAGGACAGTACGGCAAAAACGATCGCGACAATGAAACCAACCACCCAGCTTGTAACGGTTGCCAGGAAGGCAGTGCCAAAGAGCGCGGTCATTGCCTGAGCGCCGATCATGAAGCCAAAGAAGAAACCAAAGATCGGCAGAAGGATCAGGAACCAGCGATAGCCATTCAGGACCATCGCCAACCCGACCAGGACGACAATTAAAGCTCCACACAGCAGTTGAAATGACATTTCTTTCCTCCAGATTAGTTTATGATTAAGATTATAACACCTTCCGCGCCATGGAGTTATGGCACCGGGTTATTACCACCCATTTTCTCCGTACCCCAGACTTGCATAAGCTTCGCGTAAAACTTGACCGCTTTCACCATTTCCACCACAGGGATGCGTTCATCCACGCCATGCTCCAATCCTTCAAAGCTCGGATCCATGATCACCGGCGTAAAACGGTAAATATTCTCGCACACTTCCACATAATGTCCGCAATCCGTACCGCCAAGCATCACGAAGGGGGCATCCGGGTAATTCCCGTAGATCTTGTGGATGGTAGTTTGCAATCCCTTGTAAACGGATCCATTGGTCGGAGATGGCCCCACCGCCTCATTGGCTTTTCCCTCCACCGGGGTGAAGGTGATGCGGTCGTCACCAATATATTTTTTAATGTGGTCCATCACCTCTGCGATGGTGTGATTTGGCAGCATACGGAAGTTGGCATAGGCGGTGGCTTCCTCTGGGATGGTGTTATCCTCCGTCCCGGCATGGAAGATCGTCACCACCGATGTAGTCCGAATATAAGCCCGGGTGGTGTCATCCTTATCCATCTTCCTTCGAAGCATTGGGCCAAATAGCCACAGGTTATGCCAGGCAATCTGCTCCCAAATTGGAAAGATCGGTCCGATGCTGGTAAACAAAGATTTTGCATGTGAGATGCGGCTGGGGATGCGTTCTTTCCAGACCCGTGCGATCCCAGCGGCCAAAATGGCTATGGAAGTTAGTCTGGGAGGTGCAGAGGAGTGACCGGATTCGGTACGTACCTGGAATTTTATGGTGAGATACCCCTTTTCGCCCACACCGATCAATGCAACTGGCGGCTTTACACCCGGGATCATCCCCGAAACAATCCCACCGCCCTCATCCACGATGGCGGAGAGGTGGATTTTTTTCTCCTGAAGCCATTTCCCCACGTAAGCAGCCCCATTCACCCCGCCCGTTTCTTCATCGTGGCCAAAGGCAAAGTGAATGGTGCGCTCGGGCTTGAATCCCTGGCGCATCAGTTCTTCCGCCGCCTCAAGAATGCCGATCAGCTGGTTCTTGATATCCAGTGATCCCCGCCCCCAGATGAACCCGTCCACGAGCTTGCCCTCGAAGGGCGGGTGGGTCCATTCCGTGGGGTCAGCGGAAACAACATCCTGATGCGCCATAAGCTGGATCGGCTCCAGCTTGGGGTTTGTACCTTCCCAGATATACAGCAGGCTGAAGCCGTTCACCACTTCCAGCCTCGTGTTCTTGTACACCAGGGGGTAAGTTTTTTTCAGGAAGGCATGGAGTTGTTTAAATGCTTCGGGGTCCGGGGTGCCGGTGTCATCCAACGGCACAGTCTTACACTGGATCGCCTGGGATAAATGCAATCCAATATCCTCGGGATTGGCAGGAATACCTTCTTCAACCGGCACTGGTCGATGGCGAATTCGGAAAATAATATTTTGAATGATCAGATACCCCAGAAATAACAACAGGATCAATAACACGATGAGAATAATTGTATGAGCCATTTTTACCTCTTCAAATCCATCAATGGTTTCATAGGGTGATTTCCGACAATTTCTCCGCAACTTGAGGGAGGACCATGATCTCCATTTTCTTCATTCGGATGAAGGTGTTCTTGCTAATCCAATCGGGCCATCGTTCAAAAACCAGCATTGAAGTGGGTGTCCACAGGCTGACCCATCCGATGATCATAAAACCGTTATACATGAATCCACCAATAGCATAAAGTAAAGGTGATGTTGCGTTGGACGAAATAAAAAATCCTAAACCTGAAAGCAGCAGGCAGATGATCAAGATGATGATCCCAAAAATCAGGGTCCTGCGACCCTGTCGGGTTTGTAATTCAAGACTGCGTTTAATACTGACTATTTGGAAATCACAATAATCATCCAGCGCTTTCTTGATCCTGGTTTCCAGATCAGGGCTGATCTTTTGCCTGGGTAAATATAAAATTAAACGGATTTCATCCCTCTGGGGAATTTTCCTAACCAGATCATCGATCGTATCAATCCCAGGTTCATAGACTGCCTTACCATGAAGAGGATTTGATTCAGGAATTTCAAAAAACGAATCCNCATCTGGTAAGGAAAGTGAAATTTCTTTTACTTCTCCCATTTTCAAGACCTCACTGGAAATTCGAATAAAGGATATCCTGAATTCGTCATGCGTTACATACCAACATCATCAACAAGAATACATTATGCCGGTTGAAAAATCAACCGGCATAATTCAGTAAATGGGTAAATTTGGTGTAATTCTATTGGGCACCGAGGGCAATCATTGCCTGTTTTAAATTTGCCTCAACATGTGTCAATCGTTGCCCATCGATGAGGATCAAATAGGGACCTGCGGTCCACACATATGCATGACCGAGTCCTCTCCTCCACTCCGAGGTCAACCGACGCAACGCTGCGTTCCTGGCTGTTAAGCTGTCAAATTCTAGAGCCCAGATTTTCGCACCTGGCTGATTGGGATCGAATTGAGCGCAATCAGTGTGTAATTGATAGAACTGACCTTTCACAAGCCCAAGACTTTCAACGGGTTGAATGCCGGCCTGTTGACAGATTTGTAAACCAGCTTTGGATAATGAGGCTTCGATATCACTGGATGAGGTCGCCTGTTTGAAGTCCGTTGTGGCACAACCGACGAGAACAATCATCAGAATTGCTGCAAGGAAAACAATAAATTTCCTTTTCATCATTTATTCCTCCAAACTTTCTTCCGGTTTCCAGGATGGTTTCTTGAACCGCAAAAAGAGCAAAGGAGGTAGGGCTAAAATCGCGGTTCCGACCAGCATGATCAGGGCATACTGACCAACGGAAATATTCATCGATCCTGTGGGGAAGAGACTGACGAAAAATGTGAACCCTGAAGAGAGCAGCCCGAGGCTTCCGATGACCCAGACCCCGACGATCCCGCCGGGGATCCTGAACGCCCGGGGTGTATCCGGCTGGGAGTAGCGTAGTTTGATCACGGAAGCAAAGACAAACAGGTAGACGATGCAAAGAAGCAGCACGGTGAGGGCAGAGAGGATCCAGTAGGCGGAATTGATGCTCGGGATGAACAAATAAAGCAGGGAAATGGCCGTCCCTAAAACTGCCTGGAGGACCAGAACACCGGTCGGGGCACCCACTTTATTGCGGCGGGAGAAAAGCCGCGGCATTAAGCCTTCTGTTGCCACCACACCCAAGCCCAGGGCAGGGCCTGCGAGCCAGGATGCCAGGGTTGCCAGACCACCGATGGTGATCAGCACTGCGAGGGGCGCCAGCAGCCAATCAAGGTTGAAGGCTGATAAGAATGCTTCAAACGCCTGCATCAAACCACCGGAGAGGCTTAGCTGCTGCGTCGGTACCACAATGGCGATCGCCAGGGTGCCGATCACGGTCAACACGAAAATGATGGCTGCGGAAAGCGCCATCGCCTTGGGAAAATCTTTCTGTGGATCTCGCACCTCAAGCGCATGGAAACCTGCCATTTCCATTCCAGCAAACAGCAAGACGACGGTGGCAATGAACGGTAGAGTGCTCATATTAATGGTCGGGATCCAGGCACCTGCCGTATAAGGCGGGATGGCCAGGGGTTTCCCAGTAAAAGTGTAAGCAAACCCCAGCACAATGATCAGAATGGCAGGGATGATCGATCCGGCCATGACGCCGAAAGAACCAAACCGGCTGGATGCTTTTTCACCCATATTGCTGATGATGGTTGTTCCCCAAAATGCGATCATCATCACCAGGAACATGTAAGTATTGTTGTTAGCCAAAGCCGGGTTGATGGCAAAGGCAAATGTTGAGGCGATGAATGCCAAAACAGTCGGAAACCAAACCAGGTTATTGGACCATTCGCAAAAAATGGCGATGAATCCCGCTTTTTCTCCGAATGCTTCCTTCACCCACAGGTACACACCCCCGCCTTTTGGCCAACCTGTGGCAAGTTCGGCTCCCGCCAGGGTCAGGGGTATGAGAAATGTGATGGTGCCGATGATGTACCAGCCAATCGAAGACCACCCGTATTCCGCCATGGAGGGGTAATTCCTCAGGCTGAGGACGGCAGCTACGTTGATCATAGCCAGCGCAAAGACGCCCAGCGTTTTTACTTTTCCGTTATTCATATTTCCTTTCCTCCTATTTTTTCTATTACACCTCTCATTTCAAACAAAAAACGTAGTATGTGCCTCCTTCCGCTTCCACCCCATGGGTTTCATGCTCGAAGCCGGGGAAGCGCCGATCCCATTCCTGCAGGGCATGCAGGTACCCGATCCAGGGGCCATTTTCCGGACCGGCATTCTCTCCCGGCATGATCATTGGGATGCCAGGTGGGTAAGGCACAATCCCGGTCGCCAGAATGCGGTTCGCCATCTTATCCACCGCGACTTTTTCGATCTCATTATGGACCAGGCGTGAATAGGTCTCCTGCGGGGTGAAATTCACCTTGGGTAACTCGGAGAAAGCGTCCGATTGAAGCTGTAATTGTTTCGACTTCAGGTGCTGGGCGAACATCTCATCCGCAAGGTCGTGCAACCCCATACNGGTGTACCGNTCGGGATGGTCCTTCGCCAAGAGTGGGAGGCAATCCGCGAGCGGTTTGTTAGAATCATAATCATCTTTAAAATCCAGGAGCGCGTTTACCAGGGTTCCCCACTTACCCTTGGTGATTCCGATCGAGAATAAAAACAGAATTGTGAAATCGGTTGTTTTCTCCACTTCGATTCCGATATGATCCAGATAAGCCGTGACCAATGTTGCCGGGATGCCGCTCTTTTCGAAAGAGCCATCCGTTTTTACCCCCGGGGTGACCACGGAAACTTTGATCGGGTCCAGCATGCAATATCCATCCTCCAGATCCTTGAACCCATGCCAGGCATCCCCCGGATGCAGCACCCAGCAGTCTGGGTCGGATATTAAAAGGCTGGCAGGTGCTTTATCAAAGGCTAATTGTTTCCCGGTTTTCGGATCCTTTACCTTGTCAGCATTCCAGGTGCTGAAGAACCAGGAATTTTTTTCCTGGAATTCGCTGCGCATCCGCCAGATTGCCTGCCGGAAGGCTACAGCTTCGGTAATTGACTCAGTTGTGAGGTTGAAACCTGAGCGTCCTTCCATCATGGCTGCGGATACTTCGTTGGAGGCAATAATGGCGTATTGAGGCGAGGTGGATGCGTGCATCATGAACGATTCGTTGAACCGACCATGCTCCACCGGGTTTCGGCCGTCACGAACGTGAATGAAAGATGCCTGAGAAAGGGCTGCCAGCAGCTTGTGTGTGGAGGTCGTTGTGAAGATGGTCGGCGCATCAGCCGGGTAATCCTTGGGGTCGCCATACATTCCATACCGATCCTTATATATCGGATTGAAACGAGCGTATCCATACCAGGCTTCGTCGAAATGGATCCGGTCGAGGCTTTTACCAAGCAATTCCACCACCCGACGCGCGTTGTAGCATAGCCCATCATAGGTCGAGTTTGTGACAATGGCATGCCTGGGTTTTGCGTTCTTATCCGCGATCAGGGGGTTTGCCCGGATGGACGACGTCACTGCCTCCGGGGTCAACCGTTCCGGGTAGATCGGTCCAATGATTCCAAGGTAATTCCGGGAAGGCATCAGGTAGGTTGGCAGGACGCCAGTCATCGTAAGCGCCTGCTCGGTGGATTTGTGCGCGTTTCTGTCACAAAGCGCCAGGTCCCCGTGGGTGACCGAGGACATCATGATCACCCTGTTCGAAGTGGATGAACCGTTTGTAACTGTATAGGAACGGTGGGAGCCGAAAACGCGGGCAGCGTATTTTTCACTCTCGCCAATCGGGCCGCTGTGATCCAACAATGAGCCCAGCTCGCCGACGGAGATTGAAAGATCGGACCGAAGTAGGTTCTCTCCAAAATATTCATAAAATGCCCGACCAATGGGCGATTTTAAGAAAGCCGTTCCGCCGGTATGCCCGGGAGTATGCCAGGAATACTCGTATACGTTGGCGAAATCCATTAAAGCTTTATTGAAAGGTGGCGCAATAGCCTCGCGATATCGCTTGATAGCGGCGATGGTCCTTCCAGCCAGGAAGAAGGGGGTATCCGCCAAAAGCCAGACCAGCTCATCTGCCTGGGTCATCACCTCAGCTGTCAGTGTCTCAACATCTTCCGGATTTGTCATCAAGAAGATCGGTATCCGCTCATTGTGATCTCGGATGGCAGCAAGCAACTCCTTCTCCCCCACATGGTCATTTCTTTCTTTCTGACCCAGATCCCAGTCCAGAATGACACATTGGACGGAGAGATCGGTCAGGAAGATCGATTCCGCATCCTGCGCGGATATGGATTCGATCACTTCCACGTCTCTGTCGCGTAGCTCCTTCACCAACGCCTGCGCGGCCCGACCGGTTGCTGTGGGTGAGTGTAGTTCATCATCGATAATCAGGGCTTTCATTGGGGTTAAATTCTCGCCAAAATGAACCATGTTTTATCTCCTCTTATTCATGAAACCGTTGTATAAGCAAATGGAATAATCATTCATAAAATATACAGAGTCTAAATTATTAATTCAATTATCAAATTGTTGAATTACGAAATCTTCAACCCTATCACAAAGGATAATTATTAAATTATCGACCCATTCCCATGAAAACCCCGCTAAAAAATGGAATCAGCCAGATCGCCCAGACGATCAGGCTGAACTTATGGAAATTCCGAATCATATCCTCCTGCTTGCGANCCAGGACGATGGTCGCCCAGAGGGAATGAAACAACATCAATAGGATNGCCAGCGCCCCTGTGATGGAGTGAATGTTCAACTCAAAGCTGCCAGCCATTTTCCCCATCAGGGTGGTTCCGGTGGTATCAAAGACAAAACCAGTCCAAAAAAGGATCAAGTGCCAGGGTTTCAACCTGCCAGCGGCACGTTCACTCCAAACCGCCACGGTATAACAGGTCAGTGCTAAAACCATACAAACAATGGAAACCAATAGAATGCTGCTCATCAAATACTCCTGATTAAATTAATTTGAATACTTGGGGTAAACCCGAAGTTGATCCAGCTATTGTTGTGAAATCCTTGCCACAGCGGCACCGTGGAGAAAAAGCCTCACCATTCCCTGTGCAAGGTCAGAGTTATCAAGCCCCTTTTCCGCAGATTTGCCGATGAAGTTATTTACGATACCCAAAAACGCCAGGGTGAGGAGCTCTGCCTCCTGATCTGCCAGATCACCCAACGCGATCCCTTCCCGCATAAGATCATTGATCGGCTGATAAAGCTCGGTGCGGAATGCAACCCGAACCCTTGCCAGGTTTTCCGGCTGCTTTAGATTCTCCCGGTCCCGAAGCAGGAATGAATAATCACTTTCGAAACTCTCCAGGATCGTCCGCGCCACATTTTGCAGCCTTTCGGCCAGGGATCCGGCCGCGGAAATCGCTTCGTGAAAATTCTTTAATCGGTGTTCCAGCACTCGTGCGAAAAGCTCCTCTTTGTTGTGAAAGTAGTAATAGAGCGTAGGCTTTGTGATCCCGGACTTGAGGCAGATCTCGTCCACGCTTACCCCCCGATACCCCTTTTGCTGGAAGAGCTGCCAGCTTACATCCAGGATTTTTTCCGCATTTGTATTTTGTATCTCGCTCTGGTTCATGAGACTCCCTGTATACTAATTAGTATACAGTATACCGAGTAGTATATAACTTGTCAAGAGTAAAGCAGGAAATTGGTTTTTGGGAAGACCGTATTTCGGTTTAGTTGCCGCGGAGCTGGTAGATTTCCACGTCCGGATTGCTGAAGACCAACGGGAACTCACTCAAGGCTGCCCGCAACCAGCCCAGCTCTGCCGTATCGCGGTAAAGTGAAAGTGGGAGGTATAAAAAATTGACTCCCGGATGGGATTGCAACAGTTCTTGTATATTGATGGAACCGGATGTGATCTGCGCGGAGATTTCCTTGAATTCGGCGATCCTTTGCCGGTACTCCGGCAACCATTCGCTGCCCTGGATGGTGAGTGCGTTGGTTCTGCTGGTGATAGCGGGGAACCATTCGCTGACCGAATCAATCTCCCACCAGGTGGATGAGGGAATAACCAGGTACTGCGCATCCTCGGGTGTATTTTCCTTTACCCACGCCATTGCCTCAAGGTCACCTTCGCTGAGTGCATGGTTCAGCGAAGGATCTGTCGGCCGTAACAGATAGGCGGTGAGCGCCACCTGTGCGCAGAGCAAATAGAGGATAAGCACCCCCGACCGGGTGTAAATTCCATCGCTGATTTTCGTCGTGGTTTCTGACCCGTTCAGCGATTGTCGGTATTTCAAGATCAAAGCAAATACACCTTCCACAATGCCCACGGAGATGAGCATCGCTGCCGGGATCGCATCGCTGCGGTTCACGCTGCGCGCATCCAGGAGGGCATTCACCACAAGCCAGACGGGGAGCAGGTAATCGCGTTTGATCAACGACAGCACCACACCCAAAAGCGCAAGCGCTGCCAGCACAGGAAAGATCAACTCCTCGGTGAAATTGAAATAGAAAAGCTCAAAAATGCTGAAGAAAGGGCTGTAGGCCCCGCTTGTCAGCCCTGCCAGGAAGGGCTGTATCTGGTGATATCGGATCACTTGCACCCAGTATGGGCTTGTCAGGACGAGCACACCTAACACGATGAATAAAGACGAAACGAAGTTCCTCCGGTTCCTGCCGCGGAAGACCCATAGCAACGCCAGTGAATAAACCATGAACCAGCCGATCTCCAGGTGGGAAAGAAAGGTTAGGGCAAGAGCCACTGCCGAAAAGATGATATCCCGCGCCCGTCGCTGTGGCGCTTCCAGCATCCCCAGGTAAAAATACAAACTTAGGAGGGAGAAAAGCATCGCCGGCGAGCGGGTGAGCCCCCCACCCATGAT
>JGI20214J51088_10002954_pt1 | contig 11241 bp, 7 predicted proteins | sample WetSurMetagenome_FD_51088 | JGI IMG/M metagenome (IMG submission 51088)
GATGCAGGAAGGGAAATACGGGAAGTACATCATCGAGGAAATGAGGACGCCCTCGAAACTATCCGTATCCCGGCGGATGGATTCGACAGACGTCCCGCCGAAGCAGCGCGGGCGTATCCAGTTGCTGTATTTGGACAAGGAAACAGTCCCGGGCGGGACATACACTGAATGTGTCTGGATCATGCCGAGCACACGAGGTCCCGGATTAGCCGAACCACTACCTCACTATCACGATTTCGATGAAGTAGTATCTTTCATCGGGAGTGATCTCGATGATCCATGGGACCTGGGTGGCGAAATCGAGTTCTGGATAGAGGGGGAAAAACATCTCCTGACTCGAGTTGTCTTATCTGCCTGCCCAAGGGGACGAAACACTGCCCGTTAATCATTAGAAAGGTAAACAAACCGATATATCATGCAGCGGTTGGTACGGGCGGTATTTACCTGCAAAACATTGATGAGAAAGACCGAAATGACCCGAAATATAAACCCGAGAACCTGTTAAAGTGAGACTGTATTATTGGTAAACTAAATAAGGGTATGTATAACTATGATGGTATGCATACCCTTAGCTTTATCAAATATTAGTTTGGGTTTACTGGTTTCTCAATGAAACTATCTTGCCAGCCTTCAAGCCAGGTGCCTGCCCCGATCATGATAGCCATTTCAATATACGGTTTCCGGACCATATTGAAATTGTTGGGGCCGTGCAGCATTCCTTTCGGCACGAAAAGGGCGCAATTGGTGGTGAAAGACATCAGGTGTCTATCAAGTCCCATCTCGAGGTCAGCCCCTAAATCTTCCGGATGATGAGGATCACTGCCAATGTGTAAAACGATTTCATCATATTTTTTATGAATCATCTCNGGGATGCCGGGTTTCACTACGTCCCAGATCCAGCCGAATTCGATATAACAGGGNGCCTGGCTAACCTGGGTCTTACTCATATAGGTCATGGTAGGATACTGNCGGCCTTNTATCTGCATCCCNGCCCCGGCTTCCCTCATCGGNCTGCGGACCACGTATTGCTCGTAATCAAACCTGTCCTTTTTCACCGGCAGGATTTTACTCACCGGTAATTCAGGGCTGTTNCCTCGGGCAGTAGTGGTATTGCCCGTACCGAAGGTTAAGGTCATCTGGAGATGGGGGAAACGGTATTGTTTCCAGGTAACCGGGCCATGCGGCATGCCCTTGGGGATAAATACTGCGGTGGTGGTATTGAAAGTGACTGCTTGGCCGCCTATATAGAATTCGATTTCTGCTCCCAGGTCTTGCGGGGTATCCGGATTACTACCCCAGTGGATGATGACTTTATCGTAGTCATGGGCGTGTTCATAAACGCTGGGATTTAGTTCCGGCATACCGCGTATCCAGGCAACGTCAACATGATAATGAACCCCGGGTATCTGACGGTCACTGATAAAAGTCATGGGGGGAATTTGGCGGTTTGTAAAAGTAGTGGCTTTGGCACCAGGCCTGTCGCTTTCGTACAGAGGTTTACTGACGGCATACCTGTGGTAATCGATATCGGACATCATTGACCCTCCATATTACCGATATTATCCCTGGTGCAGATGATAGTGCACCGGAAAGTCGATGTCAAAAAGGTCGCCTGTGACCGTCACATCCGCCTATTTTTGACACTCTACAATGGCCTAAACTATAATCCTGCGCGGGACAAATGGGACAATATGGTCTCTGTTATTACTATTATCACACTAAATCTGTATCAGTGATCCGGCTGTGTTTTTCAGTATTCAGCAGCCTGAGAAGGAGGGAACATGTTTGAAAAAGTCGATCATGTCACAATCGTAGTCAAAGACATGGACAAAACCCTGAAAGCCTATGAAGAAATACTACGTATGACTCCCGGAAACAAAGGTTTCNTAAAGACATTCGGAGATACCCGCCTGGTAATGTTGACGATAGCCGGGGCGAGGGTAGAGTTGATGCAACCGGGAGCCGGGGGAGGGCGGGATAATCCGTTTGTCCAATTCCTGGAAGAACACGGTGAGGGCATATACAGCTACTGTGTGTATGTAGAAGATTTCGATGCCGAGATAAAACGGCTTAAAGAAGCGGGCGTCAAACTGAGAGAGTCGACTCAGGACTTCCTGTTTCCCGGTTATCCTTTCCGGATCGCCTGGGTGCTGCCGGAAGAGGGGTTGGGAGTAGCGGTCGAACTGGTCGATGCGGCGGCACTGCCGGACTTCGAGAGGTAAGAGATTATCTTAGTAAAGGAGATTACTTAGAATGGAAATGACATATGACAATATCCTCAGTTGGATCAAAGAATATTTTGATGTTTATAGCAAATACGGCCAGGAACCGAAATCAGCAGACCGTATGTTAAAGTACTTTACCCCGGAACTGAGATTTATCCCATATATTGCCCCGATAGGAGGACCTGAAGGAGGCTTTAAAAGCCGGGAGGAATTTATCAACACCGCCGTAGCCCATACGGGATGGTATGAGAAACTGACACCGGTGGAAATCACCATTGATGAACGGCGTAAGACAGTGGCGGTACTGTTTCTGATTGATGTCTATGACCGTAAAACCGGAAAAGTAACAGTAAAACGAAGTGCCTTTTCACACTATGATCTGATCCTTGATAAGAACGATACCATAAAAATAAAAACAATCAAGTTCTTCTGGGAGGTATTACCGGTTGGGGTTCCGGAATTCTTTGAACTATACCCTGAGAAACCAGGTGAAAGAACCAAAGAAGGGAAGAAGTAACTAAAAAATATACTTGACTAGTGATGGTATAATGAAATGGACGTATGTGATAGTCTATATGGACATGACAGGGACAGCCTGCCGAAAAGCAGGAGTCATGTAACATATATCGAATTTGAATGACATAATATCCCATTTTAGCAGTAATTAATTTCGGCATATTATTGTCATCAGAAAAGGTTAAATAAGTGATAAGCGAGGTGATTACAGGAAGATAATCTAAATCGGTTATTTTGGGACGAATAAGCGATTTTTGAACTTCTAAAATGATACTTTAAAACCAAATAGGAGGGAGGAACGTGAAATACAGGAATGTGTGTGTGATTCTGGGATTGTTAATGCTTGTTTCTCTGGTGATGGTATCCTGCAGCGCTGAAGAGACTACGCCTCCGGTAACCACAACCCCGGCAAAAACAACGACCACCGCGCCGCCTAAAACAACAGCATCAAACATACCAACCTACGGAGGTCAACTATCCATTTGTCTAACCAGAGATCCTGAGGGTTTTGACGATTCTCTTACACAACCTGGCAACAACTTTACGATGCATATTACTAACCAGGAACTTATGATTGGGGATTGGACGAGAGGGTTGGGAGGTACCAAAGAAGCAACCTGGACTACGGGAGTTATCCGGAAAGTATCGCTGTCAACCGGCTGCCTTGCCGAGAGTTGGGAAATAACGGAACCTGGTACGATGGTATTCAAGATCCGTAAAGGAGTTTATTACGGTTTTAACCCAAACAGTGAGGCCAGTCGTCTAGTCAACGGGAGAGAGATAACGGCAGATGATATTGCATGGACATTCAATCACTATATCACCTCTCCCCGGGCACCCATCGCCATGGGCGATACAAGGAAAGCGATAATAAAAGCGATTGACGCTTACACATTGTCCATTACCTTGCCGCTACAAAACTTCTCCGATATGGATATCTTTGGTGATTACTCCAGTCCTGATATTCCGAAGGAAATCTATGACAAATACGGTACTGCGAATGATTGGCGATACAGCGTAGGTACGGGACCGTACATGCTGGTGGATTATGTCTCCGGAAGTTCAGCCACTCTTACCAAGAACCTTGGTTTCTGGGAAAAAGACCCGATGGGACCGGGTAAAGGTAATCAATTACCATATGTGGAAACGGTAAAAATGCTTATTCTTACAGATGCATCTACNAGGTTGTCTGCTCTACGGACCGGTAAACTCGATATTTTGAACGATGTGTTCTGGGAAGATGCGGAGAGCCTGAGGTCAACGAATCCGCAGTTGAAAGAACAGAATTACTATGCTGATTCCGGCCTGGCAATTAATTTCAGAACCGATAAGCAAGATTTACCTTACAAGGATGTAAAGGTACGCCAGGCTCTAATGAAGGCGATTGACTTTAATTCGATCAAAGATACATGGGGTGGTGGTGAAGCGCAGATAGTAACTTTCCCGATTTTGAAAATGAACGAATATGAAGATGCTTATTGTTCTATCGAGGAAGCTTCGCCTGAAGCTCAAGATCTCTATAAATACGATCCGGAAGCCGCGAAAGTGCTGTTAGCCGAAGCTGGTTATCCTGATGGATTCGAGGCTACACTTGTATGTAATACTGTGACCACAACGGTCGACTACTTGTCCATCATTAAACAGATGTGGTCTAAAGTGAATGTAAATGTCACTCTATCACAAAAAGAGACTGCGGTTTATACAAGTGTCTTCTGGACCCGAGCTTATGAAGACATGTTCTGTGGAGGTCCCGGCCCGGCGGGAAACCTGTATATTGCTTATTCATTTGTCACCGGTCCGTTTGGCGGTAATTTCAGCTACATCGATGACCCCGTCGCTAAGGAAGCAAAAGACAAGATGATGGCAGTCTCAATTGCTGACGCATCGGCTGCCGATGCAATACATAAAGAACTGATGAAGTATGAATTGCCCAAGGTTGTTTCCATCCCAGGGGTCTGTCCACCCGGATATCATATGTGGTGGCCTTGGGTGAACAATTATCATGGGGAGGCCAGTCTCGGTTATACTAACTATCCGAACTTTATTAAATATGTCTGGATCGATCAGAACATGAAGAAATCGATGACGGGTAGATGAAATAAGGGCTCAATCACCGTAAAGCGGGAAAGGATACCATTAGGATAATAAAAGAAAAAGGAAATGGGGACTGATAGCCCCCATTTCCTTTTTTACCACTGTACTGCGGGACTGCGGTAACATTGCCAGTACGGAAACATTTCGGATACAATCACAGGCATCGATTACAGGGACGGGACACATTACTCCACGTGTTGGGAACAAATACACAAAGGAAAACCAATGGATTTCAGACAGGTACGAACCAAAGCTGAGTCTGAGAGCGGTTTTTCCCGAGACCAGGATAGAATAAATATCTATCTCGGATCATTGTCCGGTGATGACGATGTTCCCGGACTCTATCGTTGTATCCAAGAAGAAACCGGCCGTTTGGGCATAAAAGCTAATATTTTCAGGACGGGATCCTCAGGGTATTATGATCTTGAACCGGTATTATTAGTTGAGAAACCTGCTTGGCCGGTGGTTTTNTATAATAAAGTTACCCGTTTTACGATTCCGGCAATTATTAAAGATTTCCTAATAAATAACGAGCCCAGACCAGACCTGGCTTATTGCATCTTTGGAGACATTAAAACCGGTACTATCCCCAAGGCGGAGAACCTGCCACTTTTCCGATGGCAACACCGGGTTGCTTTGCGGAACTGCGGTTATATCGATCCGGAGAATATCAGTCATTATATTCTCAATGGAAATGGATATCAGAGCCTGGCAAGGTGCCTGGGAATGAGTCAGAAAGAAATTCTAGAGGAACTAGCGAAGTCCGGATTGAGGGGTAGGGGAGGGGCTGGCTTCTCCGTGGTTGAAAAATGGAAAGCCTGCTGTAATGCTGGAGGAAGTGAAAAATACCTGGTCTGCAATGCGGTTGACGGGGATCCACAGGCATTAACCGCCCGGCTGCTCCTGGAGGGTGATCCTCACTCCGTAATTGAGGCCACTTTAGTCGGCGCTTATGCAATTGGAGCTTCACAATGTTTCATCGTAACGGATGAAGAGAACCGTTTGGCAGTGGAAAGGCTTAATACGGCGCTCATACAAGCCAGAAACTACAACCTTCTCGGCAACAACATTTTAGATACAAAATTCAGTACCGAAATTGAAATCAAGACTGTAAAACGTTCCCTGGTAGCGGGAGAAGAGACGGCGCTACTTCAAGCAATAGATGGTAAACAGGCGATGCCGTATCTACGTACATCCTATCCAGCCGAAAACGGTTATAGGAATAAACCTACCTTGGTCAACAATATCGAAACACTGGCTAATATCCCAGTAATATTTAACAGGAAAAACTCTGAACAAAGTGGAATGAAAGAAACCAAAGTAGTAACACTGGCCGGTAAAACTAAGCACAAATACACGGTGGAAGTACCATTGGGAACAGCGATTGGAAATATCGTTAGGGAAATCGGAGGAGGGACAGAAAAAAGCGAATCGATAAAAGCGGTACAGACCGGAGGCCCGGCCGGGACGTTTTTTGGGGTGGATTCGTTAAATATCCGCTATGATTATGAGTCGATGAAATCCGCCGGTGCTATCATTGGTTCCGGAACAATCGAAGTATTTGATAGCAGTTCATGTGCGGTTGAGATGGCAATGGAAAAGGCAGCTTATTTGCAGACGCAATCATGCGGAAAGTGCGTTTTTTGCCGGGAAGGAACAGTTCAAATGAAACAAATACTGAAAGACATCAACGAAAACCATGGTCAATCAAATGACATCGACTTATTACTCGAAATAAGCGAATTTATGAAGGAAAGTTCAATATGCGGGCTAGGGAGGACTGCGGCTGACCCGGTAATTAGCATACTAAAATTATTCAATAAAGAATTTGTATCTCATCTGAAAGAGAAACAATGCCTGGTTAGTAGTCATAGTAAGACTAAGGAGTAACTGGGTTTAAGTCGGGTTACTTAGGGATGAATAATACAACTGAAATCGTGAAGCTAACTATTAATGGGCATGATATCGAAACCCAACCGGGAAAATCGGTACTGGAAGCTTCCCTGGATGCCGGGATTTATATCCCCCATCTCTGTTATCATCCAGACCTGCCTTCCATAGGGGGATGCCGTTTATGCACGGTAGAAATCGTTGGCAGGGATGACTTGCCGACGTCATGCACTACCCCGGCAGTCAAGGGTATGATAGTTAAGACCAATACGGAGAAAGTGAAGCGCTTACGCCGTATGGCGATGGAATTATTACTGGCCGGTCATCCCCAAGCCTGTGATACTTGCTCAAAATATCTTAATTGTGAACTGCAATCACTTAAGCAATACCTAATCGACAGCGACTTGAGTGTCAGGACCCGGTCGCGGTTGTTTCCCATTAATACCAGGAACCCATTGTTCCTGCATGATCCGAATAAGTGTGTGGCCTGCGGACGGTGCGTACGGGCATGCAGGGAATTACGTGGAGTGGGAATCTTACAGTACAACCGTAGAGAAGCCGATATATACTGCGGCACCGGTGCGGACTTACCGTTAACTGATGCAGGATGCCGGTTTTGCGGAGCTTGTGCCGAGGTATGTCCAACCGGGGCAATCGCTGATAAACCAGAGTTACTCAAAGAGAAATCCAGGAAGGCTGCCCTGGTACCGTGCCGCTATACCTGCCCCGCGGAAATCGATGTACCGCGGTACATACGTTATATCCGGGAGAAAAATCATACGGCCGCCAAGGCTGTAATCAGGGAAAAAGTTCCGTTTCCGGTTATCCTGGGCTACGTATGCGACCATCCTTGTGAAAAGGAATGCCGGCGGGGGCAAATAAATCAGGCGATATATATCCGGGAACTAAAACGTTTTACCGTAGAAAATNATCAAGACCATATAATCCAGGCGATAAAAGATAGGAAAACTTTAACAGGAAAGAAGGCAGCTATCATCGGCTCCGGCCCGGCAGGGCTAACGGCAGCATATTACCTGTGGAAGCAAGGACACGATGTAATAGTGTTTGAAGCTTTACCAAAAGCTGGGGGAATGATGCANTATGGCATCCCGGAATACCATCTGCCTCGTGTAGTTTTAGAAAAAGAAATAAAGGATATAGTTGACCTGGGCATCGAGATAAAAACCAGCACACGGATAGACTCAATAGATACGTTGATATTTAGTGGCTATGAAGTGGTGGTAGTAGCGGTGGGAACACATAAAGGGCAGATATTACCAATCCCGGGAGGGGAAGGTTCCGGTGTTGATAACTGTATTAATTTTTTAAGAAAGGTACATTCTGGAGAAGTAATAGAACTGGGGAAAAAAGTGGTGGTGTTGGGTGGGGGTAGTGTAGCCTTCGATTGTGCCCGGGTGGCAAGGCGCTTGGGTGGAGAAAGCGTACATATCGCCTGCCTGGAAAGCAGGGCGAACATCCCGGCCTCCGTAGATGAACTGGAAGAGGGGGAAGAAGAAGGGGTTATTGTGCATCCTTCCCGGACCGCTGTCAATATTTTGAGGAAAGGGAATAAAATCAAGGGTGTAGAATTCAAGGAAGTCTCGTTCTTTGGTTTTGATGAAGATAAAAATGTACAGATAGAAGTCTTCGAAGATTCACGAGACATTATCGAAGCCGACAATGTGATATTTGCCATCGGTCAACGGCCGGAAATTCCGTCAGGTTTTGGCTTGGACCTATCGGTGAGAAAATTGATAGAGATAGACTCTTATACCCTGAGCACTAACCGCGAGGGAATTTTTGCTGCAGGAGACGCTGTGACGGGAACGGCTTCGGTAATCAAAGCGATCGCTTCGGGACGAAAAGCGGCCGCTGCTGCAGACAGATATCTTGGAGGTAACGGTAATATCGAAGAACGGCTGTTACCGGTCATAGAAGCNGAGAAGTGCCTTGGACGGGAAAATGATTTCACAAAAAGAAACCGGCTACCACTGGATAAGGTTCCAGTTTCAACACGACTACAAGGCTTTTGTCCGGTATCAGCAGGACTGGATGCGAAAAATGGCGATTACGAATCGAACCGCTGTTTACAATGCGATTTAAGGTTAAGAATCACCCCGGTGAAGTTCTGGGGGAGTTACTAGCAAAATCCTAAATACGGGAGGTCATCATGAACGGGAAAAATCAAGCTGATGTCCTGGTAATCGGATCCGGTGCTTCCGGCCTGGCGGCGGCATTAACGGCAGTGGAAGGTGGAGCGAGTGTAATTGTTTTCGAAAAACAGCGCTCGATCGGGGGAACCTCCAATTTCTTCAAAGGGACATTTGCAGTAGAGAGCGATATGCAACGCGAGCGGTATATCAAGTACAGCCGTGATGAAGCTTTTAAGAACATCATGGAATACGGCCACTGGCGCAACAATCCCCGTCTGGTCAGAGTCATCGTGAATGAAACCGCAGGGACTATCAAATGGCTGCAGAGTGAGGGAGTAGAATTCAGCGATGCTCTTATCAATATGATTGATGCACCGCGCACGTATCATGTAGTTAAAGGAGACGGGGCTGCCGTAGTAAAGATACTAGCAACAAAAATCAAGGAAAAAGGGGGCGAAATCAGGCTGGGGATATCGGCCAGGAGATTGTCAAGAGAAGACAGCTCGATCACTGGTGTCGAGATAGAAGAGAATGGCGAGGATGTCCCGGTGAGGGGAAAAGTGGTGGTAATCGCCAGCGGCGGTTATGCGAATAACCGGGAATGGATTAAGAAATATGCCGGGCTGGACCTGGGAGTAAATCTAATCCCGGTAGGAAATGTCGATAAGACGGGCGACGGCATCCGTATGGCTTGGGAGGTGGGTGGAGCGGAGGAGGGGACCAACACCCTGGAACTATTCAGGATAGGGCCGATGGCCCAGGAAATTGGCGGTGGGGGACGGGTCAGCCTGGCGGTAATACAACCCGACTTGTGGGTAAACCAGGCTGGAGAAAGATTCTGTGACGAGAGCATTACTTTCTATGATACTTCCGAAGGTAATGCAAATATCCGGCATAAAGAGGGTTATACTTACAGCATTTTCGACGATTCGATAATACAAAGGATGATCGAGAACGGACTGGAAAAAGGGATTACTCCGGAGTCATATCCTGCCCAGCGGCCCATTGGATTCGATAAAGACCTAAGAGTTGCACTGGAAAACGCGCCCACCGAGGTTTTCGAGGCTGATTCGGTTGAGGAATTAGCCCGCAAGACCGGGATGCCTCCGGGCGTATTCAAAGATACTGTAGATGAATATAACATGTATTGTGAGAAAGGGCATGATGATCTTTTTGCCAAGGACCCGAAATACCTGTGGAAATTAAGAGGGCCGAAATACTATGCCGCTAAAGCCAGAACGGTTTTCCTGGGCACAATGGGGGGAATCAAGATTAACCACCGTATGGAAGTGATCGATAAGAAGGAGAAGGTAATTCCCGGGCTTTATGCCGTAGGGTATGATGCCGGTGGGATGTACGGCAACGATTATTGCATGAAAGTGGCTTCAGGTTTATCTTCGGCTTTTGCGATTAATTCCGGACGACTGGCGGGTAAAAACGCTCTAAAATATATGAACGAGAACAATCCTAAATAACCCTCTTGGCTTAACCGGAAACTATCCTGATTACATATTTTATAGACATGTCTAATAGGATGGTCACATGAGATTGACAATTTTTAACGGCTAAACTATAATGCCCGCGACGATTCCACTTGTACTAGGGGACAGCCAGTGAAAAGTAACGAGGAGAGTCTATGAGTGAAAAGAAGTTGAGGGTTCAAAACAAGCGTATCGATGATGATCTCCTGATGAAAAAAAGACGAGAAGCTTTGGATGTGTGGCCGACCGGTAAGGAGGTCGATTTCGATGACGCGGTAGCATATCAGAAAAGCTTGCCTGACAGTAAAGTCTGGTGGAAAGTAATGACCAAGCTGGAAAAAGAAGGGCGTATGAGCGTATTCCCCCGGGCAGGGACTCCAATTCTCGAGGATATGATCAGCCTGTGCCAGTCAATGGCAAATTCCGGAGTGGTATTGATCCCGGTAACAACCGACAGTTATACCCGTGCCGGCCAGTACGAGAAAATCGAACAGGTATTACAGGAATGCTACCGGACCGGGAAGCCTTTACTTAACGGATATCCAATCATCAATTACGGAGTTAAGAAAACCCGGAAGTTGGTCGAGAGCTGCGATGCTGCTTTCAGTCCACGCGGCGCTGGTGGAGAGATGGCGATTGCTTCGGGGATGACTACCGCCGGCGGCGGCCTGGGTTTCCTGCATTTCGGCAGTTATGCTAAAAATACCACCGTGCGGGAATTGGTGGAAAGAAGCCAGAGTGGGATGAGGGTCGTGGGGTGGTATGCCGACCGGGGAGTGATTCTGTGCACCGATCTACATGGCTGGCTGCCGACCGGTCCTTTTCCTTTGAGCGTAAACATAGCCTGCCTGATCATCGAAGCAGTCACAGCGGCAGAACAAG
>JGI20214J51088_10002956_pt1 | contig 11238 bp, 8 predicted proteins | sample WetSurMetagenome_FD_51088 | JGI IMG/M metagenome (IMG submission 51088)
TGGTACTGCAGAGCAAAATGTGGGAGAGTAGGTCGCCGCCGACTTTACAAACAAAACCCGCTTGAGAAATCAGGCGGGTTTTTTTGTTTTAGCCCCTCTCCCGGCCTCTCCCCTAAAGGGGCGAGGTGGCCATGCTACAATACATTAGATAATAGGATAGGTTTGTACAGTAAAAGATAATAAAACCTGAACAGGGCTGGTAACATAATTTCCCCTCCTGAGCCAGGAGGAGTGCCCGAACGAAGCGAGGGCGGGGTGGTATGTTAAAAGCCTTCTCCCCAACTTTCCCGATTGATCTGTTATTCTCTCTTTAAAGGCAGACTGTCATAATACCTTAAAACAGAAACAATCTCACGTTTACCCGCTTTACGTACATTAATACCATTCCTGTTAATGTATTCTTTAACATACCCCGACTTGTCTCCAAATAGCTTAATGAATTGCTTCTTTGTTTTGAACATTTCAAAACCATTACCAGTATTAATGTATTTCTCCGGACTATAGTTATACTCCTTTACTGCCTTTACTTCAAAGGTATACGATATATGCCTTATAAGATATTTTGAAGCTCCATTGTAAGCAACTTCGTAATAACCATTTGCTAAATTGAAATCAGGAGAAACAACCTGATTCATGAAAACAAAATTTAAAGTATCATTCCTCCTGTATAATTCAAAACCACCCGTAGCTGATGTGTTGCACATAAACATTAAGGGCTCGGCTTTCAATCTCAGCGAAGTGTCAATAAATACTACCTTATCTTTATATGTATCATACTCCAAAAAAACATCCTTGTACTTATATCCATTAACCAAAACTGAACACGAATATTTTTCACCATAGAAGAGTATAGGATTGGTACTGGCATGAATATAATAAGGAAAGTACTCCCTGCCGTTTATCAGTTCACCTGAGAGATCTGTTTTCCCTGAATACAATGAGTAAAGGCTTTTCAGCTCCCTTTCCTCAGATAGAGAGTAAGGATTATTTAATCTTTCTTTTTTTTGAAGAACCAGCTGCTGCCCCGATAGGGTTAAACAGCTGAAAAATAGCGCTATGAGCAAAATCAGCCTCATTGTTAAGATGTGAGTTAAAATATTTATTTCAAATGAAAGAATAATTATATAAAAATCTTAGGATAATAATCCTTTTATCCGCTAATATTGATTAATATTTTTGTTGTAAAATATAGTCTCACTAATTCAAAGAAATTGTAACTGATACGAAATGGGAGATAGAATCTATAAAGGAGTTTTCCTGCTTTTTATTATTGGCATGGTCAGTTCATGCATTGCTCCTTATGCTATAAAAATTGACAATGTAAAATCATTGCTTGTGGTTGACGCACTTCTTACTGACGAGAATGCATCAAATTATGTTGTACTGACCCGTACAAAAAATTCAAGCTTTGAAGAGGTAGAAAAGGAGACCGGAGCAGAGGTCTCAATAACTGATGATACAGGAAAGAAAGCTATATTGAACGAAACTACGGAAGGCGTTTATAAGACAGATAGCCTGACATTCAGGGGAGAGACAGGTAAAACATACACCTTAAATATAAAAACAATTGATGGGGAAGAGTTTAAGTCCGATCCCTGCCTGCTGTCTCCTGTAAAAGATATTGATAGCGTTTATTATGGTCCTTATAACGAGGTAATCGACGCGGAAACTCACCAGGGCCTGCGTATATATGTCGATTCGGAGGGGGAGAGCGACTGCAACTTTTACAGATGGACTTATGATGAGTGGTGGAAATTCAGCGTGCCATATCCCAAAAAATTCAATTACGTGAATGACTCCACCTTTACACCGTGTTCGCAAATCAATCAGGTATGCTGGAGCCATCATAAGTCATATGATATTGACATCAAATCAACTCTGGCAGAAGGAACAAACAGTTTTAAAAAACTGCCGGTTCTTTTTATTGATCCTCAAAAATCAAACAGACTTTTAATACAATATTATATCAGAGTAAAGCAGATGTCAATTTCAGCAAAAGAGTATGAATTCTGGAATCAGCTGAAGCAAATAAGTGAAGCCGGAGGAGATATCTTTGACAGACAGCCTTTTCAGATAGCAGGTAACATCCACAATGTCAGAAACTCTGATGAAAATGTACTTGGATATTTTCAGGTCTCTGGAGTAAAGAGCTCAGGAATCTATATTACAAAAGCAGAAGCTGATAAAATCAATATCCCTGAATATAATTACGAGTGCAAGTATGATATCAAGGGGCCGCAAGACTACCCGATTGATCCGGGAGATCCGCCGCCAACACTCGACGATATTAATTTTTGGTTTACCTGGGCAGGATATGTGTTTGTTGAACCTGTTATTCAAAGTGGATTCGCCCAGACAAGGTTGGTCTTTGCGCTTCCCTTTTGTACCGATTGTACACTTGAAGGAAGCCTTAAAAAACCTGATTTCTGGGTTGATATGGAATGAACGATTTTAAAAATCCTCCCTTGCGTTACCTAATATTCTGAAATTATAGGTCAGCATAAAGATTGGCTGCCCGAAAATTGTCATCTGATAACCCTTGATTTCTCCATCCTCATTCTTGAAGAATATTGAATATGGATTCTTGCGGCCAAGAACATTATATACAGTGGCGGTAAAAGAAGAGTGATTGAGCTTTTTTGCCCTGAGATTACCGTTTAGCGTTATTGAATAATCGAGTCGCATGTAATAGGGTATTCTGAACTCATTCCTGTCTGAATAATATACCCTGGTTGTGTTGTTAAATTCATAAAATGCAACCGGGTAAGTTATAGGCCGGCCTGTACTATAATCAAAATTGGTTGACATATTAACCCTTCTTGACAGTTTTAAGTTGGCAACCAGTTTAAGATCATGAGGTTTGTCAAAATTGGCAGGGAAGTATCGGCCATTGTTTATTGTTTCGTCCTCGAACTTGCTGTAGAACTTTGAAAAGACCCTTGAATATGTGTAACTGGCCCAGCCGGTAAGGGCTCCGGCCTGCTTCTTCAGCATAAACTCAACACCATAGGCTTTCCCTTTTCCGCTTATTATATCCGTCTCAAGGTGCTCATTCATAAGAAGCTGTGCTCCCCCTTTAAAGTCAATAACATTGGACAGATTTTTATAATAGCCCTCAAGGGAGGCTTCTATACCTTTCCTCGGGAAATTTTTATAGAGTCCTACCGAATACTGATCGCCTCTCTGCGGTTTAATATAACTGTCACTCAGCTTCCAGATGTCAGTAGGTGACATTGACGTGGTGTTGGATATCATATGAAGATACTGGTATGCTCTTTGGATCCCAATCTTAAGAGAGAGGTTGGAAGCAAGTATCAACCTCGACGAGAGCCTGAATTCAAGATTCGGATAGCGCTGGTATATCTCCCCGCTGCCATATCTTACAGTGTCTTTCATACTCTCAACCGACCGTGAGGTGTTTGTGAAGTACTGATACTCTGTTTTCGGACCGAAAGCCATAAAATATGTTCCCCGTACACCTGCCGTGATCGTCAGTGTGGGAGTCACCTCAAACTCGTCGCTGAGATAAAGTGATGGCTCAAGAGCCTGTTCTTTCTCAAGCTCTTTTGAAGTGACAGTTGAGTAACTTCCGATAGGTTCTCTTTTTCCAGGCTGCAATGAATAACCGGTAGCATCAATTCCAAATTCCAGTTTATGCTTATCGGCAGGGAAATATAGAAAGTCAGCCCTTACAATCTTCTGATTTATCTTATAGGTAAGTGAGTTAAAGCTTGTAGAATCCTGCTTGTCGTCAATAGTATAATTATAGTTGCTTAAAATGGCAAAGAACTGAGCAGACAGTTTGGAGCTGAAGTTATGTTTCCACTTTAATGTTGATGCCAGATTGCCATAATTGAACGCTGTTTCCCGATAGTAATCAAACTTATCCCTGCTGAAATAACCTGAAAGAGAAACTGAGTTTTTATCGTTTATATCCCAGCTAAAGTTACCATCGAGGTCAATGAAATTTGCATGACTTTTCTGGAGTTGCTTGTCATCCAGTTTCCTGAGGAGCCAGTCTGAATATGTCGTCCGCGATCCAAGAATAAATGAGCTCTTTTTGCCTATAGGACCTTCAACAACAATACGTCCGGTAACAGGGCTTAATCCGCCGCTGACTTTGAATTTTTCTCTGCTTCCTGTTGCCGGGACTATCTCCATCACTGAAGATATTCTCCCTCCGAATTTTGCGGGCATTCCGCTCTTATATAAGGTTACATCACTTACCACATCTGAGTTTATTGCAGAGAAAAAACCAAAGAAATGTGATGTATTGATGATTGGCGCATTGTCAAGAAGAATAAGATTCTGATCGGTTGATCCGCCACGGACATTATACCCGCTTGCTGCTTCACCAACAGATTGCACGCCAGGTAATGCAAGTGAACTCTTGATAATATCCACTTCACCAAGTCCCAGAGGTATTTGCCTCAGCATCTTGCTGTTTATTTTCTCTATACCTATCCTGGCATTTTTAACATTATTCTCACGGTTGGCAGAAACGAATACTTCATTCAGCTGGTTGGTATTCTGAACCATGTCAACATCCAGAGTTCCATCGGAATAGACTACCACGTTCCTTCGTGTGGTCTTCATTCCTATCATTCTGTATTCAAGCTGATACTGCCCTTTTGGAAGAGTTATGGCGTAATAACCTGCATTATTTGTCATTGCTCCTGCCTTAAGCTTTTCGACATAAACAATCGCGCCTGACAAAGGCTCTCCTTCAGTTGCATTGATGATAGTCCCGGATAAAACCGCCCTTCCTTCCTTGTCTGATGATACCTTTCCTATCTTAAAAACCCTGTACTCATCACTTATTGACTTATTCTCATTCTCGGCAACAGGCCTGATAAATTTAGAGGTGTCGGCCTGAATGCTGTTTTTCCTTAGATATTCAAGATAATCTTTCTCAAAGGAGGTTTTTATTGAATAGCCTTTAGAGAGGATTACCTTGTGATCATCAGTAATAATAAATGAAAGACCCTGCTTCCTCAGCGTAGTACTTAAAAGTTCATCAAGAGATTTTCCCTGCGAATTAACATCAAGATAAAGACTGTCTACCCACTTATTTGTATAATAAATCTTAACCGGAGTAAGTGTCTCTATTGTGTCAACCAGATCGTTAAATAGAATCTGGTTAAGCTGTATGGTAAGGTTGTTTATATTTTGTCCATTAACGCATATACTTGACAGGAAAACAAGAGTCAGAAACAGGACTTTTTTCATCAGGTTAATTATTGTTTTTAGTAAGGTGATCGTAGAATTTTAACACGCAATTTAACTCTCTTTTATTTGCTTTTTTGAATTTTATACCCGAATCTCTTAAATATTTTTTCACTTCCGGAGCCTTTTCACCAAAAAGTGAACAAAATTGTACTTTTGACCTGATTTTAATATATCCGTTACCCAGGTTGAGATAGCTATCAGGTTTGTATTCATATTCAGGTATGCTGTTGTTGAAATATTCAATAGATCTGTGTTTTATCATATACTTGGTTTTGCCGTCATAGGCAACCTCATAAAAACCATCATTTAAACCACTGTCCGATTTTTCCCCCTTTCTAAAATAACGGAATGAAAGGGTGTCATCAGCGTAGTAAAAGGTAAAGCCTTCAATATTCCCTTCATTCAATTCAACATTGAATGAATTTGAATGATAGCTGACAGGCCCGTAAATAACCCTGTCATGAAAAGTATCATAACTGACAGGCACTCCATAATAATTAATGCCTTTGACTGTAACTGATGAAAGATGAGTTTTGTTACTGAATAGAACAGGCTTGAATTTTGAGTTGCTATAGTATGAGTAATATTCTCTCCCGTTGATCAGTTCAAAAGCAGGCGATGTTTCGTGTTTATAAAGTTCAATAAGATCACTGATCTGACTCTTCTCATATGATATAAAGCGATCACTCTCTCTTACCATTTTATCATCAGCTTTATTTTGAGCCTTGCTAATAAGCGGAAAGAAAACCAAAACCAGGAGAAGCAACTTTTTAATCATAAAAGGCAAAAAAAATCAATCAATAAAAAAAGGAAATATTATTTAATAAAAGCAGGAGACAATGAGAAATTTTGAAAATTAAATAACATTTAAGGTAACCAACGAAAAAAATGCATATAAACATTACTTTTGACATCTTGTATTTGTAACAATTTGGGAAATGGAGTTTTACCGGAGCAGGATAAATGAGAAGTGGCACCTGGCAGTTATTGCCCTGCTTATAGCTGCTACCCTTGTGACATGCATTGACCCGTATGCCCCGGTAATAAATAAATTTGAGTCTATGCTTGTAGTTGATGCTCTTTTAACTGACGAAGATGCTTCAAACAGCGTGGTTTTATCAAGGACAAAAAAGAATGCCGACGGGAATTCAGAAATGGTGACGGGAGCCAGGGTTATTATTAGTGATGATTCAGGAAACAGTACAACTCTTAAAGAAACTTCAGCAGGAATTTATAAGACCGACTCACTTTCTTTCAGGGGGATTGCAGGCAGAACCTATACTTTAAGTATAAAGACATCAGACGGAAAGGAGTATAACTCAGACCAGTGTCTGATGAATCCGGCCATAGATATTGACAGTATTTATTACAAACGGGATCAGCAGATTTCTGATAATGAGATAAAGGATGGCTTAAGAGTTTATGTTGGCTCAAAGGGCAGTAATGACAGTGAATTTTACAGATGGACCTATGATGAGTGGTGGAAAATAAGGGTTTCCAATCCAAAAGAATACAACTATGTTAATGACTCAACATTCACTGAATACCGCCCACGAAAGGAGATCTGCTGGGGACACAACAGGTCAAATGAAATTATTATTAAATCTTCTGATGAAGCCTTTTCAGTCCCTGTTACATTCATTGACCCTGAAAAATCACCCCGGCTATTGATTCAATACTGTATTGACGTAAGACAGCTGTCATTATCGAATAAGGAATATGAGTTCTGGAACCAGATGTCAATGATAAATGAAAGTGGCGGGGATATATTCGATAAACAGCCGTTCCAGGTAAATGGTAATATTCATAACACTGCCAAACCCGGCGAGATTGTACTGGGATATTTTCAGGTTTCAGCAGCAAAACACCTAAGAAAATACATTACTTATAACAACGCTGAGGCATTGGGAATACCTCACTATGAGTATCCTTGCAAGACATTTATGGTAGGACCCAATGATTTCTCAGGAACCCCGGAACCAATGACATTCTTCAGGATTTACTGGATGTATATCAATTCAGGCTGCATTTTTGTCAAACCGCTTTATACACAAAGCGGAGACCTTTCAAGATTTGAATTTACAACAAGCATTTGTGCCGATTGTACCTTGAGTGGAAGTCTGACAAAACCAGATTTCTGGGTAGACATTGAATAGAGGCTAATCTCTGGATGAGTCAGCCTTTAAAGAGTCATAGTATTTAAACACACTAACTAATTGCCTTTTACTTGCTCTTCTGAAATTAATGCCAGATCGTGACATGTATTTTCTAATATCACGCGTTCTGGTACCAAACTGTCTTAAAAACTGCATTCCCATTTTTACTTTTACATATCCATTCCCGGTATTTAAAAGTCCAACAGGTGAATAATAGTATTCAATTTCAGAACCATGCATAACTGCCGAAGCGACATACTTTACAAGATATTTGCATTTACCATAATACACTACCTGGTAAAAGCCATCAGCAAGATTAAAGGATGGATCATTTTCTTTACTGAAAAATCTGAACGATAAAGTGTCATCACTGTAGTCAAACTCGAAATTATTGACATTATTCCTGTTAAGCGCCATTCCAAACGGACGATACGCCATCCGGTTAACCGTGTCGAGATAAATAAGCTGATCCTTATTTGTGTCGTAGCTGAGGGAATAATTACTATATGTGCTCCCTTTAATCGTTATAAGTGAGGAGTGTTTTTTCCCGTAAAACAATATAGGTTTAAATTCGGAGCTGAAATAGTATGGATAATGTTCCCTTCCGCATATGAAATCATATGATGATTCAATTTTGCCTGAATAAAACCTGTAAAGGTTTTCTATCTGTTTCTTTTCTAACCCGGCATAGGTGTCATCACCACTGTTTGCATTAGCCTTAACCGAATGCTGGGCCGTAGCCGTCATTGAAAAAAATATAAGGGAGAAGAAAAACAGGTATTTAATCATGGTGTATTATAATTACAATTTAAGTTACAGGCCAATTATCAACATTTATAAAAGTAAACATAGAGATTTTATTAAAACAAATGTAAACATTACCCTTATTATTTGTTGTTTTACACCTTCTGCCTGAGAAATTTATTCCGCCTGCGATTTTAAATCGTCGTAATATAATAACACAGTCTCTATCTGCTTTTTATCCTTTGAACCGGCCGGGAACCCCTGTTTTCTGCAATACTTCCTTACGTCTGAAGAGTAATAACCCATTAACCTGCATAATTGTCTGACCGACTTAAACCTCACAAATCCATTTCCGACATTGATATAACTGATAGTATGATATGGGTAATCGTTTATGCCGTTATTTAAGGTACAATTTGAATAATGTTTTATAAGGAATATGCTTTTATTGTCGTAAACATCTTCATAAAAACCATCATTAAGATTAAAGTTGTTACTGTTTCTGAAAAATTTGAATCTCAATGTATCATTGTCCTGAATAAACTCGAATAAGTCAACAATGTCCTTGTTGATTGCAATTCTTAACGGCAGGTTTCTGAATGATCTTGAACTATCGAAATACAACACTTCGTCCATATAGGAATCATATTCAAGCAAAATATCATTGTATCTTACTCCTTTGATAACAATGGCTGACGAATATTTTTCTCCCCAGAGAAAAATAGGTTTCCTTGTTGATGATAAGTAGTATGGATGGTATTCCCTGCCATTGATAAGATTAAAACCAGGATCAATATTTTTCCGGTAGAATTTATAAAGATTCTCTTTCTGTGTCTCGTTTCTCAGAAGGAAGCTTTCTTCATTTGCATTCACAGGTGGTGAAAAGTTCTGGGCATAAANCAGGACCGGACAAAGGAATAAGGTTATTATGAATTTATCTTTTAACATCACTGGATTAAGAAAAATTTGCAATAATAAAAGAACGAATATTACTTAACAAAATGAAGAAAAAAGCATTTTTCTGTGCGTCATAGATTTGTTAAGCAGAAAAAAAGTTACTTTTAATTCCTTTATACCTAAGTTAATGTCAAATGAAATGAAAATGAACGGGTGGAAACTCTTTTTATTTTTTTTTATACTTATCACTCTGTTCACTTGTATTGATCCTTATGATACCCGGATAAAGAATTTTAAATCTTTATTGGTGGTTGATGGCCTTGTAACAGACGGATGTCATACTAATTACGTTAAACTGACCCGTACAAAAGCCGGCATCGATAGTAATGCTGAAAAAGTATCAGGAGCAGAAGTGATTATCAAAGATGATCTCGGCAATAGTTACACTTTAACCGAAAAGAACTCCGGCGAGTATTTAACCGACAGCCTGAACTTCAGGGGTGAAGTAGGCCGGACTTATACATTATATATCAGAACCAGTGATGGTAAGTCATATGAATCGACCCCATGTTTAATGTATCCTTCGCAGGAACTTGACAGTATAAGTTATGTTAAGGAGAGCCGGATAATTGACAATGAAATAAGGGATGGCATAATGATCTATGTCACTTCTGAATGTCATGACGATCCTTCATATTACCGATGGACCTACCAGGAACAATGGAAGTTTAGTGTCAGATATGCTCCACAATACGTCTACATGGGAAACGGGAAAGTTGAAAATATTAATCCGGTAAATGTAACCTGTCATAAAGGGAATAAGTCAAGCGGAATCTTCGTCAGGGAATCAGATGCTGGCTTCTCACAACCTCTTGAATTCTTTCTGCCGGATGGATCGGATCGGTTTACTATAAAATATAAGATCAAGGTGACACAATTGTCAACATCAAAAGATGAGTACAATTTCTGGACTCAGATGCAAAAGATAAGCGAAAGTGGTGGTGACATTTTTGATGCACAACCTTTTCAGATTACAGGAAATGTTTTTAATAAAAACGATGCGACTGATAGGGTGCTGGGATATTTTCAGGTTTCTGCAGTAAGTGAAAAGGTTAAATATATTACCCATGCTGAAATAAGCAGACTTGGACTACATGACTTCTGGCCTGTCTGTGATACCCTGACTCTTAATATTTCAGATAGTCTTAAAACATGGGATGACGTTTATTCATACGCCACCACCTGTGGTTATGAATTAGTTTATCCTATTTATGACGGATTCGAAATGAAAATTATAGCCTTGTTTTTTTCAAAACCCGGGTGTGCTGATTGCAGGGCAACCGGAACGTTAAATGTACCGGATTTTTAGAGTGAAATCATGATTATCAGGAACAATTATAGAACAACTCCGTTTAAACACATGGTAAAGCTGCTTGGTGTTTCTTTCTTGATTTTTCTTTCAATCGTACATAATTGTTTCTCACAAACAAAAAATGTAAAATCAGAGACCGGGTATCAGGAGGAACTCACTGTACTGACGGATAGGGATATCTATATTGCAGGAGAAAAGATATATCTGAAAATATTTAAACTAAACCGGTCTAACCACATCCCAGACAATGTCAGTAAAATTGTATACACTCAGTTAATAGATAGTTATAGTAATGCAGCTGCACAGGTAAAAATTAAAATATCAGGTAATTCGGGGGCAGGGGAAATAGTCATCCCCGATACTATTCCTACAGGGAATTATTTGATCTGCTCATGTACAAGCTGGATGCAGAACTTTTCTTGCGAGCTTTATTCCTACAAACGTATTTCAATCATTAATCCGTTCAGAAACCTGCCCGGGAAAAATATTGTGCCTTCAAATCAGCAACCCGACAGCATAGCTTTTTACCCTGAATGCGGGCATATCATTTCAGGTCTTAACAATTTTATCGGATGCAGGGGATTCAACCGCAAAGGCTACCCCGTATCATTTTATGGATCTATTGTAGGCGACAGTGGCACAAAAAGCGAAATAAAAACGGCGACTGACGGTATTTGTTTCTTTGCTATAAAGCCAAAACCCGGAGAGAAATTTTCCCTTGTCACAGAAAACAGAAGTAGCAAAACAAAACTATTTCACATTCCACCATTTGATGAATATGGAACTATTCTTTCGATAAAAACGGATAATAATAATTTTATAGTCCGAATTCAGAGGCGG
>JGI20214J51088_10002957_pt1 | contig 11238 bp, 9 predicted proteins | sample WetSurMetagenome_FD_51088 | JGI IMG/M metagenome (IMG submission 51088)
CTGGAGCTGACTCTGCGGACTTGGCGGTCTTGGCGTCCTGGCGTGAGGTATTGCTGCGTGCCGGCCGGCAGTACGTTATCTGGAGCTGCTCTGCTGACCTGGCGATCCAGGTGTCCCGGCGCGAGACATTGCCCGGATCCGTTGCCGGGTTTCCATCTATGCATTCCTGAATCTCTGCTGGAGATGCGATCCTGTCGCGCAACCCGCGCTAGATGTCCGTGTACTCCGCCGCTTCCTTGACGAGAGCGTTGGTTGCAGGATCCTCCTCGGTGCTCAGGAGCCTCATGGCTTCCGACAGGTGCTCAGAGAGGTCGCCCATGCTGCCCGCGAAGCGGTTCATGACCGCCTTCTCCTGCGTGAGGCGGATCTTCTCCTGCGCCACGCGCTCGCGCTCGGCGGCCTCGGCGGCGATCCTGTCGCGATAGGTCTCCTTCTTGAGCTTCTCGAGGTAGGCCTTCCCGGAGCTGTCCGGGAAGAGGTAGTACAGCAGCTTCTCGTGGATTGATTCCGCGATCGGGATGTCGGTCCCGGGAAGGATCGGGATCTTCCTGTCGAACGATGAGGAGTCGTAGCTCCTCTCCTCCCTGTGCCCGCAGACCCTCTCACGGTAGTCGGGGTCGATGGGGAAGGGCGTCCGGCCGTATTGCCCGGCGATGAGGTTGACGTACTGGACGGGGTCGGCTTCCTTGCCCAGGGCGACGAAGTAGGCCTTCACTCCGACGATCTGCGAAGTGGGCGTGACGAGAGGCACCCATCCGGCCTTCGCGCGCACTTCCTGGACGGCATCCAGTGCCCTGTCGAGATACTCGCTCTTGCCGTCCTTTGCGAGCTGGCTGACGAAGTTGCTGTACATGCCTCCGGGGGTCTGCGCCTTGCGGACCGCTTCGTTGGGCGGGGGGAATCCGCAGGATGCCTCCAGCTTGTGCATCGTCTCGAGTGCTTCGTCTATCCTGCCGGACCCGAGCTGGCCGATGACCTTCTCCGCCAGCGGCTCGAGTACGTCGGTACCGGGCCAGATCGACCTGTGGACCTTCAATGAGAACCTGGCCTCGCATTCCTCGATCGTCTTCGTGAGGTTCTCGTGGAGNGGAGCCAGCTTCCCCNGGGCGAGGTCGAGCCCCGTGTCGATGCCCAGGATGCGCGCGAACAGCGCGACGACCTCGAGCGACGGGTGGGACGATCCGCCCGCAAAGGGGTGGAAGCAGACATCTATGGCGTCGGCTCCTGCGAGAAGGGCGATGACGGCGCTGATATGCCCGTAGCCCGGCGTGCAGTGCGTATGGCTGACGATCGGGACCTTCGCCTTCGCCTTGAGCGAGGTGTAGTACTCCCAGGCGCTGACGGGGTCCTTGAGGCCTGCCATGTCCTTGTCGGAAAGCATGTGCGCGCCCATGGCCTCGAGCTCGAGGGCCTTCTGGACGAAATACTCCGTCTTGTAGAGAGGGCCCGTGGTGTAGCAGACAGCCCCGTCGAAGGTGCCCCCCGCAGCCTTCACGCCTCTGAGCGCAGCCTCGTAGTTGGGGATGTGATTCAGAGCGTCGAAGATCCTCATCACGCTCACGCCGGCTTTCACGGCTTCTCGGTTGAAGTCCTCCACGATGTCGTCGGGATAGGGATCGTAGCCGAAGAGGTTCTGGCCCCTCGANAGGGCCCTGAGCTTGCAGTCATAGGGCTTCGCGACCTCGGCCATNGCGACNAGGCGCTCGAACGGGCTCTCGTTCAGGAAGCGCATCGCGCTGTCCAGGGTGGCGCCGCCCCAGACCTCCATCATCTTCACGCCCGTGTCCATGATCATCGGCATGGCCGACATGACCTGGCTGGTGGACATCCTGGTGGCGAGGAGGGACTGCTGCCCGTCGCGCAGCGAGAGGTCGATGAGCTGGACGGACTTGCGGGGCTGCAGGGTCATCTTCGGGGAATTGCCCGACTGGAAAAGCTTCAATCTCCACATGGCGGCCTTATCCTCGTCTCGTGTTGGGGCCGCCCCCGGCGGCCATACGGCAACTAACATAAACACACGGGGGCCCGTCCGGCTAAGACAGGCCATCCGGCAGAAACAGGAGGGTTCCCGGGCTGATCCGCAGCACACAGGACACTACCTCACCTGGAGCCGACTTTGCGAACTTGGCGGTCTTGGCGTCCTGGCGTGAGGTATTGCCTTCCCGCCGGCCTGTTGCCGCCCCGAGTCCGGCCCTCTTATACATGCCTGACTCGAAGGAGGGGTGGTCCATGAGAATCTGCCTCGTCTACCCGCCGTACGGCTCGGGCAGGAGGTCTCTCTATTTCCCCTTCGGGCTCGCCTATGTGGCATCCAGCCTGCAACGTGCCGGGCACGAAGTGTCGGTTGTGGACATGGAGGCCGGAGACCTCGGCGTGACAGCGGCAGTCGAGGCCGTATCCACAGTAAGGCCTGACATGATAGGCCTCGGCGGGATGGTGACCCGCTACAGGTATGCGAAGGAGCTGGGCAGAGCCCTGCGCAAGGAAGTGCCCGGGGCATTCCTGATCGCGGGCAACACGGGCGCCACCACGCTGCCTCGGATGTACCTCGAGGGCTGCGCGCTCGACGCTGCCGTCCTCGGCGAGGGCGAAGCCACCTCGGTCGAGCTCGCGGACGCCCTGAAGGACGGACGCGAGTGGAGGGACCTCCCGGGCCTTGCCTTCCTCGACGGAGGGAAGACCGTCACGACCCCTCCCAGGGAGCAGATCCCCGACCTCGACTCCCTGCCCTGGCCTGCATGGGACCTGTTCCCCATCGAGAGATACATCGCCAGCGTCGATCACCGGGACAAAAGGGTGCGCCACCTCGAGGTCGTGGCCAGCAGGGGCTGTCCCTTCAGCTGCGTCTACTGCTACCGCATCTATGGCAGGAGGGTCAGGAGGCGCTCACCGGCCTCGATCGTCGAGGAGATAACCGAGCTGTCCCGCCGCTACCGCATCGAATACACAGGTTTCCCGGACGACCTCTTCACCAGCGACCGGGACTTCGTGCTCGAGGTCTGCAGGCTCATGCGCGAGAAGGTCCCCGGACTTTCCTGGTCGTGCCTGGGACGGGTGAACATGGTGGACGAGGAGATGCTGGCCGAGATGAAGCGCTCCGGGTGCGACTGGATCTCCTACGGGATCGAGTCGGGCAGCGACAGGATGCTCACCCTGATGAACCGTGGCGTCACCTCGGCGCGGTGCCTCGAAGCCATAGAGATGACACGCCGGGCCGGCATCCACGCGGACGGCAGCTTCATGATCGGGATGTTCGGGGAGACGCGCGAGAGCGTTGCCGAGACCGTCGAATTCTGCCGCCGGGCGGACATGACATCGCCTCTCCTCTTCGTCACGCCCTATCCGGGCACGGCAATCTTCGAGCGGGCGACCGCTGAGAAGAAGATCGGATCTATCGAGGACTTCGTCCTCTCGATGAACGCCGCAGATGAGCTGCTCGTGAACCTGACCGACATGCCCGACACCGAGCTGATCAGGTTGAGGGANTGGGCCCAACGGAGAACCGGCTGGAACTACCTCCTGCGGCGGCCGTTTTCCCGGATCCCGGCACTGCTCGCAAGGCACTTCCGGCTTCGCGGCTTCAGAGCNCTCTTCAGGGACCTCTCCAGCATCCCTGCGATGCTCGCCGGCAGGAAGGGTCCAAACAGGGCCGCAGGGGCTTGACCCGGGCTCCGAAGGGCTTTAGAGAAAGCTGCGCTGATCCTCGGCGGAACGGATGGGGGTTCTCGCTGTGAGCGAAACCAGGACGCGCGTCTCGGCGCTGGTGCGACAGGCTAAAACCGAGCTTCACGCGGGAAACCGGGAGGAGGCNCTGACCCTCCTCAAGAAGGCCATGGCCATCGATCCCGGCAGCAGCGCGGTGACCGACGCAATCCTGGAGATGGAGAAGGAAAGCGCCGCGGCGGCAAAACTGGCCCAGATCCCGCCGCAGCGTCCCCAGCAGCAGCCCCAGNCCCGGCCCGCCTCAACNACTACCCCGACGAGCTCCGCCTCCGAGCCTGCCCGTGAAGCTCCCGCGGAGCAGNTGCGCCCAGCGCCGAAGCCTGTCTCCCAGAAGGTCACTGCCCGCAGTCCCGAATCCGTGCGCGAGCCAGAGGCAAGGACATCGGCAACGCAAAAGGCGGCGGCAAAGCCTGCCCAACAGCAGGCGCCGGCTGCAAGGCCTGCACCGGCTCCGCCTTCGGCGGCCAGGCAGGTCGTGCCAGGGCAGCCGTCCACAAAACAGGCGTCACCCCGTCCATCGGCCCCCGGGCCGGAAGCCAGGCAATCCTCCGTCGCGAAACAGGCTGTCCCCCAGGCATCCATCCCGAAGGCGACCCCTGCGCCCGGGGCTCTTCCCGGACAGCAGGCGCAGCCCGCGGGAAAGGCTCTCGAACAGAGGACGGCTGCAGCGGCGCCGGAACCCCGAACACCTGAAAGGAAGCGAGAAGCTGATTTGGAGGACAACCTCAAGGAACTCTACGACGCTTCGGAGAAGGCCCTGCAGGCTGGAGACGAGGCTGGCGCCATGGGATTTCTCAGGAAGGCGCGTGAGCTCGCGCCGGACAAGACGGAGGCCACTCAGAAGATCAGGGTCCTCCAGCGAAGGGTGAAGGCCGGCAGTATGGTCGGGCTCGCAGCCCGCAAGGCCGCGGAGAAGAACTTCACCGAGGCCGTCGCGACCGCGAAGGAAGCCTTTGCGCTATGGCCCCAGGTGCCGGGCCTTTCCGAGCTGCTCGACTCGCTGGAGACGCCCGATGCCGATGCCGGGAAGGAAGTCGCCCGGAAGCCCGAAAGGCAGGAGAANCCGAAGCAGCAGGGGCAGACCCGTGTTCCGGCCCAGGGTCCGGATGCCGGCGCAGACGAGTACGTGCGGAGGGTCCGCGAGCAGATACAGCTCAGCGCGATCCCCACTGCCGCGGAGATAGCCGCTGAAGGGCTGGAGAAGTACCCGGGGCACGAACTGCTNTCCACCTTCGTGGAGAAGTTCGGCAGGATGGGGCTGCTGAAGCGCGGCTGATCAGCCCTTGAAGAAGTCGGGCACCAGCGTCAGCAGAACGCCCAGGATCAGCGAGCACACGCCGGCGAGAAAGACCAGCCCCGAGACCGCGGAGGGCATCTTCTTGCGCCCGATCGCGATGAAGCCGGCAACCGACAGCGCGAACCCCGTAATGACCAGCACGAGGTACCGGTAGTCCAAAGTCTCCCCCCGCGGCCCCTGCGGGCCCGTTATTCGAGCGGCATGACCAGGTAGACAGTGTACCCCTGCCGCCAGACCAGGAGCAGCGCCCCGGAGCCAGATGCTGCAACCGCGCTGTCCACTTCGTCAACGGTGGACACTGTCCGGCGATCGACCTCCAGGATGACATCCCCCTGCTGCAGGCCGGCCCGGGCAGCAAATCCGTCAGCGGTGACCGAACCCACCACCACTCCTTCCGAGCCGTCATATCCGAGCCTCTGTGCTGTCCTGGTATCGAGGTCGCGCAGGACCCAGCCCGTCACCGCAGGCGCCCGGCTCTCGAGCTTGGCAACCTGCTCTTCGCCGGGGAGCGCTTCCAGCACGGCGCGGATGGTCGATCTCGCCCCATCCCTGCTCACGAGCAGGGAGACCTCGCTCCCGGGGTCCAGCGACGAGATGGTGTTACGGAAGTAGGCAGAGGACTCCACAGAGGTGCCATTCAGCTCGAGGATGACATCTCCCCGCTGAATGCCGGCATCCTCAGCGGGGCTGCCGGCCTCTACGTCGGAGACAAGGACCGCACCCCTCTCCTCGCCGAACTCGGCCGCCAGGCCCGCATCGAGCTCCTGGATCCTCACACCGAGCCATCCGCGTGTGACGAAGCCCTGCGCCATGAGATCATCCTGAATCTGGAGTACGAGGTTGATGGGGATGGCGAAGCCGATCCCCTCGTAGCCTCCGCTGCGGCTGGCGATGGCGCTGTTGATGCCCACGAGACGGCCCTCCATGTCNACGAGGGCGCCGCCGCTGTTGCCGGGATTGATGGCCGCNTCGGTCTGGATGTAGCTCTCGTAGTCCGCCAGGCCCATCCCGCTTCGGCCGATGTAGCTGACGATGCCCTGTGTGACGGTCTGGCTGAGGGCGAAGGGCGAGCCGATGGCCAGCACCCACTCACCCACCTCGAGGCTGTCGCTGTTGCCGGTGCGGGTGAATGCGGGCAGAGAGTCGGCTTCGATGGAGATGATCGCGATGTCGGTCTTCGAATCGGCTCCCACCAGCGTGGCGGGATAGCGGGTGCCGTCGCCGAGGATGACCTCGAGCTCGTCAGCGCCCTCCACCACATGGTTGTTGGTGACGATGAAGCCGTCAGGTGTGACGATCACCCCGCTTCCGAGGCCTTCCATGACATACTCCTGCTGTTCCGGCACCGGATTCTGCCAGGGGTTGAAGCCGAAGGGTGACGAGAAGCCGGGGAACCCGGGGATGGTTGCCTTGACCGTCGTCCGGGATGTGATCGTGACCACGGAGGGGCCCACGGACTCGGCGATGGAGGCGAAGGTGCGCCCCAGGGCCTCGGGGTCGCTGGACATCACGAAGACGGTGTCGGGCATCTGCGCCTGTCCCTCGACAGGGGCAGAGCCCTGGGAGGCGCAGGCGGCTTCGAACAGGATCAGGACGGAAACGAGGACTCCATATCCGGACATGATTTCTCTCCCGGGATAAAAGCTACTTCGCCTTGCCTTTACCCTGGACCTTGCCGATGTGTTCCCAGGCCTCGCGCTCCTCGGTACTCAGATTCGTGGGAATCGTCACCCCGACGGTCACGAGCTGATCGCCCCTGCCGGAGCGCGACGGGACGCCCCTTCCGGGGAGGCGCAGGATCGAGCCCGGCTGCGTGCCGGCCGGGATGCGCAGACGCACTCTTCCTTCGAGGGTCCGCAGCATGAGGCTGGTTCCCAGTACGGCCTGCGGCGCCGAGATGTCTATGGAGCACACGATGTCCCCGCCTTCGCGGCGGAGGAACCTGTCAGGCTCCACGCTGATCCTGACCGCGAGAGAGGATCCGTCGGTGCGGCCTATCCTCAGTACGGTACCGTCATCGGTGCCCGGGGGAAGGCTGAAGCTGAGACTCTCGGAGTGGGACACCTTGCCCGAGCCGGAACAGGTCGAGCAGGTACTGCGATAGGTGACGCCCGTCCCGCCGCATTTCGGGCAGGTGTGCATCGTTGCGAATCCGCCCCGGCGGGTTGTCTTCTGCCCCGTGCCGCCACAGGCGCTGCACTTCTCCTGGCCGACTCCTCCGGCACCGCCGCAGGTCGAGCAGCTCGAGGGCACATCCACCCTCGTGGACACGGCGCCTCCGAGGCATGCCGTGACGAACGGCACCCTTATCCCCACCACCGGGGCTCGCCGCTGGGCCGGCCCCCTGGGGGCCTCACCGCCGAAGCTCATCCCGCCGAACAGGGAGCTGAGTATCTCGTCGAGCCCGCCGAAGCCCTCCCCGGGCTCGAACGGCTGCCCCTCAGGGGTCCTGAAGCCGCTCTTTCGAAGGGCGTCGTACTGCGAGCGCTTCTTCTCGTCGCCCAGTATCTCGCTGGCCTCGGAAATCTCCTTGAACCGCTCCTCGGCCTCCTTGTTGCCAGGGTTCGCGTCCGGGTGGTACTTCTTCGCGAGCCGCCGGTAGGCCTTCTTTATCTCGGCGAGGGTCGCAGTCTCGGGCACTCCCAGGATCGAGTAGAGGTCCTTGTCCACCTCGACGGCCTCACTCGGTCCGGGCGGGCGGCCTCACGACCCTGCCCACCTTCACGAGGGCGGGCCTGAGAAGCTCGCTGCCGAAGAAGTAGCCGTTGCGCAGCACTTCGAGCACGGAATCGACCTCCAGGTCGTCCCTGTCCTCAGCCACGACCGCCTCGTGCACATTGGGGTCGAACGGGGTCAGGGGAGGGATGCTCATCGCCTCGAGGCCCTCGCGCGCGAGGATGGCGTCGAGCTGCTCGGCTGTCTGGAACAGGCCCGGCACGATCTCCTCCGCCGCGGAGCCGGCGTCGCGATGCGCCCTGGCAAGAGTCACGTTGTCGAGCACTGCGAGGAGCTCGCGCACCAGATCCTTCTTCCCCTGGCTGCAGAGCCTGTGGAACTCCCTGGCCTGCCTCTTGCGATAGTTGTCGAACTCCGCCTGGAGGCGCGCCACCTGCTCGAGCATGCCCTCGTCCTGGCCCTCGGAATCCCCGGCGCTCGCTTCCATCTGGGCATCAGCGCCAGGAGACTCCTCGACCTGGCCGGCCGCNTTCGGGNCTGCCTCGCCCACCGGCTCGAGCGGCCCCTCCACGGCAGGCAGGCGCCTGTCCCTGCCCTGGGGAGCGGATCTCCTGCGGCTCGAGGCCTTCCTGCGGGGATCCCCTCTCGTCATGTCTCGTCCACCACTTCGTAGTCGGCGTCGACTGTCTTGCCGCCTGCCGCCTGGGAGCCGCCCTCNGAGGCCTGTCCGCCCTGCCCTGACGCCTCGGGCCCCTGCTGCGACTCTCCATACTGCTTGTAGATGGAGGCTCCAGCCTGGCTCCAGAGCTCCCTGAGGGAGTTCGTGGAGGACTCGATGGCCTCGTCGTCCTCCTTCTCGAGGGCCGAGCGCACCTTCACGATGGCTTCGTCAAGCTGCGAGCGCATCGCGGGGTCGATCTTATCCCCGTACTCCTTGAGGGCCTTTTCGACCTCGTAGGCGAGAGAGTCGGCCGTGTTCCTCTTCTCGGCCTTCGACCGCTTCATCTCGTCCTCGCGCGAGAACTGGTCGGCGTCCTTTACCATCTTCTGGATGTCGGACTCGGACAGCCCGCTGGAGGCCTCGATGCGGATCTTCTGCTCCTTGCCCGTGGCCTTGTCCTTTGCCGTGACGTGGACGATTCCGTTGACGTCGATGTCGAAGGTGACTTCGATCTGGGGCAGGCCTCGCGGGGCGGGCGGGATGCCGTCGAGTATGAACCTTCCCAGTGTGCGGTTGTCGGCCGCCATCTTGCGCTCGCCCTGGAGCACATGGATCTCCACCGCCGTCTGGTCGTTGGCCGCGGTGCTGAAGATCTGGCTCTTGCGTGTGGGGATGGTGCTGTTGCGCTCGATTATCGCTGTGGAAACGCCCCCGAGGGTCTCGATGCCCAGCGTCAATGGAGTGACGTCGAGCAGCAGGACATCGTGCACCTCGCCGGTGAGCACGCCCGCCTGGATGGCGGCACCCACTGCCACGACCTCGTCGGGGTTGACTCCCTTGTGGGGCTCGCGGCCGAAGATCTCCGCGGCGATCTTCTGCACCATCGGCATCCTCGTCTGCCCGCCCACCAGGATGACCTCGTCGATCTTGTCGATCGTGAGGCCGGCATCGCGAAGAGCGTCCTGGCAGGGCTTGCGGGTTCTCGTCACGAGATCGTCCACGAGCTGCTCGAGCTTGGCGCGCGTCAGCTTCATGTTGAGGTGGCGGGGGCCCGATGCGTCGGCCGTGACGAAGGGCAGGTTGATGTCGCTGGACTGGGTGGTGGACAGCTCGCACTTGGCCCTCTCGGCGCCCTCCTTGAGCCTCTGCAGCGCCATGGGGTCGCGCGAGAGATCGATGCCGTCGGACTTGCGGAACTCCTCCACCAGCCAGTCGATGATCTTCTGATCGAAGTCGTCGCCGCCCAGGTGGGTGTCGCCGTTTGTGGATTTGACCTCGAATACGCCCTCNGCTATCTCGAGGATCGAGATATCGAAGGTGCCGCCNCCCAGGTCATAGACCGCGATGGTCTTGCTCTCGCCCTTCTTGTCNAGCCCGTAGGCGAGGGAGGCCGCGGTGGGTTCGTTTATTATGCGCAGCACCTCGAGGCCGGCAATCCTGCCCGCATCCTTTGTCGCCTGCCTCTGGCTGTCGTTGAAGTAGGCCGGGACCGTTATCACGGCCTGCGTGATCTTCTCGCCCAGGTAATCCTCGGCGGTCTGCTTCATCTTCTGCAGGACCATCGCGGATATCTCGGGAGGGGTGTACTTCCGTCCCTGGACCTCGACGATGGCGTCGCCGCCCTTGCCCTCCACGACATGGAAGGGCACCTTCGAGGCTTCGGAAGTCACCTCGGAGTACCGCCTGCCCATGAACCTCTTGATCGAGAAGACGGTGTTCGTCGGGTTCGCGATGGCCTGTCTGCGCGCGACGATGCCGACGTGCCTCTCGCCCGAGTCGGCGAACGCCACGACGGACGGCGTTGTGCGCGATCCCTCGGAGTTCGTGATAACTACGGGCTCACCGCCCTCCAGAACGGCGACGCAGGAATTCGTCGTCCCCAGGTCGATGCCTATGACCTTTCCCACTTCATTCCCCCTCTTCAGGTGACATCTTCAGCCTCCCCCGCCCGCGGCCCCGGACATGAAGCCCTCGACGGTCGCGAGGGGGGAACGGGTAATTCTTTTCAGCGCTTCCGCAAGGCATCGGCCTTGCCGCACGAGTACAAAGGGAGCATACGGCTTGCCAGAGAATGCCCTTGTCGCAAGGCAATGCCTCTTATCGTAATGCGTGCAGGAGGCAGGCATGCGGCGCCGGAACCCGTCCTCCGGCGGGCAATTGTGGCGCGCGGCAGCCTCAGCGCGGTCATCCTCTCCGGCGCACCAGGAGCAACGGACTCCAGGGCTGCTCTGCCGCAGTCGGGACACTGCCTCACGCCGGGATCGCCCAGGGACGGTACAGGACAGCGGCTCAGCAACCAGGACATACCTCACGCCAAGACGCCAAGGCCGCCAAGATCGCTCAAAGAAGGCGGATTCCAGGGCTGCTGCGCAGCCTTCGTCGTCGCCCCGGGTCGATCCGCGAGAGCAAGCTCTCCGGCTCTCCCCGGTGTCGACTCCGCCCTGCGGGCACTGGAATCCGCTCGGACCACGGGCAAAGCATCAGTGAAAGTCACTCGGCAGTGCGACAGCCCTGCGGGCTCTGGAATCCACAAGCAACAAAGGCCGGGCTTCAGCGAGAGCCACAGACACATCAATAGGCTACTGGCTCTAGAGTCCGCTCGGGCCCGGGCAGAGAATCAGCGGAAGCCACCCGATACATCAACCGGCTCCGGGCGCTGGAATCCGGCAGCTGCATGGGCGGCATGATGGTGACTGGGGGACTCAGATCAGAGCTAGTTCGAAGAGCTGCCTCAGATGGCTGTGTAGATTCGCAGATAAAGAGACATCATCGTCAATGACGCCCTGCGGGCATCCTGGATCTCTGAGTTGAACCGGGCACGGCGCATCCAGCCCTCATTGAGCCCGGTATGATTCAAACTTGATCAAGGACAATACAAGGC
>JGI20214J51088_10002958_pt1 | contig 11237 bp, 8 predicted proteins | sample WetSurMetagenome_FD_51088 | JGI IMG/M metagenome (IMG submission 51088)
CGAACACGATCGGAAAGATTGCCTGTGGAATTGATGACACCCCGGTTACCACCTTTGCTACTACCGCAATTGGCCGGGGTATTCCGGTTCTCATAGCCCCTGCGATGCACGAAAGTATGTACCGGCANCCGGCCGTTATCGAGAACCTTGACCGGCTAAAACGGTGGAAAATTGATGTAATACCGCCCAGGATTGAAGAAGGCCGTGCAAAAATTGCCGGTACTGAAGAGATNGTCCTCCATGTAAAGCGGGCGCTGGGAGGAAAGGTACTTGAAGGAAAAAAAGTCCTTATCACCAGCGGTGCATGCAGGGAGCCTGTCGATGATGTACGTGTGCTAACAACCCGGTCAACCGGCAGGATGGGGAGGGCACTGGCTCTCGAGGCATTCCGTCTCGGCGCAGATGTAACTGTTGTCCACCGGGACAAATTCCCCTGCGTTACAAATATTACCATATCAACAGCCGATGAAATGAGAGAGGCCGTACTGAAAGAATGTGCTTCGGGAACGGTAGACTATTACCTGAGTGCAGCAGCCATCTCGGATTTCGCTCCTGTTCAGGCTGAAGGGAAAATAGCTAGCGGGACACCTGTTACACTTCACCTCAACCCACTCCCAAAACTTCTTCCGCAGGTCTGCGGGGGTGGAAAACAGAGTCCGGTCACTGTTGCATTTAAAATGGGAAGTGATGGTGAGATAAAGGCAAAGGCGATGATAGACGAGGGAGCAACGATGGTCATTATTAACACCCCGGATGTTATGGCATCGTCCGGTGGGGATTTTACCTTCCTTTCCCTGGAAAAAAGAGAAAATATCCGGTGTACAAAGGAAGATCTCGCAGGAGAATTATGGAAAAGGCTGCTGTAGCCTTCTGCCCNGGCCATATTTCAGGGTATTTTAAACCAGTCCGGGCCGAATCCCCCAAAGAAACAGGGAGTACCGGGGCCGGGATAGTGATATCTGATGGTGTTATGGTAAAGGTTGAACCATCAGCACGGACACTCGTGGAGATAACCCGGGTGGATACCCATGGATCGGTTATTGAGCGGATCGCGGATTCGCCCCCGATAACATACCTGATGAAGGCCCTTGGTGTAACATCAAAGGTCAGTACACGTTGCAGTCTCCCGATCAGTGCAGGTTTCGGCCTTTCTGCCGCAGCGCTGACTGCATCTGCCCTCGCTGCAAACAAGNTTTTTTCGCTGGAAATGACATCAGCCGAATGTTCCGGGTTTGCCCACGAAGCCGAAATAGTTCATAAAACCGGTCTTGGGGATGTCGCTGCCTGCCAGGGGGGTGGGATCGACTGCAGAAAAGGTCCCGGGATAGACGCCGATATCACCAGGCTGACGGGTCCTTTTCCCCCGCTTTTCGCAGTTACCTTCGGGCCGCTCCCGTCCCCGGGCATCCTGGGTTCTCAGGAGGCCATGGAACATGTCACCAGGGCTTTTCCCGGCACCTGCCCGGGATCAATTGAAGAGCTGATCGACCTTTCAAGAAAATTTGCCGAAGAGAGCGGTCTCATCACTCCCGAGGTCCGCCATGCCCTTGACCTCTGTGACCAGGCAGATGTCCGTGCAAGTATGACAATGCTCGGGAACGGTATCTTTGCAGCCGGAGAGGACGCATACCCGGTTTTATCAGGTCTATCTCCGGTGTTTTCACTCCGGGTCGCTACCAGCGGGCCATGTCTCCTTCCAGAGGATTCATGGTGATGAATTTAACTTCAGATTTCGGATTAGACTTGNAATTCCANNTATGNACGCCAGGAATTACGATTGAACAAGGTTGTGAACTGTGATGACAATCCCAAAAGACCATCCCCGGTACCGATCACTTATGGTACGTGAAATGCTGGCCGGATTTGTACGCGAGGGTATTGTTACCCCCGAGGGTCTGACTGCCCATGGCCGGGGAGAGGCATTTGATTACCTGATCGGGGAAAAAACTACTCCAAGTGCGTTACTTGCTGAAAAAACCGCAGCTGCAATGCTCCAATCGGCGCAAAACCCCGTAATTTCTGTCAATGGAAACACTGCGGCACTGGCCGCCCGCGAGATTGCCATGTTACAGAAGGCATCCGGCGCATTGGTGGAAGTGAACCTTTTTCACAGGACTGAGGAACGAATCCGGAAAATTTCAGGGCTGCTCGAATCAGAAGGTGTAACCGTGTTAACCGGAACGGCGGAACGGATNGTACCGCTCTCACACGACCGGGCCCTGAGTTACCCTGAAGGGACAGGAAAAGCAGATGTTATNCTTGTGCCCCTTGAAGACGGCGACCGTTGCGAAGCACTCATAAAAATGGGAAAGACTGTCATTGCAATAGATTTGAACCCGCTGTCCCGTACAGCGAGAATGGCCAGCCTTACCATTGTTGACGAGGTAACAAGGGCAATTCCTATGATAACAGGGTTCCTTGGAACACTTCGTGAGAAGGAAATTGATGAGCTGTTAAAGCGCCCTGATAACAATTATTTCCTCAGGGAAGCAATGAAAGAGATGAACAGGAGACTCGCAGATGCTCTGGATTGAAAAATATCGTCCTTCAACGTTCGAAGAGATAGTCGGGCATGAACGTGTCGTGGATCATCTCAAGACATTTGCAGCCAGCGGTTCACTTCCGCACCTTATGATAAGCGGTCCTCACGGCACGGGAAAAAGTGTTGCTGTTGAGTGTGTGGCAAAAAGACTTTACGGTGACCACTGGGTTGAGAACTGCACTGTCATGCATGCATCCGACCTGTTTCTCATGGGGAAAAAGTATCTTGAAGAGGATGACCGGTACACGCATATTTACCGGAAAGACGAGAGCCTGATTAATAATTTTAAACATATCATCCGTTGGTATGCATCCCTCCAGCCCCTTGATGCTCCATTTAAGATGATGGTAATCGATGATGCATCGGCACTTACCCGTGATGCACAGTCTTCCCTCCGGCGGACCATGGAGCGTTATAGCCAGACCTGCAGATTTATCTATTGTACCACTCATCCTGCTGCAATTATTCCTGCAATCGCATCACGCTGTATCCCGTTCTTTTTCGGGCCTCTTCCTCCAGACCTTGCATCAGCCTACCTGAAAACGATACTAAAAAAAGAATGCCCGGAACGTTGTTGTACTGACGATGAAATAGACCTGATTGTGCAGGACTCCGCAGGGGATCTCCGAAGATCTGTGATGCTCCTGCAGGTAGCCGCGGAATCTGGTGAACCATTCAATCTGGCAAAATTCAGGGAGACCGAGACGGGTTTGGTGGCATCCGCAATCTATTCAGCCATCGCAGCTGGTGACGGGGCATCGGCTAACCGGCGTATTGAATCACTCATGATAGAATATGGTCTTTCTGCGGGTGAAGTGCTTGCAGAGCTCCGCAAAGTACTAAAACGGGAGTATAATGACCCGCGGATTGCCTGTGCTCTCGCGGATACCGACTACTTGATAGGGCACTGCAACAATGAATATATTCAGCTCAATGCACTGGCTGCAAGAATAATTAACGAGGTTTTCGATTGACAGCGTCAGTTCACAAGGTCAGGACCCATTACGATGAAGTCGCAGAAGTCTATGACCATCGTTACGACGCAAACCGTGGAAAATTCTACTATAACCACATCAGCCGGCATGTCATGGAACGGTTTCCAAAGGGGGGGAGGCTTCTTGACCTGGGATGTGGTACCGGGCTCTTTGTTCGCCATTATGTAAATGAGGGTGGTGAGGCTGTCGGAATCGATATCAGCCGTGGAATGATTGGAAAGGCTTCTGACAGGTGCTGTTCGAGTGATTTTACTATCGGAACCGCAGAAATTCTTCCGTTTCGTGACGGTTCTTTCGATGCGGTGTCAAGCCTGCTTGCGTTTTCCTACCTGAAACACCCGGAAAAAACTCTTTCTGAAACGTACCGGGTCCTCAGGCCGGGTGGTTCAATAGCCATCTGTACGCTTGGAAGGAACCTGTTCACCCGTGGTCTTCCTGCAATATACCAGATTAGCGAGGCAATGAACCTTAAAAAGGCCTGTTTCGGTGCATTCGGGGAGCGGTATTACTCGGTAGAAGAGATGGAACAGCTCTTAAATAAGGCAGGATTTAATGATGTGCAGGTTAAACGGTGCTCATTTGCACACTATACCCTGGCTCGCCCGATATATGATATTGCAAAAAAAATAGAACCCTTTGTAGAGAGGAACATCCCATACCTTGCCTACAATATCTGTGCAAGCGGGATAAAACCTTTATAAAGAATCGAAAAATGGTAATATAAACGTGATTTGAATGGATAGTTATGGTTTCGGCCTTATCCGTTCAATAACACGGTGTTTTTTCTCAATTGCTGCATCCGCTGCCCTTTGGACTTTTACCTTCATCTCTTCAAATTCGAACTGGTGTGACTCAACAACTTTTTTCAGGGGGGTATAGGCTGCCTCCCGGAACCGGGGAGAAAAGTCGTGTTCCCTGCCATCAGTTACCAGTACAGATTCGGGGTTACCTTCTTCGACCCTGCCTATCTCCTTTATTTTAACTCCGCTACCCTGGATAACGCTCATAATTGCCGGCACTGCGGAACGCGGTGCCGTAATCAGCAATGCATCAAGTGAGACTCCCAGGTAATCAATTGATAGTTCCTGCAACATCTTCGCGACATCGGGTTGGACGAGAGCGCCGACCTCTTTCTCATCAATTATTATCCGGCACCCGGCAGTTTCCGCCATCTCGAATACATCACCGCGAAGACCTCCATTTGTCACATCGGTCATTGAATGTATTTTGGTGAGTGCATCGCTTGCCAGGAGGGCTTCCGATGCAAGGAGGAAATTTAAGTTAATTGTTGCATCAACAACCTCAGGGAATCCTGAATATAGCGCCGCTGTCGCAATCGTCCCGCCCCCGGCCCCTTCAGTCATCAGGATAACATCGCCGGGTTTTGTCTCTTTTCTTGCGGTCAGGTGACGGGCTATTCCCACAGCCCCGACGCAGCCGGTCATCCGGCTCCCGAGTACCATGTCCCCACCTATGCGAAGCGTTGATCCCGTGACCAGAGGGACATTCATTACCTCGCCGACGGCTGTGATTCCTGCTGTATAATCAAATATTTTGGCAACATCCCCGTCATCAGCCACGTGGATATCCGAAAACAGCATCACCGGGTGCGCCCCCATAACATATACATCCCTCAGCGTGGCACGGGTCACATGAAACCCTGCAAGAAATGGAAAATCTGACAGGCGTGAGTGCATCCCGTCAACGGTACAAATGATATACGGTCCTGCTTTATCCGCCCCGGTTACTGATCCGGTTTTATATGATTCAAAATATTCTGCATTCTTTCCTAAATGACCCAGCAGCACTGCCCCTGCATCGTCCATTTCGTCAACACCTACCGATGCTGTTGTACGACCTATAATCCGGGCTATCTGCCGGTGTGCAAAGAAATCACCTGTCCCTCTCGAACCGACACCGAAATCTCCCATATGCACTCCAGACTGCTCATATGCAAAAAAATCCCCGGTAAGTCCCCTGGTATTTGTTACTTCAAGAATTACTGCACGTGCAAATGACTCAGCATAGCCGGGCGGGACTAATTTCACTCTTTGAATGTGACCTGCGAGTTTCTTTACAATATCGTCGTCGCAGACCCCTTCATCCATCTGGCGCCTGACGAACTCCTCAACATCCATAAACACTGGTTTGCCGGAGAGTCATAAATAGTGGTGTGATCTGCGAGCAGGTTTTTTTCATTACCCGTNTATGTGAATTTNAGCAGTATCCATAGGCATAGTACCCATTTCAGAATTTTGGAGGNCCCTGCCTTTGCATGTCCGGATCCCTATCATGAAAATTCCGGAGAATTACGATAATTATTGTTAGGTAAGTAATAATTATTAATTTTATTAATAAAATTGTCAACTAATTATTGTTAATAATTTGATATTACTTACTATTAATTATTATTATATAATCAAAATAGTAAACTATTATGTATCGATTAAAATCTTACTTTAACTTTTTCACAGGTAACCTCTAATAAACCATGAATCGGGGACCTATCCAGTATTAAACACAATTTGACCCGATATCGGACATTTATATTTTAATACCCTGGTTGTGATCGAAAAGACACATTTGTACAGGGGACCAAAGAAGTTTCCAACTGTCGATCTGATTGTTTCAGATCGGTGTACCATATGAGAGAGTCTGCATGGCATACTCTATTGGCAAATATTCATAATTACAAATCTTCCACCAACTATATGCCCTCAATACGGAGGGAATGGGGGGAATATCCATGCAAAAATTTATTGAGGAAATCAATGATAAAGCCAGACCAGAACGGTGGCAGTCCGTGGTCGCTCTCGAAAAAATGGGGAAACCTGCAGTCGAGTACCTTGTACTTGCACTGAAAGATGAAGATAAATGGGTCCGGTACGCTGCTGCGGATGCTCTGGGGAACATCGGTGACACGTGCTGCGTTGACCACCTTATCGGGTCATTACAGGACCACGACCAGGACGTAAGATTTGTAACTGCGGAAGCACTCGGAAAACTGGGGGATCCGAAGGCCTGCAGTGCTTTAAATGCCTCATGCAACCAGGATAACGGGTATGTAAAAATTGCCGCTGAAGAGGCCCTGATCAAGCTGAATAAATAAATCCGTTCCCTGTAGTATGCAGATGCTTTCCTTTCTTTTATTGTAGTTACTGCAATCCGAACCGGTTAGGAAAGTTCCGGTAGAGACAGGTAACTTACCCATGCAGACTGTTTTTTGTGTACCGGGTTCGTCGCTGACCATTTCGATTATTTGCATATAATCTAAAATTCTCACTGGTTAGCGCGGTAAAACCAGTCCTGCAAGACAATTTCCAAAATTATTCTTAAAGAGTCACCTGAACCTTGCGAATTAACAATTCGAAGGAATTCTGACAGATTGAAATTTTTTGTTGTATCGTGTAATAAATAAGAGTCTGGTCCGGATTTTTAACAACTCCCGGGAAAATTACCGGGAAGATAACATTGCCATAAATGATTAGGTCATAGAAATATTTTCTCAGGTCGCGTTCGTTAAAACTGGAATTTATTTAAGTTTTTTACCCCGTTCCTGAACCCGCTGGACAAGGATGTACCCTNNTGTTTCTCCTGCTGCACCCTGAATTTCTGCAACGGATGCTTCGACTGTCAGTCGCCCCTCGTTGGTGATCAATGAGTACCGGATAATGGAATTGACTTCTTTTTCGGTATCCCCGATAAAATCAAGCACAATTTTCCGGTATTCAGGAGCGATAATGCTGCTTATATGCCGTCCTATTGCTTCCGTTTCCGCTTTATTCCCGATCAATCCTGCCATGGCATAATTTAATTTCCTGATTTTACTGGTATTATCAAGCACCACGATAAGATCGGCAGAAGCGTTAATTGCATTAATATAGGATGCCTGGTCGGCATTCGAAATTTTAAGTCTTTCATTTTCTTTCATCAGGTTGTCATGAAGGAGCGTCATTTCATCTATCTGTAATTTTGTCTTATCACCTGATACCCCATGTGCTCTGTGAAGTGATTCCTCAAACATTTTCAATGCCGTAATATCACGGATTGTCATAATGGCCCCATAACGAGCCCCATCCTTACCAAGTAACGGAGATGCTTTTTCCAGGTACCTTGTCATCTTCGACTCCTCTTTTCCGATAACCCCAGATTCATGGATGAGGGTTGTCCCGAGTATCGTAATACCCGGATATTTCTGGCTGATTTCGTCACCAGGCAGATCCAGGAGATCTATAAGAAGCGGTCCCATNCCTCTTTCCTGGAGNAATATGTCTGCGTACTGTCCAGTTCCGATGACCATTTCTCTCTTTACACCAGTAAAATCTTCAATAGCCCTGTTCCAGGCAATAACATGGTGTGATTGATCAATGACGAATGTCGGGTCAGGAAGGAACTCAATTATATCTGAAAGCTCCCTGTCTGTCGCATTCAGCTTATTCCGGAGTTCTTTGAGTTCAGTAATATTTACAAAGGAAAGGATTATGTAGAGGGTCTTGTCGGATGAATCCGCGATCCGCCGGACCGTCAGCTCGGCATACGTCACATTCCCTTCGCGGTCTTTCAGCCGTACCTCCCCCTTATAACCATCTCGTTTATAGCTCTCATCTCTCACATTCTGAAGATCTGCGAGGATCGAAGCATCCCCGTGGGTGAAATGTTCAATCGGGTGGTAAATTACCTCATCAAGCGAATGGTATCCAAGAATATCGACAAATGCCTTGTTCGCGTAAATTACATTTCCCGCAAGATCTAGAATCGCTATGGCGTTCATCGCAGCAGAAATTGCATTCTCCTTTAGGAATAATTCATGTTCTGCCCGTACCCTGGTGGAAATATCTGCAAACATTGCCATCATGCAGACAGGTTTGCCTGCTGAGTCCTTCACCATGGTCGCTGAGAGTTGGGCATCGAGCCTGGACCCATCCCTTCTTCTGGGGTGAATTTCTCCAATCCAGCCACCTTTCTTAGCCAGGGTGTGTTTTACCTCATGAACAATTTTCAGCTCGAGCGGGTCTTCATGTGCAAAAAGCTCCATGGGTTTACCAATTACCTCGTCAAGTGATGTATAACCAAACATTCTCAAGAATGAACGGTTAGAATAGGTCACATTACCGTCCATACCTGCAATGACAATACCATTTACGGAGGACTCAATTGCGTACCCTTTGATGAGCAATTCTCTCTCATCTTTTTTCTGCCGGGTGATATCTCTCGAAATACTTGACACTCCGATAATTTCGCCTTCGTCATTCCTGATTGGTGAGAGGGTCAGTGCGATAGCAACCAGGGTACCGTCCTTTTTTCTCCAGACCGCCTCGTGGGGGTCTATATGTTCACCTTCTCGTACCCTGCCGAGTACTTTGAAGAAATGCTCCTGGTGTTCTTCAGGAATTAGTACAGATACCGGTTGTCCGATAATATCCCCTGCAGAATATCCATACATCTGTTTCGCACCACTATTCCAGGAGATAATTGTCCCGTCCGGAGATTTCCCTATAATCGCTTCATCAGATGATTCTACAATGGATTTATGGATAGCCCGGATTTTTTCAACATCAAGCCGGTCAGTAATATCTTCATAGGTAATAAACTGCCTTGCACCTGACATTGATACTGCACGGATCTCGATCTCTCTAAAAGAACCTTCTTTTGATTTCACGGATGCCCTGATCTGTGTAATTTCACCAATGGCTGATGAATATAACCAGCGTAAACGGGTTGCCTCGATCTCTTCCCGTACCTTTTCGTCAGGGTAGGCCAGATTCTGCCAGTCCCTGATTGTCGGGAGTTCTTCGATTGTATAACCAAAAACATCGGTAAACCGCTTGTTAATATACGTAATTACCCCGGAACTTTCGACGATACTGATCGGGAACGGAGAATAATCAACGATCTTCCGGAATTGTTCCTCGTTGTCTATAAGGGCATTTTCAGCGGTCTGCTTCTGGAGAGCAATCGATGATTCCCGGATATATGTCTCGAATATATCTTCCCGGGATGGAACGGCACCTCCTTTCATAAGCAGGGCTACCCGGCCAAGTAGGGTCTCTTTCCTGGAAAGACCAATCACATAGATTCCGGAAATATTTAATTCCTTTTCAATTTTTTCGCAGATTTCCGGGGTGAATGAGCGGTTTATCGCTTCGTACAGCGGAATGTTGATCTTCACCAGTTTTCTTGAGAGAAGATTCTGCTTTGGACGGTCTGAAATCGGGTATCTCATACCAACAGGGTCGCGGCCCATCAGGCCCTTCATAATTTCCCTTGCCTGGTCATCCAGCACAACCCGAACAAGAAATTGCCCGCTTTTCTCATCATAGGAGTGAACAACGACCACCGATTCAGGTACCAGTTCTAATGCACCTTCAGCTATCTGCCTGAAGATATCATCTTTCCCCGCTGTTTCGACCAGATCAGTGATCCTTCTGGACAGGGTCTCAAGACCCTTGATGTATTCGAAAGCCTTTTCATTTGCCTGGATTGTATCGGTAATGTCCCTTCCGACTGACTGGTACTCAATAATCTGTTCCTGTTCATTAAAAATGGCCCTGTCACTCCACCGTTGCCAACGGACAGAACCATCGGGCATGATAATACGGTGATTGATACTCTCTACAGGGTGATCAGGGTTTAAAGATTCAAAATAGGCCTTGAGTACAGGTTTGTCTTCCGGGGGGATCTCGGGAATAAAAACATGATTGAGAATTTCCTCCCGATTTTTACCAAAATAACGTAAATATGCCTCATTTACGAAAAGGTGGGTACCATCCGGCAGAAAACGGCAGATAAATTCTGTCTGGTCTTCCACGATATTCCGGTAACGGGCCTCGCTCACCTCAAGCCTATGTTCATATGCTTTAGTATCCGTCTCATTTTCTAGAATAATGGTGATCCCACGAGCACCCTCTTCAAAAACCGTGGGGATAAGCTTCACCCGGTAGAACAGTTCTCCTGCCGGAATATCCTCCGTTGCAGTACGATCATACCGTATATTCAGCGAGATCTCCGATTTATCCGGAGATTCCTTTATTGCGTCTTCAAGAGGCAGAGATTTGATAAACGGCAGTGGTACATCAGAAAGAGGGGTACCAATAAGGGCATCCCTTGTCATTTGAAATGCCTGTATGAAGTTTTCATTGACCTGGATGATCCGGAAGTCCGAGTCAATGATGATTACCAGGTCTGATGAGAAGGAGAGCATCGCGGAGAGCGGCACCCTATGCGAGAGAAAATATATTTTTGCTGTGCCATAACTCCGCATTTCAACCTGCCCGGAAACAAGAAGGAGGTCGAGGTATTTCGCGACCGAATTCCGGTTCATTTTCAGGTTGTGAGATATATCCGATATGCTCATACCCTTTGGCTTGAACTTCAGCAGGTTCTTGATTCTCGCTATCTTCTCCTGGTCGAGGATCATTAAATTGTGTTAAGGCGCCGGGAGCTATAAAGTGTTGTGATATTGACTCATTGATTTCATAACCTTTTTTTGTAATCGGGTCAAAAAGCGGGGCGTATATCCCGAATTTAAAGAAGTTATTCAGTACAAGCTTACGGCTATAATGGCTTTAGGAAAGTAATCCGGAATAATAAAGCCTTAAAGGTTGGAAATACGGTTATTTCAACAAATAGTAACGCTATGATCAATGTACGAAATTCATTGCATGATCTGATGATTACCACAGGAAAAGGTTTATTATACC
>JGI20214J51088_10002959_pt1 | contig 11237 bp, 6 predicted proteins | sample WetSurMetagenome_FD_51088 | JGI IMG/M metagenome (IMG submission 51088)
AAAATAGAACCATTTAAAAAAAGTTCATGAGCAATATCAATAGCAGTTTCGAATCTTTCATCGATGTTAATTAATACAGCTTCCTTTTTTTCAATCACGTAACATTTCCTCTGCTTTTTTAATTATAACTTCTGGCAAAAGTTTCAGTCCACAATCAAAAGTTTTAATAGGACATTGATGATATCCGTGGACTCCACAAGGTTTACATTTAAGATCATCAAAACTTATTGATGCACTTTTTTTATTATAAGGATAAAAACCAAAACCCGGAACAGTAGAACAATAAATGGTTATCACTTTTATATCAGCACACATACCCATATGTGTCGGTGCACTGTCATTTGATATTAATAATTTTGCACTCTTTAATAGTTCAATACTTTCCGTAATAGAAAATTGACCTGAAGCATCCACAACCTTACCACTAAATCTTGAAGCCAATCTTGAACAATCTGCATAATCTTTTTCTCCGCCAATATAAACTAATTTAAAATCATTTTTAATAAAATGATCAGTCATGGCTTCAAAATATTCTAAAGGATATTTTTTAGTATTCCAGACACTTCCCGGTGCAATGGCTATAAATCCATCACAAAGATTATTTTGATTTAAAAAAGATTTAACCTTATCAATTACAAATTCACCTGAAGAAAGTTTAGGAATAATTCTCCACGTTTCATCATCATATTTATATCCAATCAAATCAAGATTTCTTTGAACTTCATGCTTATTAAGATGATATGGTATCAGGATTTTATAAACGTGCATTAAACTTGAATTATCAAAACCAAAACTTTCTCTCACTTCGAGTAAAATCACAATCAACGCTGTTCGGAAAGAACGATGCGAGGAATAAATCCTGGTGTATCCATTTTGCTTTAGTTGCTTAATAAACTTGTACGTTTTAGTTAATGATTTATGCTCTCCTTTTTTATCAATAACAACAGCATTATCCACACTTGGCGAAGCACTAAAGATTTCCTTTGTTTCAGGAATACACAATACATCTATTGCAGAATCAGGATTTAACTCTTTAAGTTTTTGTATTGATGGAAGTGCAAGAATAGCATCTCCTAAAAATGCAGTTTGTATAAATAATATTCTATCAGGGTTCATCTCAGTGTTTCCATCTTTTATGCATCCAGAGCCATTGTTCGGGATATTGACTTATAATGCTTTCAAGGTGTCTTAATATTCTCTCACTTAACATTTTAACTTTCTCATCATAATCCTCCGGTAAGTTATCACGACTGATTTCATTTATAAAAATCTTGTAGGAAAAATCTTCCTGTCTGATAGCAATTCCAAATATTAAAGGTGCATTAGATTTAAGAGATAAAATAGCCGGACCTGTATAAACAGAAGTTTTTCTTCCAAAGAATTCCAGTTTTATGCTTTCTTCCGGTCCCCTTTGATCAGCCACCATTGCAAGAATTCCCTTTTTAATAAGGACTGAATAAACATTGCGTATAGAAGGACCGAGAGGAATAACTTCGTTGTTCCACTTTGTTCTGTAATTATTCATCCACCTGTCAACATAAGGATTTCGCTGCGGTTTAACTACAACATGAAATTTCATCCGTAAGATATAAGCTCCTAACGTTGCCAGGTATTCCCAATTCCCAAAATGACCAGATAATACTATCAGCCCATTCCCTTCTTTAAACTTAGAAATTAAAAGATCAGGATTATCAAATAATAAAATATTATTAACTTGTTCTTTTTTTATCCAGGGTAAAGAAAGGATTTCAACAAGCGTAATGCATATACTTTTAAAATTTTGATACGCTATAATCTTAATCTTTTCTTCAGTGTAATCTGGAAAAGCAAATTTTAAATTTTCCAGTACAACTTCTTTTCGTATCCTGATAATATAAAAGAATACAAATGCAAGAACATTTGCAAATTTCCTGGATAATGTTAAACCAATAATTCTAACAAAAAAGCTAAGTGATATAAAAAGTATGTATTCTAAAATATTCTTCAAATCAATCCGGAAAAATGATGTTTAAAAATAGCGAAATGATGTGATTTATTAATCAGATATGTAAAAAACAAAAGCCCCAAAAACGGGGCTTAAAAAAATTATCTTACGACGATCCGCCTTTGCCAATTCTCGTCTCTCAACTCACCGCGTTTTGTTGAAGTAACTAATTGATAATCAGAAAATCCAGTAATGTCTGCGAAAACAAAGTACACTCCGCCTTCTAACTCATTATAATTCCATATCTCATAAGGTCTTGTTTCTAATTGATTTGGATATCTTTCAATTTCTGTAGGCTCTCCATAAAGAAGGTAAACTCTGCCTCTATCCGTTTTCCATCCCTGCTTACCCATTGAGGTATATCTTTCACCGCACAATTCAAGTCTTTGAAGATACTTTCGGTAGAATTCATTTTCCGAAGTTGCTGAATTTTCATCTTTGGCTTTCCAGAATTCGAACATAAATTCCCGCTTACCATCAAGGTTAGATAATTTTTCATATTTATCGATCTCCGCTTTAACTGCAAGGTATTTTGATTTGTCAAACAAATCATCTAGTTCCTCCTCAGACATTGAACCGAAAGTTGAACTGAGAACAGAAGTTGTGGAAACCTCAAATGTATCAGTAATTACTATATCAGGATTATAGACAAAGAATTTTTTAGCTGTTGAGATACCCTCGTTAGCAGCGCTGTCAATCAAGGCTACAACCAGCGTATAAGTATCTGTTGGATAACTTGATAAAATATAGGAGCCAACTTCAACTCGCGAATTAGAATTTCTTGTTAGGTACTTTGATTTTTCCTTCACAAGTTTCCCTCTACTATTGTAAACCAATTGGCTCATTTTTAATTGTTCACTTTTTAACTTTGATGATTGCAGATTATAAATCTCAGTATAAAAAAACAACGCTGGTTGAGACTTGCCGAAAACCAGGTTTGGAATAGGAATAACTTCGTATGAATTTTTGTAGAAGACTGAATTAGTATTTTCACTTCCCTGAATCATCTTGGATGCAAGTTGAACGTCACTAATGCTTAATTCTCCTTTAAGGTAAGGAACTATTTTGATCTGTTCGTTAATTACTCTAAACATTTCCGGGTTATGCAAATCTGAGCCTTGTATCTCACAACTAAAACTGCCAGCAGGAATCACAAATCCCAAGGTGCCAACAAGAACCTGGTCACTAACTAAGGAAGTATCTATTTCATGTTTCACCTTCCATTGATTATAAACAACAGTATCTCCATTTAGGGTATTCAATATAGTCACTTTAAGTAACCCCTCAAGCGTTGAATGTAAATTTTCTGTACCAACTTTAAGTGAAGCTTGATTAAAGGAGTAATAGAATTCAACATAGTTAGAAGTTGAATCATACCCGAACTGGGCATAATCAAATTCAAAATCAAAATTGGATTGAGAAAAGATTGATATACTTAGGATAAAAAAGATAGAGATGATTTTTTTCATTTTATTAATTCCGTTAATAAATAAAAAAGCGTCTATTGAATACAATAGACGCTTAAAGATTAAATTAGATTTGATTAGAATCCCAATTTAACAGTGATCATATGGTTAGCATCAAAATAATCAACTGAACGGAATGCATAATCGACGACAATATCCACGCCAGCGTCCACATTCACACCAGCGCCAAATGTAGGACCCCATAAACTTTGATCTGTGTTGTCAGAATTTTCACTAACATATGCGTATCCACCTCTAACGAAGAAGGTGTTGTTAAAATTGAATTCACCAGCAATTCGGTACTCATCATTTGCAAAATTATTATTTTGAAATGAAGAAGCTAAAGTTGCCTTATATGATTCATTAAACAAATAGGAATAAGATAACCCAAATTCTAGCTGAGAAGGTAATTCGAATGCGGCCGCATCGATTTTATAAAATTGTGTTCCTCGTTGACTAGTCGGATCTTCTGCGATTCTTAACAGGTCTTCTCCATCATATTTTATCTGTGAACCGAGATTTCTTAAAACAACACCGATCTTTAATCCCTGAACTCCAGCAAGTTCCGTATACTGAATACCAGCATCGAAGGACATTCCGGTAGCTGAAGTTCTGATAATCGTTTCAGAGATCAGATTTATGTTGACACCAACTCTAATTCTATCAGTTAGTGAGTTAGCATACGTTATTCCACCGACAAAAAAAGATGGTGAAAATGTAACTCCATTGCCGTAAGGATTTTCGATTGTTGTTACTGGAATATCACCAAAATCAAGTGTCCGAACGTTAAATCCAAGAGAACCCAAATCTCCTAAATCTACTCCAACAGCAGCAAATGAAAAGCCTATATCCGCAATATAGTTCATATAAGAAAACATGGCCTCGGTACCAAATTTTGAACCACCAAAACCTGCAGGGTTGTAAAAAATAGCATCTAAGCCGGTAATACCGGAAATATCAGCTCCACTCATTGCCAAACCTCTTGCACTAACCGGAATTAGTAGCTCCTGGGCTCCTGCAGTTCCATTTCTTTTACCACCACCGGCAAATAAATCAGCGGTTAAAGCAGCAAAAGCTAAAATCACTGTTAAAGATATTGTAAGCTTTTTTATCATTTTATAATCTCCTTTGTTAATAGCAATACTCACATTAATTAGAGGGGAAGTAAACTTCCCCTTAAGTGACTAAATCCTGTCGATGTATTGCGTTTCTTGAATTACAGCCAATTTCAATATTTTAGTGCCAATTCCAGGCATATCTATATAAGCTATGTAAATACCACTCGCAACAGGAAGCCCGTCAGAATTTCGAAGATCCCAATCGACGTACTGTGATGTAGCATCTTTATCGAGATTTCTAATAAATACTCCTGCAAGAGATACGATTTTTATATTAGCCTCTGCAGGCATTCCGACAAATCTCATAAATCTTTGATATTTATTGGCTTCAAGTCCTTGAGCTCCGAAATATGGATTTGGAAATACAGTAATATTATTGATATTCTCTTTTCCAACATTGCCATCTGCAATTTTAGACTTTGGTAATATTACCCGGAATTTATCACCGCCCTGAAATCCTGATAATCCTTTCCAGGTATTTATTCGAATAATTGTACCCGGTTCCGGTAATTCACCGTCAATTATTAATTGACCAAACTTATGTGCCGTTTTACGAGTAGCGGTTGATCCTGATCGAGTTGGTAAACTGTCGGGTCTGAATCCTTGTGGACGAATATCATAAGCAAATATTTCTTCCCACTGTCCATCAGATTTTTTGGTCCATTGGTTATCCCAAACTCCCCTATCGGGTGTAGCTCGATCATAATCCAGAATTTTCACTACCAATCGGTAGTCATCTGAAGGGTCATTATAATCTCTACCTACATTCCATACAGTAAAAGGAAGCGTTCTTGGATTTCCAAGTTCATCAACAGAAAGTGAATCATTTCCATAAGCAGGGAAAAATGACGGGGCATGACCGCTTAAATAATAATTTGAAGAACCAGAAAATCTAATCTCATAATTATCATATGCAATTCCCTGATTATTAACTGTGGGATCCCAATTTAGCTGACGAGTAGTACCACCAGCTAAAAGCTGCCATTTCCCGGTTGAATTGAATGCTGTATCTACAACTACTGGGGGATTTAAAACACCATTTGCTCCGGCATATTCCTGAGTATTTTTTACTCTATACTTTTGACTACCCGGTAACTCGTGGATTTTTTCAAGACCGGTATTTTGAACTGAAACCACAAAGCCATCAATAACATATTTATCAAGTAAACTATCACTTCCGAAAGTTTTTAAACCTGTATAAATGGTATCAGACTTTGTAACGTTTATTATTGAATAACTTGTATCACTCGTTATTCCTGTAACAGAGATTTCATATTCATCACCTGTGAGTGCTAATGGATCAACTATCCAGAATTTAATATCTCCATCACCGCTTCCACTAACCTGGTTTGCAGGTCTATCAGAGCCACTGTTGCCTGTTAAGGAAACATCTATTGCCTGTCTTCCTGGTCTCACTTCAATAATTTGAGGTGGATTCTCAAGATATTTTGGATCACTGTTGGGAGAATATCCAAATGCGGTGACAGCAAAATAATATGGGCGTGCATTAACAAGCGGCACACCATTTATCCTATCTACGTTAGTTCTATAGAAGTGTGCAACTCCATCATTGGGTAATTCAAACACTGGAACCTCTACTTGAATGCCGCCTACCGTGGTTCTTTGAGTTACCAAATCAACGGTGTCTCTAATATCAACAGCACCTAATAAGGTTGGATCCGATCCAGCTAAATCACTGAATTGCCACATTCTATATCCCTGAAAGTTATAAGTTGTATCCGCAAGTCCTTTATTAAAAATTAATGGATCAACTTCATCATAATTTTCACTATTTGGTTCCCAGTAAAGTGTCACCTCACCATCATCTGCAAAAGAGCTGATCTTTGGTGCTTCTGGAGAAGGTGTTAACTTAAAATCAAGATCATAAGCTATTTGTGCTGCTAAATCTTTTCTTTTTAGTTCGGTGATACTATTTATGTTACTTGTTCCTCGCCCAATTACTATAGCCACCACAACTTCCTGAGTATCACCGGGTGCCATATTGAAAGGACCTGAACACATTAAATGCCTTCTATCGTCTGGGACTTCACCGCCAGGCCAACCTGTTGGACCCTCGTACCAACCGGTTCCTGCAACTGGATCACCAGATAGAACAAACTTTACTACAGTTTGATTATTGGGATCAACAAATGGATCGCCATTCCAAAGAATTCCTGTTAAATAATTATAAAACTGAACAGAACCTGCTGCTGTTCCGAGTTCTGGGTCTTGATAAGTGTTACTACCATTTATATAAAACGTAAATGCAGTCATAGGAAGATTTCTAAATCCCTTCCTCCAACCGCCAAGAAATTTGGCACTATCTGTTGCAATGGAAGGAACAATAGGACCTTGAAAAAAATCATATCCTACCGAAGGAGGATTTACTCCATAGAATCCTTCATCATTATTATCGCCATTGTATGTATACCCTAAACTGAGTGCTGTGTCGCATCCGGTAAAATCATCCTGTGCAAAACCAAGATCTGTATCAGACCAATATCCGAGATACATATCTTTTAACGTAAGCGAACCTTTATTTATTAGAGTATATTTTTTAAAAATCATATCACCCAAATCACCGGTTCTATTAAAACCAAATACTGTTGTCTGTTGTTCTAGACCCATCGGAAGTGTCCCATATGTATAAGTTGATCGGGATGCATCCATATCATTAGATACATACCAAAGAACTTGATCTCCAATAAATTTTGGAACATCAACATTTGGCGTATAGATTCCATTACCATCAAGATCTTCATATGGAGCGCCATCTGACATCGGCCATTCATTATAATCTTTTTCGTAAGCATCGCGTGTCGGTCCTGCAGGTAAATTTTCCCAACCTTTTCTGATCTTATAAATCCTGTACTTTGAATCGGAAGGATTATCAGCAGTGCCATCAGGTAGAATTTTACCAGCTTGTAAACCATACCTATATGTCGCACCATTAACACGAATTTCCCTACCGATTTTAGCACCCCAAATTAGTCCATCGGCAAAGATTGCTGGAATTGTGGCTTGTATACCACCAGGCCAATAAAATCCGGCGGCATCATTTCTAGGATCATGAGATCCCATTCCGTTATTTGCCAACCACATAAAACACTGATTGATATCGGTATAATTAGAATTATCATTCGTGTTAGTTTTTGATTGTCGTTTGGTTTTATCTTTTTCATCAGATTTAAAACCGTAAGACATCAGTCCTGTCACAAGAGCAAATAAAATAAAATAAAGTAATTTGTTATTTTTCATTTTTTCTCCATGCTGATTCGATTTTAATATTAATAATCTAACCTGATACCCAATCTTATTTGTCTTGGAGTACCAAAGTTATCTGCAGAATAAATAGAAGCCAAATATAGTTGTCTGTACATTTCTGCAGTTTTTTCACCGTATGTATTTTTGTAATTATTAATGGCAGCAGCACCATCAGGGCTTGCAAGATAACCGTCATCCTCAGGATCACCACTTGTTCCAAATACACCAGTAATATTTTTAATATCAAGAAGATTAATTACCCACAAATAAACATTTAGATTCATGGCACCAAGAGAAAAGGATTTATCAATTTTTGCATCCAATTGAAAATTCCAAGGTGTAACTGATGAATTTAAGGCTTCGGTTGGAACTCTAGAGTTTCCAAATCCTTCAAATTTAGTATAATTATGTCCACTATTAAAAGTAAGCAAGAGATTAGCTCCGAAATTTTCAAGTATGTTAGATCCGAAAACCTCAGGACCATCATCTTCAGTAAAACGATAATCAATATTTATTGCACCGGTATGTGTTTGATTAAACGTCAGAGGAGCAATCTGCTGAGGGAAATAAGGTGTTGCTGTTGGAGATTGCCAAACAGCTCTACCTGCCTCGGTTGGTGTTGATCCCGTACCTTGAGCATCAGAATATGTATAATTAAACGTGGCAGCTAATCTTTGGGTTCTTCTTAGATCAAGTTTAAGTTCAAATCCTTTTGTAGTAGCAAAATCTCCATTAACTAAAGCATAGTACTGAACGTGAGATGCTGATGCATCTGCATAAATAGACCTGAGCTGAATTTGTTCCTTGATGTCTTTATAAAACCCAGTTATATCAAATGCAAAATTTTCTCCGAGCTGTTGTTTGAAACCGATTTCATATTGGGTTGTTCTTTCAGGTCTTAATCCATACCCAACTGGGTTCAATTCTGCATATCCACCTTTAATAACATCTGAACTTCTGTTGAATCCTAAATAAATATTGCGTAACTGAGACTGCTGAATAAATTTACCATACTGAGCATGGAATACTGTTTTATCCGTTACGGGAAATGAAAATCCCAGACGGGGACTAAGTTGAAGTGTTGGTTCAACATCAACCATATAGTTCGGATCAATAATTCCATCAGCATCAAACTTTACATTGTGTATATCTTTAAATGTTTTCGAATCTGTTTCAATGTAATCAAATCTAAATCCTAAATTCAACACAAGATCAGAAAACTCCATCTTATCTTGAATATAATAAGCTGCAAATATGGGATTTCTTGGACCTTCAACTCCACTATTAAGTTCATTACCATAAACATCATAACCATAATTATCCAGACGATTATAAATGCCTCTAACATCGCCATCCGCAATAGCAACTGCATTACTTGCAATCCCAACAGGTGCTATTGAATAATTACGTATGGTGTAGTAAGTAAATTCACCACCGGTTTTTAATTCGTGAATCTTACCTAACTGATAAAGAAAATTCAGTTTTCCACCGTAAGATTGATATTTTGTTTTTGTGTAATTGTTATACGGTCTGTTATTTCGGTCAAAAGTTAATCCGAATGCTCTAATGGTAGCTAAATATTGTCCATCCTTTTCTAATGTTCTTCCGTATTTTGCATTTGCTAATGAATCTCCGTATAAAGTTATATTATGTTTGAATATAGGATCCATAGTCACATTATAATCATTGAAATAATTAAAAATCAAATCATAGAATGCAAGAGGATTTATAACTTGCGTTAACTTAACTGATGAAATTAATGTATAATTTTGATTTAATCCCGCACTATTAGATCTATTAATACCTGTCCAGCCCATACCAGTTCTGTTTTCATTCCACCTGTGATTTACATTTAATTTAATTGTAAATGGGTTGAAATTCCAGGTTAAATTGCCCTGTATTTGGAAAGTATTACTTCCGTTATTAATATTCGTTCCTGCCGGATAAAAAATATCCAAAGTATCAGGCTTATTATCATTATATTTATCACGACTAGGTGTAACAGGATCTGTTATTCCTGTAAAGTTATACTCTCTGTAATATTTTGCTGGATTGCGTTGATAGATATTGTTACCTGCTAAAAAGAATTTGAGATCTTTGTAATCAGGAATAACCGGTCCGCTTGCGGTTAAAGTATATTCACTATAACCATAAGAATACCCGCCTAAAAGATTACTGCCGGCACTTGTAAAATTATCAGTTATGCCCTCCATACCTATTTTATAATTTTCAGCTCCAGATCTGGTTGTAGAACTAACAATTCCACCGTTAGCACCACCAAACTCTGATGGATAACCACCAGCTTGAACTTGAATTTCTTCTATTGCATTATTAATAATTCCAGATACAGAGCCACCAGTAACAGGATTATTAATTAAAACACCATCTACATAAAATGCTACTGCATCAGCACGGCTGCCACGTACATATAAATTACCACCTTGGGAGACGACTCCAGCTTGTGTACCAACAATGGCATTAATTCCTCTGATTGGAAGATTTTCAAGGTCTTCAGAACGAATAACGCTAATTTGGTTAGTAGTATTTTTATTAACAAGTGGTTTAGGTGCCACAACAATAACTGTTTCTGTTTGATATGCTTCAGAAGGAAGACTAAAGTTTACTTCTGTTGTAAGATTTACAGAAACTTTTATGTTTTCAAATCTCATATCCCTGTAACCGATATATTTAGCAATAACGGTATAGCTGCCAGGGGGTATATTTAATATAACGAAATCTCCACTTACATCAGTCGCAGCTCCTAAATTTGTGCCTTCTATTAAAACGTTAGCACCAATTAATGCTTCACTGCTTTCCACATCGATAACTTTTCCAACGATTTTACCGGTTTGTGAAAAAATTAGTATAGGAGTAAAAAGGACTAATAAAGTTATAAATTGAAAAAATCTTGTCATCATCATCTCTCCTAAAATTTAATTAAGATTAACTACTTAGGACGTACTGCTAAAGGTGTTTGCGAATTTTGTACTAACTCCTCAGTTGAATCCGGAATACCTGTGATAAATATATTTTCCTTCAAACCGGCAGTTATTGTTAAAGGATTAAATATCTTAAGAGTATCATAACTACGTGCTACTGGGCTTGGATCTGAGGTTTTATCAAATAAAAGATGAATTGTATAATCTCCTTGAGGCAGTTCCAGACCGACTGTTTTATTGTATTCAAAAAGACCTCTACCAATTGTAGTATCAAAGTTAGTTGACATAAAAGCTAACGAGTATTTTATTTGATTTTTAGAATCGGTATTAGGTGCAAAATTTGAAACTAGAACATTTGCTTTACCTGGTTTTGGTGCTTCAGATATATATACAACCCCATCTATTATTGGGTAAGCAGCAAATGACATCAAGGTATCAACACCTGGGGCGTAAACTCCATCAAACA
>JGI20214J51088_10002960_pt1 | contig 11237 bp, 9 predicted proteins | sample WetSurMetagenome_FD_51088 | JGI IMG/M metagenome (IMG submission 51088)
ATGGTCAAATCCTCGCAGTGCACAAGTTACATTTCTGTCACGCGTAAAATATCGGGTTGGCTTTGCTTATCGTGGAAGAAAGTATGCTTATAATATTTTAGGTACTTCTGAGAAAGGAGAACATCATTCTGCAGAACATAATCTTGAACTCCTAAAAGTAATTGATGTACCAATTGTTTCAAAAAATATCCATTATACAGTTCGTGATTTTGATCGATTCTTTGCTGATGATTTTTTTAATGAGAATTTCAAAGAGAATGAGTTGATTTTTGGGATTATACCTTCCGGGAGTTGGGATTCAAAACGTTGTACAAAAACGAAGTGGCTGGAGATTTGTTACGCAGCGATTAAATCATTTAATTGTAAGGTTCTTGTCCTTTGGGGTCCCGGTGATGAAAGTGATGCTGAATTTATAAAGAGTAATCTTGGAGACCAATGTTATCTTGCTCCAAAATCAAACCTGCTTCAGTTGGGTGCATTAATTTCAAAATGTAAGGTTATAATTTCTAACGATTCCGGACCTATGCACATAGCTGCAGCAATTGGAGTTCCTACTATAGGATTATTTGGACCAACAAATCCACGAGGTCATCGTCCGTATTCGCTAAATTCTGATTATGTGATAAACGACAAGCTTGATTGTATTTGTTGTGACAAACTTATCTGTCCCATACTACATGAGTGTATGACAGAATTAAATACGGCAGATGTAATAGTGAAAATAAGTTCAGTGCTAAATAAATAAAAAACAATCTGATCTTTGTGCGGGAATATTATTCATTTCAATATTGTACTACATATATTTGAAACAGTAATTTATTAATTTCTTCGGATGCAGTTGCAGATGATCTCATTATTATTTACAAATTTATTTGAACCATCATTTTAATAAAATAATATGGACAAACATTTAACTATCCCATCTTGTAAAAACTTTACCGGCTACAAACCTTGCTATCCCGATTATAATTGTTTGGAAAATGGGTGCAAAGATAATGTACCAATTGGTACAAAAATATTGATCATTAATCTTGATGCAATGGGTGATGTGCTGATGACAACTGCACAATTACCTGCTATTAAAAGGAAATTTCCGGATTCAACCATTTATTGGGTAACATTAAAAAATGCTGCTCCCCTGCTCTATTATAATCAATTTATCGACAAGGTGTTTAGTTATGATATTGAAACAATATCAATCTTAAATCAAATTGAGTTTGATATTGTAATGAATGTTGATAAATCTCAAAGATCTTGTGCTTTATTAAATTCTGTTGCTGCCAAGAAAAAACTGGGATTTGGTTTAAATAAAAACGGAGTCATCATTCCAGTTAATGAGGGTGCGATTTACAATTACAATTTAGGAATGGATGATCATTTAAAATTTAAAGTAAATCAGAGAACCGGTCAGGATTATCTTGCCGAGACATTTGAACTTGATTACAAACGCGATAATTATACCTTTAATTTTACTACCGAGGAGATGCGGTTTATTGAAGATTATAAAAGAGATAGTCGGTTAAGGGATTCTGATAAAATTATTGGTTTTAACACTGGATGTTCGAATCTTTATCCAAATAAAAAGATGTCTGTTGGTCAGCATATTTTTCTTATCAATAAATTTTTATCCAAAAGAAAATACAGGATCATGCTCCTCGGCGGACCAGAAGATACTGAAAGAAATAAGGAAATTGCTGATTATTTCCGTGGAAGAATAATAAATACACCAACTAACGAAGGCGTTAGAAGAGGCGCTTGTTACGAGTCTATTCCACAGGTTATAATCACGGGAGATTCTTTCGGAATGCATCTTGCAATTGCACTAAAAAAATATGTAATTGCCTGGTTTGGAGTTAGCTGCTGGTCAGAAATTGATTTATATGATAAAGGTGTAAAAATTTATCAGGAAGATCTGTTCTGTTCACCTTGTTGGAAAAAACAATGTCCATATGATTTGGAATGTATTAAGAATCTTGATTTAAATGGAATTATTAATGAGACGGATAAATTTTATGAAGATTTTGATAAAGTAAAGATTCAAGAACGAGATAACCCTTTTGAAAAAGCTAGAAAGATAAAACGACCATTAGTACTTGATGGCGCGACGGGCAGTATCCTTCAAGAAAAAAAACTCACTTCAAATAAAAGAGTTTGGAGTGCAACAGCTAACGATGATTCACAGAATGAAGTTATCACACTTCATAAAGATTATATAAGAGCCGGTGCTGATATAATTACCACAAATACATTCAGAACAAATCCGTATTCTCTTATTTCTTCGGGTATTACAGATGTAGTTGGAAGTGTTATTAAGGCTGTTGATTTGGCAAAACGTGCACGTGGGAAGTCTGCAGTTCTTATTGCAGGTTCAAATCCTCCAGTGGAAGACTGTTACCAGGTTGAAAGAACAATTTCACAAAAAGATTTGGAATGGAATCACAAAGTACATATTGATGCATTGATGGAAAGCGGGTGTGATTTTATTATGAATGAAACTCAAAGTCATTTTGATGAGATTAAATTTATTTCAAAATATTGCGGTGAAAATAGTATCCCTTTCGTCATGAATTTCTTTTTTATTGATAAGCCAAAACTTCTATCAGGCGAAAACCTTTCAGATGCTATAGAGTATGTTCTTAAATATCATCCGCTTGCAATTGGATTTAATTGTATAACTTTTGAAGCGTTAGAAAATGCGGTTGTTAGATTAAAACCGGATTTGAATTGGGGGTTTTACATAAATTGCGGCAGCGGCAAATTAACAGATAATAAAATTGATTGTGCAATTTCTCCAGCAGAATATGCAAAGAAAGCAAAAACTTATCTGAAGCATCAGCCATCGTTTATTGGTTCTTGCTGCGGCTCTTCTCCTGAACACACAAAAAGAATAAAGACCATAGTTGATGAGTAAAATAGTAGTGAAATCTCCGGCAAAGATTAATATCGGTCTAAATATAATCAACAGAAGAGCGGATGGATTTCACAATCTTGAAACAATTTTTTATCCACTGGATCTTTTTGATGAAATAAAATTTATTAAATCTGATCGGTTTACTTTTAATAGTAATGATAATAATCTAAATGAAGATAAAACCAATCTTATAATTAGAGCGAAAGAATTATTAGAAGCAGAATTAAACGTCCAGCTTTTTGTAGATATATATTTAAATAAAAATGTACCTATTGGTGCCGGACTTGGAGGAGGAAGTTCCAACGCAGCAACAACATTGATTGCCCTTGCAAAACTTTTTAATCTCAATATCAATACAAAACATCTTTCACATTTATCTCTTAAACTTGGTTCTGATGTACCATTTTTCTTAAATCCAGTTCCCTCCTTTGCTGAATCCCGTGGTGAAGTTCTTGTTCCAATTAATTTAAAGATTGAAAAGTATATAGTTATTGTTAATCCAGGAATTCACATTGCTACTAAATGGGCATTTGGGTTAATAACACCAGTGAAGCCAAAACTGAGCCTTCAATCACTGGTAAATAAGTCACCAATCAAAGTAGAAGATTTGATGATCATAGCTTCAAATGATTTTGAAAAGATTGTCTTCAATCATTTTTCCGAAGTAAAGGAAATAAAAGATAAGATGCTTGAATTTGGTAGTGTGTTTTCAATGATGACTGGAACAGGTTCAACAGTTTGGGGTATGTTTGATGATGAAAAAGCGGCACATCAAACAGAGTTATTTTTTAAATGTAAAAATTATTTTACTCATATTCAGAAAACTATTTAACTGCACCTTCTGCAAATTCTACAGTTCCTTTAGTAGCATTCAAGTTAATTTTTAAGCCAAATGGAATAGTTATAAAATCTTTAATATGTCCATGCGGAAAAGTATAGATCGATGGGACTTTTAAATTTCCGATATAATCAGAAATAACTTCACCAAGAGTTAAAGTTTTTTTGTTTAGATCGTGTTCGTGGCAGTCAACAAATCTTCCAAGAATAATGCCTTTTACTTTTTTCAATGTCCCCGAAAGTCTTAGTTGATTTAACATTCTATCCACACGATATGGCAACTCACCAATATCTTCAATCATTAAAATTTTTCCCGTAAGATTTGGAAAATATGGTGTACCAAGTAAAGCAGCAAATACAGCCAGGTTACCGCCAATCAATCTACCTGAAGCACTTCCCTTTTGAAGAAAAGGAATTTTTTGGTTTTCAGGATATTCCAGCTTACCTAATTTTTTGTTGGATGTTATTGTCGCCCAAAAATGTTCATTAGTAAATGGACTAACTTCATCATGAAAATCAACTGCAACCATCGGTCCGGCAAAAGTTATCAAACCAGCCTTTTCTAAAAACGCCATTTGAAGCGCAGTTATTTCACTGTATCCGACAAAAATTTTAGGATTATTTTTTACTAAACGATAATCAATTTTATCTAACAATCTAAAAGCACCGTAACCACCACGCAAAGTAAAAATTGCTTTAATTGTTTTATCTCTGAACATCGCATGTATATCATCCACTCTTTCCTGGTCTGTGCCGGCGAGATATCCATGATTTTTTCCGACATTTGCTCCGACCTTTACACGATAACCCAAACTCTCAAGATATTTAACTCCATGCTCGATTCTGGATAATTCATCCGGCGAAGAGGCAGGTGAAATAATGCCAATAACATCATTCTTGTTTAGTTTTTTAGGTTTTTGAAGCAGCATACTAATTCCTTTTGTTAGAATTTTATTATTGGCAAGTTAATGAAACATTAAAATTGGCACAACCTGCGTTTGAAGTATAAATCAAGTTTTATGTCATATTTATTGACCTTTCGGATTATGACATATATCACGATTGATTTAGGTCTTTTAATTAAGTTTTTTGCAAATTTGAAGTGTGTTATATTTGAAACAAGCATAACTCACTCCTGAAAAATGCTTTGAAAAAGTTTATGGATTGATAAATTCAAATGATATTAGAATGAATAAACCCAAAATTCTCTTCATTGGTGGTTCTATAAACCAAACCACAATAATGCATCAGATCTCAAAAGAGCTTCCTGAATGTGACGCATATTTTACACCGTATTATGCAAGCGGACCTTTATGGGTGCTGACCAAGCTGAGATTGTTAGAGTTTACAATTATGGGAGGTACTTTTAAACGTATAACTCTTAAGTACATTAAGGATAATAATCTTAAGCTGGATTTTGAAGGTAAAAATGATAATTATGATTTAGTTTTCACGTCTCAAGACCTTATAGTACCAAGAAACATAAAAAAATTTAAAACCATTCTTGTTCAAGAAGGAATGACTGATCCACCTGATTGGCGTTATCATGTTACAAGATTTCTTGGACTTGGTCGTTGGTGTGCAAGTACATCTATGACAGGGTTATCTCATATGTATGATTATTTTTGCGTGGCTTCAGAAGGATTTCGTGAGCAGTTTATTGATAGAGGTGTTAACCCAAATAAAATTCGTGTAACAGGCATTCCAAATTTTGATAACTTTGAAAAATTTAGAAATCTTGAATTTGAACATAAGCACTTTGTACTAGTAGCAACTGCAGATGTTAGGGAAACTACTAAGTATGAAAACAGAAAAGAGTTTTTATTAAATGCTAAAAAGATCGCTGGCGATAAACAAATAATTGTAAAGCTTCATCCAAATGAATTAGTTAAAAAACGAACTGCTGAAGTAAAAAAGTATTTACCCGAGGCTTTAGTTTATCACGGAGTTAGTATCGATCCGATGATTGCAAATTGTGATGCTTTAGTTACAAGATTTTCTAGTACAATTTTTCCTGCTATTGCACTCGGCAAAGAAGTTTATTGCAATATTGATCTCAAAGAAATAAAACGATTATTCCCTATTCAGAATGGTGGAACATCTGCTAAAGTTATTGCAGAAGCAGCACGTGAATTACTCGCATCTACAAAACCAGTGATCAGAGTAAAAGAAAAAAATAAGTACCTGGAAGATTTGAAATTAGAAGTCAAGTATTTGCTTAAACAAAAACTCGTAAGAGCAAAATCAATATTCTAATTAAAGTGGAAAATAAATTAAAAATTATCACTGTTATTCAAGCCAGAACTGGTTCAAGCCGCCTTCCAAATAAAATATTCTTACCATTAGCAGATAAACCTTTACTTTTTAGAATGTATGAAAGAGTTGTCGCATCAAAATTTAATGGAACTATTGTTATTGCTACTACAACGGATAAAAGTGATGATAAGGTTGAAGAATTTTGCAAAGAATATAAACTAAATTGCTTTCGCGGTCATCAAACTGATTTATTGGATAGACATTATCAAGCAGCAAAACTACTAAACGCTAATGTTGTTATTAAGATTCCATCTGATTGTCCTTTAATTGATCCAAATGTTATGGATAAAGTTTTACAATATTATTTAGATAATTCTGATAAGTATGATTTTGTTAGTAATCTTCATCCAGCAACTTATCCTGATGGGAATGATGTTGAGATTATGAGTTTTGATGCGTTGAAGAATGCTTGGGAAAATGCAAAACTTGAAATTGAACGTGAACATACTACTCCATATTTATGGGAGAATCCTGATAAATTTAGAATTGGAAACGTTGTGTGGGAAACCAGTTTAGATTATTCAATGTCACACCGTTTTACAATTGATTATGAAAAAGATTACAATTTCATAAAACAGGTTTATGATGAATTATATCCGATTAATCCTAAATTTACACTTACAGATATTCTTGATTTATTAGATAGAAAGCCTGAGATCAAAAAAATTAACGAAGAATACTGCGGTGTTAACTGGTACAGAAATCATCTTGATAAATTAAGAACTATTACTTCAAATCAAACAAAAATTATTTAACCGTAGAACAGACTTTAGTCTGTTTTTAAAGGTGTAAACATAAAAGCAATGTATAAACAAAGCAGAATAAATTCTGCTCTACGAAATGCAAAAAAATTTTTAACAGACTAAAGTCTGTTTTACGAAAGTTCAATTATGCCTAACAAAGTTGAATCAAATAAAGATTATCCAGTCATTACGAGATCGGATGAATATTATAAGGTTGCGTTGGATTTAATTCCCTGCACTACTCAAACTTTAGCAAAAGGACCTAAACAAAATGTTAAAGGTGTTGCGCCAAAGTATTTGCAACGCGGGAAAGGTTCTCACGTTTGGGATGTTGATGGAAATGAATTCATAGATTATCAAATGGCAATCGGACCTATATCTCTCGGATATGCTTATGATAAAGTTGATGAAGCAATCAAGGAGCAATTAAAAGATGGAATAACTTTTTCACTCATGCATCCTTTGGAAGTTGAAGTTGCAGAGCTGATTCATAAAGTAGTTCCAAATGCGGAATCAATCCGTTACAGCAAAGTTGGAGCCGATGTAACTTCTGCTGCGGTTAGGTTAGCACGAGCCTTTACAAAACGTGATAAAGTTTTATGTTGCGGTTATCATGGTTGGCACGATTGGTATATTGCTGTAACTGATCGCAACAAAGGAATTCCTCAAGCGATTCAGGATATGACGTACACAATAAATTATAATGATATCCAATGTGTAATTGATGCTATTGATGTAGATACAGCCTGCGTAATTCTTGAACCTTATGTTTTTGAAGAGCCAAAAGATAATTTCTTACAAAAGCTTAAAGATGTTTGTGCTAAAAACGGAACTCTTTTAATCTTTGATGAAATGTGGTCTGGATTTAGGATTGCAATTGGTGGAGCGCAGGAATACTTCGGCGTTACTGCTGATCTTGCTTGTTTCTCAAAAGCAATCGCTAATGGAATGCCGATTTCAATTCTTACCGGAAGAAAAGATGTAATGTCTTTACTTGAACAGGAAGTTTTCTTCTTCACAACTTTTGGCGGGGAAGCGCTTTCTCTAGCAGCAGTTAAAGCAACTATAAATGAAATGATTGATAAAAATGTGCCTGCACAATTAGCAAAGCAAGGGAACAAATTAAAAGTTGGTTATAATAAAATTGCCTCAGAGCTTGGAATGAGTTATACAAAGTGTTCAGGTTTTGATTGTCGGACAATCATAACTTTTCATCCCGATTTATTGGGAGGAAATCCACTTGAGATGAAATCACTCGTTCAACAGGAAATGATTAAACGAGGCATTCTTTGGGGCGGATTCCACAACATGTCTTTCTCGCACTCGGATTTCGATATTGAATATTCATTAAAAGCTTACAGAGAAGTACTTCCTATTCTTAAAAAAGCTGTTGAAGAAAATAATGTTAAAGGATACTTGCGAGGTGAACCTGTTGGACCTGTGTTTAGAAAAGTTAGTAACTTTAATATGAAACCAAAAAAGAAATAACTATTAGAAAGTCATCTCGACCGAAGGGAGAAATCTGAGTGTTGTGTTGTTAAGATTGCTCAGTTGAAGACTCATTCGAAATGACTATCGCGATATCACTTAATCTTTATATTACGGTATGACAATGAACTCATTAGAACTATTCTCACTAAAAAACAAAGTCGCAATTGTAACCGGCGCACTTGGTTTGATTGGAAAAAATCATTGCGTAGCACTAGCTGAAGCAGGGGCAAATGTTGTTGTTTGTGATCTTGATGAAAACAAATGTAAAGAATTTGCTTCTACCCTTTCCACAAAATCGATTGGGGTCGGTGTTGATATCACCCAAAAAGATTCTGTAGAAAATCTTAGAGATAAAACACTCTGGGCATTTGGCAAGATTGATATTCTTGTCAACAACGCTGCAATAAATGATATGTTCGAAAATCCACAAGCTGCCGTTGAACAATCGATGTTTGAAAATTACCCGCTTGATATGTGGCAGAAATCTATAGATGTAAATGTAACTGGAACCTTCCTTTGTTCGCAGATTATGGGAACTGAAATGGCAAAAGTTGGTAAAGGAAGTATCATAAATGTTGCATCAACTTATGGAATGGTTGGACCTGATCAATCTATTTATAAAAAATCAGATGGCTCACAATCATTTTATAAAGCGCCTGCTTATCCGGCAACAAAAGGTGCAATTATAAACTTTACAAGATTTCTTGCAACTTATTGGGGCAATAAAGGTGTTCGTGTTAATACATTAACTCCTGGTGGAGTTGAAAATAATCAAGATGAATATTTTGTAAATAATTATTCTGCAAAAACCCCACTTGGTAGAATGGCATATCCAACTGATTACAAAGGAGCGATAATATTTTTAGCAAGTGACGCTTCTGCTTATATGACAGGAGCAAATCTAATTGTTGATGGAGGCTGGACAGCATGGTAATCGATACAAAATTGAGAGATAATAATCTGCAGCTAAAAGATAAAGCAGAAAAAATAAAAGTAATCTTAACAGATGTTGATGGCGTTTTAACTGATACCGGAGTTTATTACGGGCAAGATGGTGAAGTATTAAAAAGATTCTCTATTAGAGATGGAATGGGTGTTGAGCGATTAAGAAAGTATGCTGGAATTGAAACGATAATTATTACTGGAGAAAATTCAGGTGCGGTAAAATCACGCGCTGATAAATTAAAGATTACTGAATTTTATCTTGGTGTAAATAAAAAAGAAGAAGTACTTGAGCTAATTAAAAAGAAAAATGGGTTAGAAAAAGAAAACATTGCGTACATTGGAGATGATGCAAATGATTATGAGATAATGAAACTTGTGGCATTTACAGCAACTCCAAATGATGGAATGAATTTTATAAAAGATATTGCTGATTATGTTTGCGAAACGAAAGCCGGTTATGGAGCATTTCGTGAATTTGCAGAATTAATACTTTCATTTAAATACAATTCTTAAACAATAAAAAAAGAATATGAGCAAAAGAGAAATTAAAGTTGGTAATCGATTGGTTGGCGACGGACATTCGGTTTTTATTATTGGTGAAATTGGAATTAATCATAATGGTGATGTTGAAATTGCAAAAAAGATAATTGCCGGAGCAAAACATGCCGGATGCGATGCAGTGAAATTTCAAAAACGTACTCCGGAAATATGTACTCCAAAAGACCAATGGAATGTTGAACGCGAAACCCCCTGGGGTAGAATGACTTACATTGAATATAGACACAAAGTTGAGTTTGGTGATAAAGAATACGGTGAGATAGATAAATATTGTAAAGAAATTGGGATGATATGGTTTGCCTCTTGCTGGGATGAATCTTCTGTGGATTTTATTGAACATTTCAATCCCCCACTTTACAAAACTGCATCAGCATCTCTAACAGATTTTTCTCTACTTGATAAGCTTAATAAATTAAGTAAACCGGTAATGGTGTCAACAGGAATGTCGAAAATGGAAGAGATTGAGAAAGCAATTTCTTTTATGGATAAAAATAATCTTATGATTGCGCACGCAACTTCTTCGTATCCTTGCAAGAATGAAGAACTAAATTTGAAAATGATTGAAACTCTAAAACAAAAGTATTCTGAAATTCCTATTGGTTATAGCGGACATGAAGTTGGTTTAGCACCCACCTGGGCGGCAGTAGCACTTGGAGCTTGCTTTGTGGAAAGACATATAACCTTAGACCGTGCTATGTGGGGAACAGATCAGGCTGCTTCAGTGGAGGTTGGTGGAATGGAAAGATTAGTTGGCAATATTCGTGATATTGAAAAATCTCTCGGTGATGGCATCAAAAAAGTTTACGAAAGTGAACTTGTACAAATAAAAAAATTAAGAAGAGTCAAATGATTCAAGAGAGTCATTGCGAGTGACTCGCCGCGGCGAACTCAAACGAAGCAATCTGTTAATTAATTAGATTGCTTCAGTCACCCTAAAGGGATTCCTTCGCAATGACAATACAATTGATTATGGAAGCAAACATTTTCTCAGAAATATTTAATACAATTTACAATTACGTAAATAGTTTATCTACAGCAGAAAAGATTTCCACATCGTTAATTATTTTAGCTGCAATTCTTTTTGTGATCTTTGAAAGAATGTTTCCTTATACCAAAGGACAGAAAATAATTCGCGAAGGATTCTTTGATGATTTTGCGATGTACACAATTGCGCAAAATTATATTTTAAGTATTATAATCTTTAGCGGAATAATTTATTTCATCGATAGCTCCACAGGTATTTCAAGACTAAAATTATTTACAGGCATTCCAATCTGGGCTCAATTGGTTTTCTTTACAATTACGCACGATTTATACATTTACTGGATGCATCGCTGGATGCACAAAAATAAGTGGCTTTGGAGAATACACGAAGCACACCACTCACCAAAAAAAGTTGATTGGTTATCCGGTTCAAGATCGCATCCATTAGAAAT
>JGI20214J51088_10002961_pt1 | contig 11236 bp, 8 predicted proteins | sample WetSurMetagenome_FD_51088 | JGI IMG/M metagenome (IMG submission 51088)
TGAAAATCAGGAATTATGTAAATGAATTTGACTTTTTCACCTTTATTTTCAAGGTCTGCAAGCGCTTTTTCAAGTTCGTCTGGTCTCATACCATTATTGTCAAGCGTGATGCCTCTCAGTTTTGCACCGTAAAGGACGAATGCGTTCAATGCCCCCAGGTATGATGGTAAACCGCAAATGACATAATCACCAGGGTTGATCAGGATTTTTCCTAAAAGGTCAAGCGCCTGTTGCGAACCGGTGGTTATTACAATATTATCAGTGGTTACTGATAAACCCTGTTTGTTATGCCTTTCTGCAAGCTGCCGGCGGAGTTTCAGATCACCCTCAGTTGTTCCGTATTGAAGGGCGGTTCTTCCCTGCTCTTCCAGAACTTCGTCAGTTATTTTCTTTATATCTTCAACAGGGAAAGAATCCGGAGACGGCAGACCGCCGGCAAAGGAAATCATTCCTGATTTCTGGGTTAGTTTCAGTATTTCCCTTATCGCAGAGCGTTTCATGTTTTGCGAAGAGGCTGAATAGAATCTTTCGAATTTTTCTGACATGACCTTTAACAGCTTTGGTCAAATAAAAGAAGATTTTCAGAATAAAAAAATGATATTACAGATTATTCATTTTCAAGTTTTTCCGGGTAATGAAAACTGTTTGCGGTTGATGATAGACTGGCCAAGAGTAATCTCATCAGTATATTCAAGAACATCGCCTATTGCCACACCACGGGCAAGAGTGGTTATTGTAACCTCATAAGGGTGTAGTTTTCTGTAGATGTAGTAATTGGTGGTGTCTCCTTCCATAGTTGTACTCAGTGCCAGGATTACCTCTTTTATTTTTCCTTCCTTAATTCTCTCCTCAAGGAGGTTGACAGTCAGATCTGATGGCCCTATACCATCTACAGGAGAGATAATGCCTCCCAGAACATGGTATACACCCTTAAATTGTCTGGTATTCTCAACGGCCATAACATCCTGTACGTTTTCAACTACACATACTGTTGATGTGTCTCTTCCGGTGTCGATACAGATATCACAAACCGGGTTATCGCTTATCCCATGGCAGATCTTACAGTAGCATACCTCTTCACGCAGTTTAGTAACGGTTTCGCCAAAACGTTTTACCTCGGCAGGCTCACGCCTGAGCAGATGCATTACCAGCCTGAAAGCTGTTTTTCTACCTATCCCGGGAAGCGACGCAAATTCATCAACCGCTTCTTCAAGCAGCCGCGAGGGAAATCTGTTACCTGTATCTTTCATTATCAAAAACAAAATTAGTTTAATATTGGGTTATCCAAATATATTTTGCCTTTCATTCATTTTTATTATACTTGCAAAAAATTTGTATTACAACTTTAAAAAAAATTGCTGTTTTCAAGGAAATTTAAAAACTCATAAAGATGATTTCCCCTCAAATAATAATCGTATTCATCGCTTTATATTTTGCTTTTTTATTTCTTGTCTCTCATATTACAAGTCGCAAAGCTGATAACGCAAGCTTTTTTATTGGTAACCGACGTTCTCCATGGTATATAGTTTCCATCGGAATGATTGGCGCATCTATTTCGGGTGTTACCTTCATATCAGTGCCCGGCTGGGTTGTTGACAGCAATTTTTCTTATATGGCCATGGTATTTGGCTTTGTGTTTGGTTATGCTTTCATTGCTGAGGTATTGCTTCCGATGTTCTACCGTCTTGAGCTGACATCAATTTATACATATCTCGATGTGCGTTTTGGACCTGCCTCATACAAAACCGGATCGGCATTCTTTCTTCTCTCACGTACCATAGGTTCAGCTTTCCGTCTGTACCTTACTACCAAAGTTCTTCAGATAGTAGTATTTGATGCGCTCCATGTTCCATTCTGGGTTACGGTTACCGGATTTGTAGCCCTTATATGGTTTTATACAAGAAAAGGAGGGATAAAAACGGTTATCTGGACGGATACTTTTCAGGCGATAATAATGCTTACAACTGTTGTCACAACCTTTGTTATGATAAGTAAAGCAATGGATTTTTCATTCGGGGAAGCTGTAAAGGCGATCAGGGGAAATGAGATGTCTCGTATGTTTTTCTTTGATGATATACGCGACAAGCGGTATTTTATAAAGCAGTTTATAAGCGGTATGGTTATTACTGTCACAATGACAGGCCTTGACCAGGGCATGATGCAAAAGAACCTCAGTTGCCGTTCAATAAAAGATGCAAAGAAGAATATTTACCTGTATGGTTCAATGTTTGTTCCCATAAACCTCCTCTTCCTTAGTCTTGGTGTTATGTTGGTAATGTATGCTTCAAAAATTGGTTTTGCAATTCCTGCCTCACGCGATGATCTTTTTCCTCTTATTGTAACACAAGGGGGGCTTGGTACTTTTGTGTCGTTGCTATTTATAACCGGATTAACAGCAGCCGCGTACAGCAGCTCCGACTCTTGTCTTACGGCTCTGACTACTTCATTTACCTTCGATATACTGGGTGCCGGGAATAAAGATGCCGGAACACTTTCAAGAACACGTCAGTGGTCCCATATAATGTTTGCCCTTATACTGATTGGTGTTATCATGATCTTCAGACAGTTAAATAACCCAAGCATAATCAGTTCCATTTATACCGTTGCAGGCTATACCTATGGACCCTTACTGGGACTTTATACCTTCGGCTTCTTTACACACCGCAAAGTGATTGACAGGGCTGTGCCATACATCGCCGTTGTATCCCCGGTAATAACATTTCTTTTAAATCTGATGGCAAAGAAATATCTCGGAGGTTACCAGGTTGCTTATGAGTTTCTTCTTATAAACGGTATTATAACCTTTATGGGTTTGTTGCTTTTCAGCAGGAGAGCATCAAAATAGCAATTAACATGCTCAGGAAATGGCTGCCTTTTCCCGGACTGAAATATAAAAAACACCGTTTGTGTGAAGTTACAGCATCAAAAAGATTACCTGGTATTAAAACGAAGTGTTATTTACAGAATTATCAGTCCCGGTTTCATTGTTCTCCACAGGCACTTCATCTTCATCATCCTCTGTTTTAGGCTTAATGATTATTCTTTTAGTATGATAGGGAATAGATATTGAAATATAATAATAGATACCTGTAGTTACACGTGAGGAACAATCTCCAAACCCCGGCATGTATACCGGCTTCAGGTTACTTTTAGTACCGTCTGACAAAAGCATACGGAGAGCAATATTCCAGCCCATTGTTACTCCGGGGAAGAGCTCGGTTCTTACACCGGGCGTCAACTCAATAAAATGTCCGACATGATTTGAACTGGCTAAACTGGCAACAGTAGTTCCCCATTGATTTGTGTATTCCATCCGGGGTGTCTCATGCGAATAAAAACTGAGACAATAATGAAGGCCAAAACCTATGAAATTTCTCCCCTCTGAGATTTTAGGCTTGAGTAAATTTATATCCGGCCCGAGAGTGAATGTAAGACCTTTGCTGGAATAATCATAGGACTCTTTGCTTACTGAAAAATGAGAATATCCTGTTCCTCCTGACACGGACCAATGCTCGTTAAACTCAAACGAGCCTAATGCGCTAAAAGACTTCAAATCATTGTTAATAAAGTAGCCCACTGGCCCTGCAACATCAGCGCTTATCCGGATATGAAGCGGCACCATCAATGTATCCTGCGCAGCAAGTTGTTCACCTGCCAGCAGAAAGAGGCTAATAATAAAGACGTAAGTTGCTTTTGCCATCGATGGTAATGCTTTTATTTACTATGGTGAGAGAATCAATAATATTATCGGTACATGTTATGCCCGAAATTTTTTGGCAGAAAGTATAACCGCATGCTGAGGAGATATAGTATGGTGATGAAGTGTAAGTTATTACAACTGTATCTGTAACATTATTAAGTTTAAAGAGCAGTGTTGACTGAGTATTTGACGGATCAAGCGTGAAGGTAAATACCGAAACTGATTTTTCGACTGTAATAATTGTATCGCGTGCAGAACTTTTTGCTGTCACAATTATTGAGTCACAACTGTTAATCTTTCCGGTTGAGCTTAGGTAAATGTTTGTAGTGACCTCTGGAATGGTATCTTCAAGGCACGCCTTCGAAGTGCAGGAATTGATTGCCGTAATGAGAACAATAAAAAAGGCTGATATTGATGCCAGTCGTTTCATTATATCTTTGTTAGGATACAAAGCTATAAAAAAAGAGGGAGTTTGCATCCGAAAGAGATAAACTCTCCCTGAATTGTCTTATTTCAGAACTTAGGAAGGTTCTTCAGTATACCGTTGACACTGTTCTTGATGCGGACGACCACTTTTTCAACAACGTTTTCTTTTTCTTTTACAGAATATATTTCGTTGATGATGTTATGATACTGTTTTCTTATAACATTTCTGCGAAGTTTGAGAGTGGGAGAGAGCTCTCCGGTCTGAGTGTTCCACTCTTCAGTAACAAGTCTGAACCGTTTTATCTGCTCATACTCGCCAAGTGTCTTGTTTACTTCTTTTACCTCACGTGCATATCTATCAATTACTTCCGGTAATTCAACAAGATCTGTATTATCGCGGAACTGAACCTTATGCAGGTAGCACCAGTCGTGCAGAAAAGTAAAGTTAGGCGAGATAAGTGCACTGGCAAACTTCCGGTTTTCTCCGATAACCATTACCTGCTCAATGAAAAATGATTCTTTGAGCTTATTTTCGATAGGCTGTGGTGCAATATATTTCCCGGCTGAAAGTTTGAACATCTCTTTTTTCCGATCAGTTATACGGAGAAAACGTCCTTCTTCAATCCTTCCTATATCGCCAGTATGAAAATATCCTTCGCTGTCTATTGCTTCAGAGGTAAGCTCAGGTGCTTTGTAATAGCCCATCATTACATTGGGCCCTTTGCAAAGTATCTCACCGTCTTCGTCCAGTTTTACCTCAACACCTTCAAGAACAGGGCCGACGGTACCAAGTTTAATAGAACCCATCCGAAGAGGGTTGACAGCTATAACAGGGGATGTCTCTGTAAGACCGTATCCCTGTAAGACAGGCATCCCGGCAGCCCAGAAGATACGCTCAAGCCTTGGTTGCAGAGCCGCCCCGCCTGAGACAATCACTCCAATTTCATTTCCAAGAGCTTCTTTCCATTTATTAAAAACAAGCTTTCGTGCAAAAAAAAGTCTTAGTTTATAGAACCATGAGTTTCCTCTTAACCGATATTTTAAGCCAAGATTTACAGCCCAGAAGAAGATGTGCTTTTTTACCCATGGGAGGTTTTTGCCTTTACCGATTATATTGTCGTAAATCTTTTCAAGAAGCCGGGGTACAACATTGCAGATATTGGGTTTAATCTCTCTCATTACATCAGCAACAGTCCCCATATTTTCTATATAATAAACAGAAGTGCCTTTGTACTGATAGTTGTAATTCATCATCCTTTCATAAACATGGCAAAGAGGGAGAAAACTCAGGGCCTTATATCCATAGCCAAAATGATGTGCGTTACTGGTTGCAATGGCATTTGAAATAAGGTTGTTATGGGAAAGCATAACTCCTTTTGGAACGCCGGTTGTACCTGATGTATATATAATAGTTACAAGATCCGATGGTTTAATGCTGTTACGTATTGAATCTAATTCGGATGAAAGTTCATCTCTGTGGCTTCTTCCCAACTCTATCAAATCAAAGATTGTTTTTAAACCATCAACATTGTCAAATGAAATTATCTCTTTTATTGCTGGAATGTCAGAAGCCAGGTTTTTGACTTTTGCATAGATATTCTTGTTCCCAACGATTATTGACTTTACATCTGAATGGTGGAGTATATAAGCATATTCCTCATGACCAATTGTAGGGTAAATTGGTATATGTACCATGCCGGTTTGTGCGAGCCCGTGATCAACAATGTTCCATTCTGCTTTGTTGGCTGTAATTGTGGCTATCTGATCACCTTTATGGTATCCAAGGGACATCAAACCAAAACTAAAACAATCGGTAAGCTCCCTGATTTTATCTGTGGAGTATGTGTTCCATTCCTTTTCTATTTTTCCGCCAAACATTATTTTCCGCGGATATTTCTCGCAATTCCAATCAATGAGATCAAATGTTCTGGTAACTTCCATCTGGTAAATGACTTGATTTAGGTTGCAATTGTATGAAAATAATTCGAACTAAAAAACGAACGCCCGAATTATCCTTTTTATGGCAATGCAAGTACTTATGTATTAGTTATATATAAATGCATAGAAATCTGTTGATTTTCGACCGTTGAGTCAGAATAAGCTAGAGCATTGATTTAATTTTATCTACAGCTTTTTTGACAGCCTGTTGAAGTCCTTCCGGTTTTTTTCCACCAGCGGTGGCAAGGAATGGTTGCCCGCCTCCGCCTCCGTTTATTTCGGAAGAAACAGATTTGATTATTTCATCAGCGTTGAGGGTTTTGCTTTTGACAATGTTGTCAGTGAATGCGACTAGCAAAAATGCCTTTCCTTCAAAACTGCTTCCGATAACAATTGCAATTTCACTATTGGACTGCATGATCTGGTGTGCAATATTTTTAATCATGTCAGGTGTGGCATCTTCAAGGATATAGGAGAAGATAGTGTAACCGTTAAATATCTCTGCTTTGTCGGTCAGCTCTTTCCTTTTGGCAAGTGCGGCATTATCCTGCATTTTCTCAATGGTTTGCCGGAGCGCTTTATTTTCTTCAATAAGTTTTAAGACGCCAGCAGTAATATTGCCGGTACTCTTAATCATTCCGCTTATTTCATTCAGTGAGTTAAGCTTTTCGTTGACATAGTTAAGGGCATTTTCTGATGTTACAGCTTCAATCCTTCTAATGCCTGCAGCTACAGCACCTTCAGAGATTATTTTAAATAGTCCTATGGTACCCGTGCTCTCAACATGTGTTCCGCCGCATAATTCAACAGAGTTACCAAATCTTATCACGCGGACATTGTTGCCGTATTTCTCGCCAAATAGGGCCATCGCACCCATCTTTTTTGCCTCATCAACAGGTACATTTTCATGGACGATCCTTATAATATTACTCATTATAATCTCGTTGACCATGCGTTCTGCCTGTGTTAATTCTTCAGGTGTTACACGGTTAAAATGGCTGAAGTCAAACCTCAGTTTCTCAGGAGAAACAAGTGAACCTTTTTGTTCTACATGTGATCCGAGAATGCTGCGCAGCGCATAATGCAGAAGATGCGTGGCAGTGTGGTTTCTGGCAGTCAGCTGCCGGGCTTTTACATTTATTACTGCTCTGAAAGGAGCAAAGGCATCTGCCGGAGGATTTGCCGAAATGTGAATAATCAGATTGTTTTCCTTTACAGTGTTGCTCACCTCTATTCTCTCATTGTCAGATTCAATATAGCCATTGTCGCCTGTCTGCCCTCCTGATTCGGCATAGAATGGTGTGCGGTCAAAAACCAGTTGATACAGGTCTTTGCCTTTTACATTAATTTTCCGGTACCGGACTATCTTAATATCATCTTCTGTTTTGTCGTAACCTGTAAACACAGTGCCTTCGCTGTCTCTTACAACTATCCAGTCGCCTGAAACTTTTACCGCATCGTTTCTTGATCTCTCTTTCTGAGCATTGAGCTCTTCGGTGAACTCGTCGTTGTTCAACGTAAGTCCGTTCTCTCTTAGTATAAGCTGAGTGAGATCAACCGGGAAACCGTATGTGTCGTAAAGTTCAAAAGCAGCTTTACCGGAGAAGTCTGTAGCCTTGTTTTCCTTTAATTCGTCGATTTTTCTCTCAATCATCCTTAACCCTTTGCCAAGAGTCTTAAGAAAAGACTGTTCCTCTTCGTGAATGACGTTTGTGATTAGCTCCTGCTGACTGATAAGTTCAGGATAGTGACCTCCCATTGTATGAACCAATACAGGAACGAGCCTGTAAATAAAAGGTTCTGTCATGCCAAGCGTTGTATAGCCATATCTGACAGCCCGTCTGAGAATACGTCTAATGACATAGCCGGCACGATTGTTTGAAGGGAGCTGGCTGTCTGCAACAGAGAATGCAACAGTACGCAGGTGATCTGCAATTACCCTGTGTGCAATATCTGTTTTTGCATCAACACCATAAGGTTTGCCTGTAATAGATGCAATTTCAGAAATAATTGGCTGAAATATGTCAGTATCGTAGTTTGATCTTTTACCCTGTGTAACCATACACAACCGTTCAAAACCCATACCCGTGTCTACATGATGTGAGGGCAATACTTCGAGGCTGCCGTTTGCTTTACGGTTGTATTGAATGAAGACAAGGTTCCATATCTCTATTACCTGGGGATGACCTTTGTTCACAAGCTGTTCTCCGGGTATTTTTAATCTCTCCTCATCGCTTCTTATATCTACATGTATTTCTGAACATGGACCACATGGACCAGTCTCTCCCATCTCCCAGAAATTATCCTTCTTTGATCCTTCAAGTATCTTACCGCGTGGATTTGAAAAACACTTTTCCCAGTATGAACTGGCCTCATTATCTCTGGGAACATTTTCTTCAGGACTGCCTTCGAATATTGTTGCATAGAGTCTGTCTTCGCTAATCCCCAGTTTTTTTGTAAGAAACTCCCATGCCCATTCTATCGCCTCTTTCTTGAAATAATCGCCGAATGACCAGTTTCCTAACATCTCAAACATAGTGTGATGATATGTATCAAGGCCAACCTCTTCAAGATCGTTATGTTTGCCTGATACCCTGAGACATTTCTGTGCATTGGCCACCCTTTTGTATTCAGCCGGTTTGTTGCCCAGGAAAATATCCTTAAACTGGTTCATGCCGGCATTTGTGAACATGAGTGTGGGATCATTTTTGATCACCATTGGAGCCGATGGTACTATTGTATGTTGTTTGGATTTGAAAAAATGCAGAAACTCTTCTCTTAATTCGTTAGATTTCATGATTTTGTAAGAAAATATTTGTTTTTTTTATTGTTTTGGGCTTGTAAAAGTAATTTATTTATTCTATGTTTGTGAGCACTCTGGTAAAATAGTCACTAAGGGGATAGATTGCTAATGCCAAAGAAAAAATATATTCTTGACAGTACTACATTGCAGTTTTTGCAGCATCGGCTCGCATGGACCGAGAAGCTGATAAGAGTTGGGATGTTTTTTGGTATCTCCATATTTCTTTCACTGGTTTATATTTTTATCTTCAATCATCTCTTTGGTTCACCCAAGGAAAAGATTCTTAATGAGAAACTTGGCGAGTTGAAGTTCCAGTATTCCATGCTTGACAGAAGGATTGAAAATAACCGGAAGATACTTTCTGATTTACGTGCAACCGACAATTCATCTTATCGCCCGGTACTTGATCTTCCGCTGATACCTGAGACAATGGCTGAAGGAGGTTCAGGTGGTGTTGACAAATACAGCAACCTTTCAGGGTTTGATTTCAGTGACGTTATGATTTCAACAGACTTAAAGCTGGAAGATCTTAAAACCCAGACGAATATTCAATATAACTCCTTTAATGAACTGACAGGAAAAGCTAACAACTGGAAGGAGATGTGGGATCATCTTCCCTATTTCAGGCCGGTGGATATGGTTCAACGTGTAGGTGACGGGTTTCATTACCGCGACAAACACCCTGTACTCGGCATAGGCAGGTGGCATTTTGGTCAGGATTTTCCTTGCCCTATCGGCACCAGAGTTTACGCCACAGGGGGTGGTAAAGTAATATTCGCAGGTAATGATGGTGATGGTTTTGGGAATAAGATTATTATTGACCATGGTTACGGTTATAAAACTATTTACGGACACCTGAGCGCTTACAATGTTAAAACTGGTGAAGAAGTAAAAAGAGGTGAAAAGATTGGACTGTCAGGTACAACTGGTGTATCTTCAGGTCCTCATCTACATTACCAGATAGAGCTTTATGGGCAACCCGTGAATCCACTCTCATATCTGTCAAATGAACTCACTGAGGAAGAATATTTCAAGATACTCGGTGTTAAGATTGAATCTGACAGTAGCAAAAAATAATTTTCCCCTGAGAGTTATCCTTTTGAATTCTTGGTGCTTTTAGTTAATATTGCAGGGTTAAAATTTTCCTATTAAGTGCAGATGCGCAAACCAAAATACAAGTTTAATCACGAGACTCTGAGTTTTGATAAAATGAGGCTTGGGATGAAAGAGCTCGCACTTAAAATCTTTGCTTACTTCATTGGCTCAGTTTTTCTCGCAATTATTTACAGTGTGATTTTTTCATCTGCCTTTGACACTCCCAGGGAAAAGGCCCTTAAAAGGGAAATTGGCCAGCTCTCACTGCAGTATGAAATTATGAATCGAGAAATGGGCAATGTTGAAAAAGTACTGGATAACCTGCAGACGACAGATGACAACCTGTATCGTACAATTTTTGCGGCAGAACCTATCCCTTCATCTATTCGTGCAGGAGGAACAGGAGGAGTAAAAAGGTATGAAGAACTCAATGGCTTCACTAATTCGCAGCTTATAGTAGAAACGGCACATCGCCTTGACCGTATCCGCAAGAAAATAGGAGTACAGTCAAAATCATATGATGAACTTATCCTCCTGGCAAAGAAAAAGGAGGCAATGCTGAGATGCATGCCCGCTATACAACCGATATCCAACAAAGATCTTAAGCGCACTGCTTCAGGTTTTGGCATGAGGATTCATCCTATCTATAAAATTCCAAAGTTTCATGCCGGAATGGATTTTACAGCTCCTACAGGAACCAGTGTCTATGCAACAGGCGACGGAGTTGTTGAAGAATTGACGTCTGATCGCCGCGAACTGGGCAATCATATTGTTCTCGATCACGGCTTTGGATATGAAACTGTATATGCTCACCTCGATGGTTTTAATGTTAAGCGGGGACAGAAGGTGAAAAGAGGTGATGTTATTGGTTTTGTCGGGAGCACAGGTTTGTCAATTGCACCTCACCTTCATTATGAGGTTAAACTGAACGGACAGAATGTTGATCCGGCTCTTTATTATTTTAGCGATCTTACTGCTGATGAATATGATCGTATGATCGAATTATCAACTAAGACCGGTCAGACTTTCGATTGATTTTTTACCGCCCAAATTTATATATAATGCCATACAGGGAAAAAAAGGTTGAAAAACTCTATTACCAGATAGGAGAGGTGTCGGAAATNTTTTCTGAACCTGTCTCCACAATACGTTTCTGGGAAAATGAGTTTGATATATTAAAACCTAAGAAAAACAATAAAGGAAACAGGCTCTTCACTCAGGAAGACATACGCAACCTGAGAATGATCCATCATCTGCTTCGTGAAAAGGGTATG